>Ga0209317_1001775_pt1 | contig 17446 bp, 21 predicted proteins | sample RifGroB2_FD_183994 | JGI IMG/M metagenome (GOLD analysis project Ga0209317, IMG submission 183994) | Soil microbial communities from Rifle, Colorado, USA - Groundwater B2 (SPAdes) (version 2) | ecosystem: Environmental > Terrestrial > Soil > Unclassified | place: Rifle, Colorado | collected... | reverse complement strand
TGTATTTCTAATACCATAGTACCCTGCTTCAATGCATGCACTGTACCACTTGGTACATAAATGAAATCGTCCTTGTATACCGTCAGCTTATTTAACAGCAATGACCATGCGCCTTGTAAAACCAACTTTTCAAATTCTTCCTTTGTAGACGCATTATGCCCAAAAATTATTTCACAGTTAGAAGTACAATCCAGTATATACCAGCATTCTGTCTTTCCCTTGCTCCCATTTGCCCATTGTCCAGCATACTCATCATCAGGGTGTACCTGTATACTTAAATCTTCTCCCGCATCAATAAACTTTATAAGCAACGGAAATTCGTCCCCCTCAATTGATCCAAACAACTCCTTTTTTTCTTTCCACAATTGCTTCAAGGTAAGCCCTTGAAAACTGCCATTCCTTACAGTAGACAAACCATTCAAATGTGCACTGACAGTCCAACATTCTCCAATATTTGAAATTCCTTCATCAACATTGAACATCGCCTTCAGCTTGCTGCCACCCCATATTTTTTCTTTAAATACCTGATTGAAAAATAAAAGCTCTCTCAATATGCACCCCTCCCCAATCTACATCAGTCCAATGCTTTTCAGCAGAACTTAGCAGCAAATCTTAAATTCTTATTTTTTTCATTCTCTATATCATATTGTGTTTGTTCGATAATATAACTAAATAATGAGGGAGTTTAATAAGTGAGTGGGATGTATTTAGGAGAATATTGCAAAAAAATAAAAAACACCTGGAGAGTGTATATACTCTACAGGCATTACTATTGCTAAATATGGTGCGCCCTGAGGGATTCGAACCCCCGACCAACTGATTCGAAGTAAAGCTTAGTCGAAAACATGGAAAATCATTACCATTATCAAAAAGTGTCACAATTATTATACGAACATATGTTCTGTTTCTAATACTGTATGCTGCATATCTAGACCTATTATATACCCTATGTTTGGCATATCACTTATTATGTGTTTTATCTCATGTAGAAACACTTCACATTGTGTCTTATAATTAATGTTACCATTTAATACCAATAAATAATTACCTTTTATACCTTTGTAAACAAATCCATAAATTGCAGCTGGTAGATTAAAGGCTATGCTTGTTTTTATTCCGTATGCGTTCATAACATCATGAAAATACATACTGTCATCTAGTAAAGCTTTTAATATTGGTGCGTCTAGTAGTTTAATCTTCAATGCTTGCCTCCTCATCCTCAAAAGCTTTAATAATTTTTATTATCTGCTTTATGTCATTTTCCTTGAGGTCTTTCGTTTGTTTAAACATTAATTGTAAGTCAGGTCTTTCTTTTAAGGTGTTCCAAAATTCCAATAGTTCGACATCATCATTTATAGCATGACTTATACGTTCTTTATTGTTTTTAGTATTAGTTCTGCCTAGTAGATAATCTGTTGAAACATTGAAAAAATCGGCGAATTTATTTATAGTTTCGGAGTCAGGTTCGTTGACTCCTTTTTCATATCTGTTTATCGTTGCATGTGAAGTATTAAAGATTTTGCCTAGTTCAATTTGTGTTAAATTCTTTTCTAATCTAAGGTGCTTTAGTCTATCCCCACTAAACATATGTTGTTCCTCTTTTCGTTTTCCGTTAATTTATTATAACATATGGAAAAATTTAATAAATAAATGTACATAAATCGTAAAAATAGTATTGACTTTACGCAAACCGTAAAATATAATTTATATATAGTGTACGAAATGTGTACATGCAAAAACTGGTAAGGGAAGTGTCAACTGATGGACATATTTGAGCAGACTAAGCAATTTATCAATATGGCAGTAAGGCGATATTATTACAAAGCAATAGAAGCAGGTGCAGTAGTTACGGATGTTGAGTATGTTGGAGCGCATTTGTATAAAGTCAATGTTGGTAATATGAATCTTACTTATATGGGTACTGTAGAGGTACTGCAAGATTAATAGGTGCATCAGGGGACGTTTTTTAAAATGGCTTTTATGTGTATTCTAAAAAAGAAATTGGTATGTGAAAGTAAAAACCCAAAATCTTACAAGCGCAAATGTGCTAAATGCGACGGCTCGGGTAGGACATGCTTAGTAGGCTACAACTTATATCTCGAATATATAAAACAACAAAATGAAATGGAGGAAAGTAAATGAAAAAATTAGACGGAATCTTACTGGAAGGTGAAAACATAGGGCTTGAAAAGTTCGCAGGAAAAGACAACAAAATGGTTGTCAATCTACATCTGTTGAATGGCTTTGAATCAATCAAATTAAGAGTTCAGGACACAAACCTAGTCAAGCTGCTTGAGGAATATCCCAAAAGAAAGCTTATCAAGGTTAAAGTAAATGCACAAGTTTACAAAGATGAAATGTATCTTTCAGTTAGTTCAATAATCAATTAGGCGGATTATCTGCCTACAATGCGGAGGTGGAGCAATGGTAGCTCACAAGCTTTGTCTGCTTGAGACGTGGTTCGAATCCAACGCCCGCACCCAGTATATTAGGCATTAGCCTTTAATATAAATATATTTAAAAAAAGGAGGTTTTAAGACAGTAACACCAATGGGGTCATTAATAGCAATCGTATCTGAATTATTTACAGCCATATTAGGTTGGATAGGTGATATCCTAGCAGTAATTGTAGCAGAGCCACTTCTGTTAGTTGGATTTATCTTTACGATCATATTCAGTTCAATAGGAGTTTTAAGGGCTGTAAGACAATAACCTTAAAGAATGGCGGTGGAGAGATATCACTGCCATTTTTTTTATATAAAAAAGGAGGGAAATAATGAAAAAAATATCAATATCGCTACTAATAATAATGTTAATAATGATTATGCCTATACAACTATTTGCGATAGAAACATCAACAACACTAAAGAGTACGGATACACATGGAATTATTATAAAGGCGAAATCAGGTACAACAGCAAGCATAACGGTAACTGTTACGGGGTCTTATCCGTATGCAAATAGGATAGTCAAGGAAGAAGGAGTATTTGTAGTTGCGTTAAAGCCAACATTTACTTCTACTATAACTTTGGGTTCGAATGAAATATTTGCAATACAAGATTTAACATCAGGTTCTGTAACAATAAAATATAATGATTCGTATGTAGATTTAATCGTTGATGATATAGCGGATTATGTACAATTGTACAATCAAGAATTAACTTTAGAAGAAGATTATCAAACATGGGAAACGTATCCTCAATCAATATTATTAACTTCTACTTATCCGTATCAAGCTATAATACAAAGGTCTGACGGATTAATACGATTAGTATACAGTACGACAAAAATTGCATCAATTTCGGGTTCACTGTATGCTACTAGTGGTACGTTGCGTTTTAGTACATGGGATAGTATAGGATTTCAATGGCAAACGTCTAGTAGTACATCTTCACAGATATTTGCTACTATACTTCAGGCGAATAATGATATATATACAAGTTATTCCAATGATATTGTGGCTTTTACAAAAACGACAGCATCTTCAGTTATAGTAGGTGGTGGAATAGGTACATCGGAATCGTTGGCTATTGTAAATATGATATCGCCGTCGGAAGGATTTTCTGACAATATTAATCTATTTGCCTTTATGGCTCAATACAAATTATTACTGGAGGTATATCAGGGACAGGGTCGGTCTTGTCTCATGATTTTAGAAGTATAAATGGTAACTGGGATGGATTGATTCGCTTTGATAGGCTCATGAATGAGGGCTCTAATGCTATATCGGTAATTGTTAAATATAATGGAATTGAAGTTGGTAGAGAAACTGTTAATGTAACTTATTTTCCTGATTTTATTGATGAAAATGATGATGGAAAAGATGATAGGACTGGACAGGAAGAAGGAACTAATTATTATCCCCCATCTAACCCTAACCCTTCAAGGGATGCATATGAGGATACAATTTTTGGTGATATAGCATATGCCCTTGATGTAATTCTTTACTATGTTAAACAGCCATTTATATTTATAGCTGAAGGCTTAATGGGCATAGTGGAATTTCTTGGTAATGTAGTATCGCAGGTTGGTAATGTTATCATATTGGTTGGTCAATTATTTTCTTTCTTACCATCTCAAGTGGTTGCAATGATCGGGGCAGTTTTTACAATAGGTGGAATAATTGCCGTAATGAATTGGATGAGAAAGTAGGTGTAGTATGGGTGTATTACAGTTAGTTGATAAATTTATAAAGTTCCTTTGGGATGTAATTAACTTACCTTTTACAATAGATGGTTTACAAATGTCACTTTGGCAAGTATTTTTATTTGTCTTTGCAGTTGGTTGGACATTGAATTTGATATTTGGTTATAAGAAGGGGGAAAACAAATGATAGATTTAACACCGATTTTAGGCTCGGGTGCCGTAGAATTTCTTGAAGATTCATTGGGTAATGGACATATATACTATAATCCAGTATTAATCACAACGGCTATATTTTTTCTCATTACATGGAAAGCAGCTTTAAATTGGATAACATTGTTAATCAGAGCAGGCTTGAGAGTTGGTGATAGATAATGCCCGCAATGGTAGATGTAATATTGACATTAGCAGCAAGTATTATGGCTTTGGTGGTAGAGAGCGAAGAAGTAATGTTTTTTATAACAATAGGAATAATCATAGCAATCATAGGCTTAACGGCTTGCTAAGTTTACTGCAAGCCTAAGCCCTAATATAAGGAGGTATAATAAGATGATAGCATTAGTGCTAGGTACTCCCGGGAGTGGAAAAACAACATATTTAGCAAGTGTAGCAAAAAAATACATGAGGGAAACATGGAAATATAAGATATTGAGGACATTAACTAAGATTACTAAAAAATTAAATTATATAAAATTAAATGAAATATATCAGAGTGAAATGGAAAAGAATAAGCCAAAAAATGTATATAGCAATGTCTATATTGAAGGTGCTTATATGTTAGACCATGATAAGGACCTTAACTACTACAATATTGAGGATGGGTTAATCATAATTGATGAAGGTGGTACAGTGCTTGACAATCGGTCATGGAAGAATCACAGTAAGAAAACAATTAGATTCTATAAGATGCATAGGCATTACAACCTTGATGTGCTTATATCGTCTCAAGACTATGATATTGACGTCAAGGTAAGAGCGTTGACTGAAAAAATATTAGTAGTCAGGAAATCTTTTATACCTTACCTTATAGCAGTGAAAACAATACTAACTCGAATAGATGTTGATGAAACGGAAGCTGCTATAGGACAGCGATATAAATGGAAACCTTGGTTCTTGTTAGGTACAAAATGGATTATAGGACCAATGTATTGGAAAATGTTCAATTCATATTATAAAGATACGTTAAATTATAAATTATGGCTCAAGTGGACAAAAGACAATGAACAGGACTATACATTTGATTTTACAAAGCAAGAAACTAATAATTTGTTTAAGTAGGGGTGAATTATGGGATATATAATAGAATTTTTAGGATTAATTTTATTTCTATTTGTAGCAACATTTTTATTGGCTACAATGGAAAACTTAATGACTCCATTATATGCAAAACTGTTTAAAAAAACATGTAAATATAAGGTTTGTGATAAAGGTGAATTGATGTATAAATACTGTAAAACATGGCATTGCCCTAAGTGGCAAGCTTATAACGATAGGGAATTTACAAAAGAATGGTGTGGAAAATTGGAATAAAATTATCTATTAGCCACTTATAAAGCTATTCCATGCGCCAATAAGCACTAATAGGCAATTTAAATTGCACAGCGCATATTAAAGAGCGCAGCGACCGTTCTAAGGCGCTTACAAAGAGGTAAACGAATAGAGCAACCACTCAAAAACAAGGACAACCTATTACCTTCCCCTATTAATGCGCCCGGTAGGGTAAGACAATCATAATATATATTTATGACCAGGCTGAATAATACATAAAAAGGAAGTGAGCGAATTGAAACTAAAAATACTTGATGTATGCTGCTGTTCTGGTGGTGCTTCAATGGGTATCTATCAAGCTGCTCAAAACTGTCAAATTGAGGTAGAAATTACCGGCTTAGATATCGAACCGCAATTGCGTTATCCTTTCAATCGAGTGACTCGTGATATACTGACTGTACCGGATGAATACTTCCAAAAATTTGATTTTATATGGGCGAGTCCTCCTTGTCAGAAATACTCAATAGCTGTACACCCAAAAGACAAACATAAATATCCTGACCTGGTAGTAGATGTAAGAAATTTACTTATACGAGCTGGACGACCTTATGTAATAGAAAATGTAATGCTTGCTCCTATCAGACATGATTTAATGTTGTGTGGTGAAATGTTCGGTCTTAAGCTATTCAAGCATAGATATTTCGAGATAGAAGGTTTTACAGTAGAACAACCGCAGCATCATGAGCATATAGGCTCTGTGAAATATGGTGATTATGTTACTACGGCAGGAAATGGCTGTCAAGGAAGTGCAAAAATTAATGATTGGCAAGATGCCTTACAGATACATTGGGAACGTGACAAGAAAAAACTTGCAGAAGCTGTTCCTCCTGCATATTCGGAATATATATTTAAACAATATTTGATAGCAGCTGGATTAATACAGTATATGGATATTATAGCCTGATCGAGTAGAATTTACTAGATATTGGTATGAATAGCCAGGTCTAATGAGCTGCTTGAATATACCAATTAAAGTAAGCCAGGTATATATACCAATTAAAGTAAAAAGAGATACGTTTAATTATTGGGTAAAGGTAAAAAACCTTGCCCCCCTTCCTTACTAGCAGGGGGGGCACAAAAGCCACTAATCTAAAAAAAAAGGGGTTTTAATTATGAATATACCTATGATAGATACTTTATGTGTGACTGTAGATATTAGGAACTATGGCTACAAAGATATAGATAACAAATTGGCTATTGATATATTGTCATACCTTGGGCCACAAAAGGAAGAAGCAAGGATTAAGACTAGTGAAAATGTGAATTATAAGCATTTAATTGAAATCGGTGGACAGTCGTTTCAGCTTTTACAAAATGGTTCTTTAGGTTATGCCTATATTCTTCATAATGACGCATATGAGATTAGAATAGCACAAGTGCGTTCAAAAAGTGAAAAAAATTATCCTGTGTATATCAAAATTAAGCAAGATTACCTTTGGGCAAAAGGTATACAAGAATCTTGGCAGATTGTAAAAGAATGGATAATAAAGCACGTTGGAGAAATCAAAGCAACGAAGGTTAATCGAATAGACTTATGTTGTCATACGGATGAAATGCAGCTTAATGAAAGTGATATTGATACATTTGAAGGTCGATACCAGACAGATATTATTTATAGATTTAAAAGACAGATATCAGATATGGTATTTGGTTCACGTACTACAGGAAAAGTTATGTGCCGTATATATGATAAAACATTGGAAGTTAATCAGAAGAAACAAAAATTATGGTTTTTTGATGTGTGGAAAAAAAAAGGACTTAATGCAAATATGGTTTGGAATATAGAATTTGAAATCAGTCGAGAATTTTTAAAGGAAGTCAAACTTGATGAAATTGAAGAAGTATTGGCTAATTTAAAAACTTTGTGGACTTATTGCACGCAGTCATGGCTTTTAAAAAAGAATTTAGATGCTACACGTCTTACAAGATGTTCTACGGATGTTCGTTGGCAGGTTATACAAAAGGCATTTGATAGCTTTGAAGGTGCAAAACTTGTAACAAGAGAGCAGCAATTGGATTCTTCTGCTATGGCTCTTATACCGGGTACAATTGGTCATATTACTTCATTTGCAGCAAAAGCTGATATAACGGACATTAATAGAGTATTTGAAATTATTAAGTCTCATGGGGTAAGATATTTGCATAGTAAAGAATCAAACTATGCACAGGTTATAGAAAATAAAATGGCATTGATTGCTGACTAAGGAGGAAAGTATGTTTATAAATCTAAGTATGCTTATTGAGCAGTTTATGATTGAGCAGGAATTAAAAGGGAATTCACCAAAGACACTTAAATATTATAGAAGATCGCTTCAATATTTTATTGATTATGTAGGTGATAAACCTATATTAGATATTACTCTATTAGATTTGCAGCAATATGCGCTGAATATTAAGAATAGACCAAAGTATATAAATCATCCATTTCATCCCCAGGGGGAAACCCCTATTACTACTACTTCAATGCAGACATATATAAGAGCATTGAGGGTCTTTCTTTCATGGTTATATAATGAGGAATATATTTCAACAGAGTTTAATAAAAAATTTCGATTGCCTAAGGCAACAAAAAAGACAGTTGAGGTATTAACTGAAAAGGAAATAAAAACAATATTTTCTTCATTGAATATACGTACAGTTACAGGAATGAGAAGTGCTTGTTTATGTGCATTGATGTTGGATTCAGGTTTGAGATTAGGTGAAGCAATAGGAATAAATATACAGGATATAGATTTTAGTCGAGGTATTATTAAAGTATTGGGAAAAGGTAATAAAGAACGGATAGTGCCATTAGGAGTGCAAACACGTAAGCATATAATAAAATACATAACAAAATATCGTGGTATGCATGATACAGATAAATTATTGATGTCAATTGAAGGAATTCCTTTAAGCCAAAATGCTGTAAAGCAGATATTTGTAAGATTAAGGGAAAAAACGAATATAGAAAAATTACACCCGCATTTATTGCGCCATACATTTGCGACAAACTATCTTATTAATGGTGGTGATATCTTTTCTTTGCAACAAATACTTGGACACACTTCTCTAGATATGGTAAAGAGGTACTCTCATTTATCAGCATCATTCTTGATGCGACAGCACAAATATAATTCGCCTTTAGACAAACTGTATAGTAACTGACTACTTAAAAATATATAGTCAGCTACTTCCAAAAAATATATAAAACCTTGAGAAATCAAGGTTTATTTTAATGGTGCGCCCTGAGGGATTCGAACCCCCGACCAACTGATTCGAAGTCAGCTACTCTATCCGGCTGAGCTAAGAGCGCAGGTTTACTATTTCATTATAAGAAAGCTTCATTTATAAGTCAACATTAAGCCAAAAAATAATATAATTGCCACTGGCAGTAATATACCTCGGCAATATATTAAGGTAATTTATCTAAACATTCTTTACACTCATATAAATGGTGACTCACCGGAGGATCGAACTCCGGACACCATGATTAAAAGTCATGTGCTCTACCTACTGAGCTAGTGGATCATGTTAGATGGCAGGGGTAGCTGGATTTGAACCAACGAGATGCCAGAGTCAAAGTCTGGTGCCTTACCGCTTGGCGATACCCCTGTATTTTAGTTAATTTATGTCGTCTAGATTATGGGGTGGATAACCGGTCTTGAACCGGTGGCCTCCAGAGCCACAATCTGGCGCTCTAGCCAACTGAGCTATACCCACCACAGTTGATTATGGTGCGCCTGAAGGGAGTCGAACCCCTGGCACACGGATTAGAAGTCCGTTGCTCTATCCAACTGAGCTACAGGCGCATTTTTTATGGAGCGGGTGAAGGGAATCGAACCCTCGCGATCAGCTTGGAAGGCTGAAGTTCTACCATTGAACTACACCCGCATGTATTATCAACACCGCCGACTTTATAAATTATATCAAACACATTTTGTCTTGTCAACAACTATTTGAATTTTATTTACCAGCTCGTTGTTTTCCGCTGTCTCACAGCGACAAATACTAGTATAATAAATAAGTATCATTATGTCAACATCAAATTTTATTGTTTTATTGATATTTTTTAAATTAGCGCTGGATAACTGTGGGATACTCTGCTTTATTTATTATTCCTTATAATTTGATTATTATTAATGATATTAAAAATACTTGCATGAAATACTTCTATTTATTATATCCACTATTCGCGAAATGTTCGTAGGATTAAGTTTGATCCTACTTTTGTTAGGCTTTCTCATTTATACAAAAATACGTGATTTTCATTTAAATCACGTATTTTTGTGTTTATTTATATAAATACTATTTAATCATAATTTCAAGTTTTTGCACAAAGCTCTTCAATGCATTTGCCCTATGGCTAATCATATTCTTTGTTTCTGAACCGATTTCTGCCATTGTCTTGTCATATCCATCTACTATAAATAGTGGATCATAGCCAAAGCCATTGTTGCCCTTCGCTTGATAGCCTATCTTGCCATAAACATAACCTTCAGCAGTTATTTCATTGCCATCAGGAAATACTGCTGCTATGACAGAACAAAATCGAGCACCTCTTTGTTCAAGAGGAACATCAATTAAATTTTTTAGCAATTTTTCATTGTTTTTCATATCCTTCTGGTCTCCGTCAACACCTGAATATCTGGCTGACTTTACACCCGGCTGGTTGTTTAATGCAAAAACCTCCAAGCCTGAGTCATCGGATATTACTGGCATGTCAGTTAGCCTCGCGATTTCTCTAGCTTTTATAAGAGCATTATCAATAAAGGTTTTACCCGTTTCGTCCACCTCAAGGTCAATACCTGCCTGCTGCATTGAAATAACTTCAATATTCAGCTTATTTAGTATTGCACTTATTTCCTCTAGCTTGTGTTTATTATTGGTTGCTGCTAACATTTTCATGCCTACAACCCTACTTTTTCCGTAATTTCTCCCAGGCTTAGCTTTTGTATACTAATAAGCTCTTGTATACCTGCTTCCCCTGCCTGAAGCATTTCTGCAAGTTGGGCCTTGCTAAAAGGACTCTCTTCTCCCGTGCCTTGAATTTCTACAATTTGCCCATCCTCTGTCATGATGATATTCATATCAACCTGACAAGTGGAATCCTCTGCATAGTTTAAATCAACCAATACCTCTCCATCTTTGACACCTACACTAATTGCGGCAACAAAGCTTTTAATGGGAATAGCACTAATCTTTCCATTTTGAAGCAGCTTGCTTAGGGCATCCACCAAAGCGACAAAGGCACCTGTTATAGATGCAGTCCTAGTTCCACCATCTGCTTGTATTACATCACAGTCAATATATATTGTCTGCTCCCCAAGCTTTTTTAAATCCACCACAGATCTAAGCGCTCTTCCAATAAGTCTTTGAATTTCCATAGTTCTACCGTCTACTTTACCCTTTGTAGAATCTCTAGGCTTCCTAGTCTCTGTCGAACGAGGGAGCATTCCATATTCACTGGTAATCCAACCTTGGCCGCTTCCCTTCAAAAAAGGAGGAACTCTATCTTCTAATGAGGCTGTACAAATTACCTTTGTATCCCCCATCTCTATCAGCACAGAACCTTCTGCATGCTTCAAGTAATTTCTAGTAATTTTTACAGGTCTTATTTGCTGTTTTTGTCTTTTGTCTATTCTTTCCATAATATCATCCTTTCCTTTGTCAGCCTGAACTTCCTTCTTCCATCTGTAGGCCTGTCAACATCTTATACTTAATATAACAGAAGAAAAGATATCCTTCTGTTATATGTATGAACTATGTAAATTTATTCGTAGAAATTTACAAATACCGGAACATCAATAAATTCATTTGCCCCAACGCCATCCGTATCTTCAACAGTGGCACCATTTACAAAAAGTTGAACCTTAGAAATTTCAGAAAACTGGCCCAGAGTTAGTGAGGTGGCTTTTTTTACTGATCTTTCTGCTCCTTTGTTGCCTTGAAGCTTTAAGATATCCTCAGAAAGATTAACGTAAGCAATACCGTCCTTAACTTGAACACCTAAACTTGCTGTACCTTCAGGGAAGGGATTGATCAATCCTGTTTCTTGAGAAGGGCCAGCTAGCAAAGCATTAAGTGCTGCTTCTGCGCTGTTCTTTCCTGTTACCAGCTTCGTTACAGGAACAAAATAGGAATAATTTCCTGCACCTTTCTTTTGATAGTATACCATAACTTTTGAAAGTTTATCACTACTATTTTCTGTTGCTTGTAGATTAATCTCACTTCTCTTCATTGCTGCATCAAGCTTTGTACCTTGAGGCAACTCAGTCATAGTCTTGCCTTCGACTCTAATTTCTACAGTCTTGATGTTTGCGAACTCTGTTAAGGTATAAACGACAGCCTTTACACCCAGCTCTTCTGCTTTCTGATTGCTAAAGTTTAAAAATTCCTTTGAAAAATCTAGAATAGCATGCCCATTCTCTTTTATTACTGCACCTTTTATTTCAGTTCCCATAGGCAATGATGGTATCAATCCTGTAGGCTTCAAATCTTCTGCTTTTTCTACGCTGTAAACCAAGGCCGACAAAGTAGCTTTCGCAATGCCTAGTTCATTTTTAGGTACATATCTCATTACGGGCACTAGTAAGTTATCAGAATCCTTGTAGTACATTACTGTAGGTCTTGCATCATCAGGTTGTACAGCTGTTACTTCACTTAAGCTCTCTTGTTCACTCACTGTGAAATCTGTATCTTCTGCTGTTTGCTCGTCCTTATTGAAGAATTCTCTAATTGAAGTAAGAGGATTGCTACAGCTACTTAGTATCAAAGTGCTAATTAAAATTAGTGCAATTAGTATTGCAAGCTTTCTCTTCATTAATTTCACCCCTTATTAATTAATATCAATATATTATATTAGTAGGGTTTCAACTATATTCATAATTTTAACCATGTCACAAGCTAACTTGTATTTCTCCATTAAAAAACCCGAGATCATAATCTCGGGCTATTTTAGTTCTATTGTTGTGCCGATGCTTCTTCAAAGCTTGTAGTCTCAAGCTGCTGCTCCATTACTTCTTGAGTAGCTTGTAGTTCACCCTGTTGTTCTATAGGCTGTGCAGCCTGCTCTTCGTAAGGCCATGAGTATAATGAGTTTGGATCAATATCAATATTTACACCTTGAATATCTCTAAAGTACTTAAGTATGGATACTGATAAAGCTCTTGCCGCAGTATCTCTATATTTGTCTGTTTTTATTAATGCAAGCTCCTCAGGATTTGTCATAAAGCCTAATTCAGATAGTATTGAAGGCATTTTAGTCTTGTTCAATACTACCAAGTTTGGCCTAGCGGTTATGCCCCTCGAGGCTCTTCCTGTTGCTTTTACGATCTCTTGGTGAAATATATCTGCAATCGCTTTATTACTTATTGTATAGTCCTCATTTACACTATTTGGATAATATAAGGTTTCTATACCGTTCGTTATTTTATTGAAGGCATTGTAATGAATGGCGATAAAGAAGTCCGCATAGTTTTGATTCGCTATAGTTGTTCTCTCTACAAGTTCAACTGTTTTATCTTCTCTTCTTGTCATTATTGTTTTAAAACCCATAGCATTAAGTAGTTTTTCCAGCTTTATGGAAGTATCTAGCGCCAAATCCTTTTCTGTTGTTCCATCACTGGCTACTGCTCCGGGGTCCTTACCACCATGACCTGCATCAATTACTACAGTTAACTGCTGAAGGCTGGTTATTTTGCGCTTTAAGCGTATTTTGATAAGCTTTGAAGAGGGATCTGATATTACCTCGCTATCTATTGAATCTTGCATTTTGATAGCTGCAGTGGTTACATTAATGCCATTTTGTATGTCAGTTTTATAATCCACATACTGTACCAGATTGTCATTTATTTCAACCCTTTTTGTATCCATGCTTAAGTCTTGAGGTATTGTTACATTAACAGTATTGCTGTTTGTATCTACAGATACATCATATTGTACTTCTTTTCCGGGACTTAGGTTTACCACAGCTGTATTATAGTTTCTAACATATTGTACAAATTCAAATGGAGTACTGGACAAATAAATCTTAGAAGTATTTCCCGAGGTTTTCACATTAAAATACGTATCTTGTGTCACATCCAGAACAACTCTTGCTGTTCCTACATCAAATTGACCAATTCTCACAGATTTTAATAAATTTGAAGATGCAGGTATGCTTTGAAGCAGATTATTAAATACCGCTCTATTTATATCAAGAACAATTCTTTTTGGGTTATCCAGCTCCATAAAGCTTGCATCTAGGGTCGAAGTTCCATTTACAACTATTACGTCCATATCCCCTTCCTTTTGATAGCTGATAGGGGTAATTATGTTCGCATATAAGATAGATATGGTTTTCTTATCTTCTGATTGTACAACCTTGTATGACTTAATGCTTTCCAAATCAACAACCACTCTTGTAACAGCAGGATCATTATTGATTTGTCCAATCCTTACATTGGTGATTCCCGCTTGCTGAATTTCTTTGATGCTTGATTCTGTTCTCGCTGCGGCTGAATTTATGTCAACAACAAGCCTATTTGGATTAGTCAAAATAAAAGCGTAATAGCTTCCCATGGGGCTATCTGCCGTAATATCAATTTGAGGAAATCCTCCGCTTTCGTCATAATCAATATTAATGATGTTTGCTACCCCCGGTTTGTTTTCAGGAACTTGAGTTACAGGTGGTTTGGGTGCTGGTGTCGGTGCTGGTGCTGGTGTGCTTACTTGCTTTTGACTAATTGTTATACTGTTTTGCTTGCTGTCATAGGCAGCTGTAAGTCCTATGTTTTTGCTTATTACAGTTATTGGTGCATATAGTCTGCCACCAGACAAATACGGAGCACCATCCAGCTTCACTGCTTTCGCATTTACTGTAGCATTTGTTTTTCCTGAAACCATAACAATGCTTTGACCTTGCTTCGCTAGAGTCATAGTATTTGTAGATGAACTCCAGGTTACCTTGTACCCTAAACTTTCACCTACAAGTCTACATATATTCCATTAGCTGCCTGAGGCTTTTGAGTTGGTGTCGTTGTGGCAGGTGCAGTACTAGCTGTACCTAGCTTGTTTATTGTAACCATATTTTTGTCCGCTGAATAAGCAACGTCGTACTTGAAGTTTTTTTGTACAAAGGTCATAGGTACATATAAGCTGTCGTTGTAAATAACAGGGGCAACATCCATTTTTATACTTGCACTGTTTACCCTTGCGTTTATATATCCCACCGTAACAGCTACTTTATGTGTACTAGATATCAAATCCATGGTTTTACTTTTGGTTCCATAATTTACTTGGTAGCCAAGGGCTTTTCCGACCGCACGCAAAGGAACAAATACCTTGTCCTTATATAAAATAGGTGCAGGTGTAATAGTTTTTCCAAATATCTGCATAGATAGTGGAGGTTTCATCGTGCCATAACTTGTTGCTGCTACTGTGTTTACCAGCATGGTTGTCATCATGCTGAACACTATTATAAATGCTAGTGCTTTTTTCATATATTCCCTCCTCATAGACTACACACAAACCCAAGCCTATCGTTATTCGCTATGGTCATTTATGTACAATAAAGCATACTTTATAAATTCAGATTTCCCGTGTAGTTTCTTTCTGTTTTTATAAAATTCGACTTTATCCCGCAAATACCTTCATGATAATGCTATATTTATTTGACTTTTATTTTACAATTATGTTTCAATTGTATTTAAAATGTATACAATTATATAATAATTCGACCTTCTGAATAAATTTTTCACTTATTTCATATAACAAATAGAGCATAGCTTTCTTTGAAGTGCACCTTTTATTTAAGTACCAATACAGCAAAAAAAGATTTAGGAGGAATTGACATGACAGATACGCAAATAAAGCGAAGCGGTTGTTTAACTGCTTTTATCATTGTTCTTATTGTCCTTTATGTATTTAGTGCTCTCGGATCATTCCTTGCAGGTCCTATGATATCCGCGTTTATGCCTGAATACTCGACCAATACCTTATACATCATATTTAACGGAATACTAGCTGTTCTAAATATCGTTTTTCTGGTTGGAGTTTGGCGGTATAAAAAATGGGGATTCTTCGGTTTTGTTGCAGTTTCGATACTATATATCATCTTCAGTATTATCTTTACCGGCAGTGTCCTTCTTCCATTGATATCCGGACCGATATTCCCACTCATCCTATATTTCTTAATAAAACCGGTTTGGAATCATATGAAATAAAAAATGCATCTCACGCCGCACTATTTGACCCTAAGGAACCCTATGGTTCCCTTCGACGGATGCAAGCATCCTGAGCACCCTCCTTTAACGGCATGGGGATTCTCCCCCTTTCATCCCCCATTGTAAAGGAAATTATACTTTCCTTTACAATAAAAAAAAGCAAGTGTGAGCTTGCTTTTTCTATACCTTGAATAATTCGTCAGGACCCGGCGGATCTAACTCTTTTTTTGTTTTATTCTCAATAATGATTCTATCTTTGTCTATAATTTTACCAATCACCGCCGCTGGTATATCTGCCGCCCTCAAGTGCTCTATTAGCTCTTCTCCATTGCTGCAGGTTATGATCATACTGCCGCTGGATATGAGTCTATAGGGATTTAACTTAAATACCTCACAGATACGCTTTGTCTCTTCCAACACAGGTATGTTGTCCAAATACAGCTCTATTCCGGTATTGGAGCTTTCTGCAACCTCCCATACTGCCCCCAATATTCCACCCTCTGTTACATCGTGCATACTGTTTACTCCAAATTCACCTGCCAGCACCCCCTCTTTTACAACCGAAATTTGAGAGGCCAAATGCATCGCTTTTTCCAGCTGTTCAGGCGTAAGCTTGTCTTTCAGCTCTTGATCCTTGTCCTTTGCCAAAATTGCCGTGCCTTCCAAGCCGGCATATTTTGTCATAATAACAGCATCTCCAAGCTTGGCACCAGAGGTCTTTACCAGTTTGTGCTTTAATATCTTGCCAATAGCTGTAGTGGATACTATTAATTTATTAACAGCAGAGGTTATTTCAGTATGTCCCCCTGCAATTTCAACATTCAAAAGTGCCGCAGTCTCGCCTGCATCCTTCATAATTGTTCTTATATCCTCCTCTGTAGCAGAGACAGGTGCCAATATAGTCATCAAAAGCGCCAAAGGCCTAACCCCACTTGAGGCAACATCATTACAGGATATGTGAACTGCCAAAGCGCCAATTCCCTTATCGGCTCCTGTTATAGGATCAGTTGAAAGCACACAAGCATAGTCTCCAAACTCTATGGCAGTGCAATCCTCACCTATTTCAGGCCGCAAAATAACATCTTGATGTTGAACCTTTATATTGTTGAATACCAATTCTCTTAATAATTCAGAGGGTATTTTTCCTTCTTTCATTTTTTCACCTTTTTTCTAAATAAGCATTTTGTGCCATTTATTAGCCTAACGGCTAGATACTCAAAAATTCGTATTAAAAAAGGCTTCTATGAAATGCATGGCTTTACATTTATTTAAGGAAGATTCTGATGTTCCTATGCATTATTAACGGCGGATAACATTTCGTGCTATTTTAGTGAATAAAAGTTTAGAATTAAATATATAACATGGACTTTTTCAGCTATATGTACGTCCCAATGTTACTTTGCAATAATAAAACTGGACCTTGCAGCATATATATGTTATAGCCTTTTAGTTTCATGGGCTATTTTAAAAATGGTGGTGTTATTGTGGACTATACTATTTTGAATATAAAAAGTCAGATAAACAGCATGATATATTTAAATATTATGTCATATTCTGTACTTTCAGGGTGTGGA
>Ga0209317_1001774_pt1 | contig 17452 bp, 16 predicted proteins | sample RifGroB2_FD_183994 | JGI IMG/M metagenome (GOLD analysis project Ga0209317, IMG submission 183994) | Soil microbial communities from Rifle, Colorado, USA - Groundwater B2 (SPAdes) (version 2) | ecosystem: Environmental > Terrestrial > Soil > Unclassified | place: Rifle, Colorado | collected... | reverse complement strand
CTTTTCCATATCGGGTTCCGATTTCGTTGAGATGTTCGTCGGCGTAGGAGCGTCCCGCGTAAGGGACCTTTTCGAGCAGGCAAAGAAAAGTGCGCCCTGCATAATATTCATAGACGAGATAGACGCTGTAGGAAGGCACAGGGGCGCCGGACTCGGCGGCGGACATGACGAAAGGGAACAGACCCTGAACGCCCTTCTCGTGGAAATGGACGGTTTTGAGGGCAATGAGGGCGTTATAATCCTTGCGGCAACCAACAGGCCGGATGTCCTCGACCCAGCGCTTTTAAGGCCCGGCAGGTTCGACAGGCAGATAGTCGTGCCTACGCCCGATGTCAGGGGAAGGCTTGAGATACTTAAAGTCCACACAAAGAATATACCGCTTGCGGATGAGATGAACCTCGATAAGATAGCAAGAGGCACGCCCGGATTTTCAGGCGCGGACCTCGCGAATCTCGTAAATGAGGCGGCGCTGATTGCCGCGAGAAAGGCTAAGGAAAAAGTAGAGATGTCCGATTTCGAGTTCGCAAAAGACAAGGTATTAATGGGAGTGGAGAGGCGCAGCATGGTTTTAAGCGACGAGGAGAAAAAGAATACCGCATATCACGAAGCGGGCCACACGCTCGTCGCAAAGCTTACGCCGGGAACCGACCCGATACATAAGGTGAGCATAATACCGAGGGGCAGGGCGCTCGGCGTTACCCAGCAGCTTCCCATAGACGACAGGTACACGTATTCAAGGGATTATCTTGAAAAGGCGCTCAATGTGCTTTTGGGCGGCAGGGCAGCGGAGGAGATAGCTCTTAACCACCTGACTACCGGCGCGGGCAATGACCTCGAAAGGGCGACCGACCTCGCGCGTAAGATGGTCACCGAATGGGGCATGAGCGAAAAATTAGGGCCGCTTACCTTCGGCAAGAAGGACGAACAGATATTCCTCGGCCGCGAGATAGCGAAGCATAAGGATTACAGCGAAAAGACTGCTATGGATATAGATGAAGAGGTGAAGCGGATCGTTACGGCGGCTTACGAAAGGGCGAAAAAGATTTTAGAAGACAATCAATATCTCCTCGGCGTTATTGCAAACGCGCTGCTTGAGAGAGAGACCATAGAGGGGCAGGAGATAGACAAGCTTATAGAAGAAGCCTCGGCAGCCAAGGCGTAAATATAGAAAAGTTTGCGCGTTCGCGTTAATGATTATTTTATAGTATAATAAACAAAAAGCAGGCGAGGGATGAAGATATAATGGAAGCATTGGAGATTAAATCGACAAAAGACAGAATGATAATATCTATTGATAAGTCCTCTATCGACAGCGACTATATTATAGAACTCATGGATCGGTTAAAAACTGAAACCCTCGCTAAAAAAGTCGATTTCAGTAAAGGGATATTGAAGCTTGCCGATGAAATAAAAAAGAAGTGGTGGAAAGAAAATAAAGACGAGTTTTTAGGGGTTGCAGTGAGGTGAAAGTTGTTGTTGATGCGGGTATAATTTTTTCATCGCTTTTATCCAACTCGGCAGAACAGAGAAAAATACTTTTTAATAAAGAATATAAATTCTACTCGCCTAATTTTGTATTTCTTGAAATCTTCAAGCATAAAGAAAAAATCTTAAAATATACAAAGACATCAGAAAAGGCTTTAACAGATTTTTTAATTGCAGCATAGGAATTGAGGTTTCTGTAAATATGAAACAAAAAATCAAAAAACTATTCTTTATGAGTCATCAGCCAAAGGGGCTTTACCCTTATAGAAATAGCGATGGTGGTATAATATAAGACGGAAGCAGGAGGGGAAATGTTGACGGAATATATTCAAAAAGCAATGGGAAGCGCCCATTACGAGATCATAGAAGATGAAGGAACATTCTGGGGAGAGATACCTGATTTTCAGGGCGTATGGGCAAAGGCAGAGACTCTTGAAAAATGCAGAGAGTCATTACGAGAGGCTCTGGAGGAATGGATTGTTTTCAGGTTGAAAAGTAATCTTGAACTGCCTGTTATTGAGAAGTTAGATCTCAATATTATAGAACAACCGGCATAATGGAAAAATTGACTCCGGTAAGCTGGAGGGACTTTGTATCACGGATGAGAGAGCTTGGATTCGAAGGTCCGTTCTTTGGGGGGAAACATCCAAAAATGAAAAAAGGAAATCTAACAGTCATAACTCCGAATAAGCACGAGTCCCAAATCGGAGTCGGTTTTTTAAAGAGACTTTTAAGGCAGGCTGGAATCGGTGAAGATGAATGGCTAAATAAATAGCGCAACATGAAACAAGAAATCAAAAAACTATTCGCGCATCACGCATTATGCATCACGCATCGCGGAAGCGGAGGTTTTACCCTCATCGAACTGGCAATGGTGCTGGTGGTGATAGGGATAGTACTCTCAATAGGCGTAGGTCTTATAGGACCCTTGACTAAGAGAGTTAGATACGGCGAGTCGAAAGATATTGTTAGTGCTGCTGTAGAATCGGTCAACAGTTATGCTTCCGGAAATAATAAGATTCCCGACTCGACAGGCTTTTCCACTACTGTAAGAAATCCGAACGATGCATTCGGAAAGGCGTTGATTTATATTTATGACGGCAACCTTGCCCCGGCCTCGGCCACAAAAGATACTATTTGCGGCAGAAAAACGGCAAGCATCACGGTACAAGTATGCCCGGATGCAACATGCGCTACTCCTACAAGCACAATATCTAATGTTGCATTTGTAATTATCAGCGGCAGCGATGATTATACGATCGATTCAAAATGTCCGACATCTGCATGTTCTACGGGAGCATATAGCGGTAATGCAAAAATATTCGATGAAGATATCGTCAAATGGGTAACGCTTGATGAACTCAGGACAAAAGTCGGCTGCAAGGGGGCACAGTTGAATATTGTTAATAACGAATTGCCTTATGGAACAGAAGGCGCGTCTTATAACGCAACCGTATCGGCAGACGGTGGTGTGACGTTTAGCGATGGAGCGGATTCAGACACAGATCCGGATTATAAATGGTGTATAAGCGGCACATTGCCTAATGGAATAACAAATCCTGCCAGTGGCTGTACAGTGCCTACCAGTTGCGCTACATTAAGTGATGATACCGGTTGGCTTCAGTCAACCTATCTGAGTATTACGGGTACGCCTTCGACATCGCCTCAATCACGAGGTGTTTATAATATTAAAATTTTTGTTCATGACAATAACAGTGTTTCTCTGTCAAATGTTAACTGCGACCAGAAACCGTTTATATTAACTATAAACCCTCAGAATTAATATGCGGCGAAAAGTCAAAGAGCTATTCACCGATAACCGCTCACCGTTTGCCGATAAAAACGGCATTGCCCTTCTCCCGGTAATAATGATTTTATTAGTGGTGGCATCGCTTATTGCGATAGGCGTAACAATGTTCGGTCCCGTTGTCCAGCGAGGGAAGGCAACCGAAACAAAAGATATAGTAGAGGCGGCGGTAGATTCGGTAATAAGCTGGGCAACCGCAAATAAACGATTGCCTAAATATACACCGACAGATGAATTTACCCCTGCCGTGAAAAATCCAAACGATTCATTCGGCAAGGCATTAGTTTATCTTTATGATAACAATTTAACTGATACAACAACCGGCGGTCTTTGCGGAAGGATTACCACAAGCTATCCATCCGGCTGTGACGAGACAACTTGTGCTGCATTTATAATCATAAGCGGCGGCGATGATTTTACCGTTAACTCGACTCCCGCGACCTCACAAAGCTTTCCTGCGTCTATCACATTAAGCGGCAGCGATATATACAGGGTTGTAACTCTCGCAGAACTCAAAAGCAGGGCCAGCTGTTATGGCTTAACAGGCGGCCGTCTTGCAATTTTAAATAATGAGCTTCCTAACGGCAGAGTGGGGCAGTCGTATAATGCTACAGTATACGCCGACGGCGGAGTTCCATCTTATAGTTGGTGCATAGAGACAAGCAGTGGTTCTTTACCGAACGGGATATCAAGCGGTACTATTCCTGTTTTTGCGACGGGCGGCTGCGCTTCGGCTACGTTTGTTACTTCGTCTACAGTTCAGCTTACCGCTTCGCCTGTTGCCTCGCCTCCCGGAACAACTAATATTTCATTTTTTCTTAAGGACAGCAATAATAATATCGTGCAAAAAACTTTGAGATTAAAAGTTAAAACAGGCGCAGGCGATATAAGCTTCGATTCCGGCATTCCCGGAGGCGGGTTTGTTACCAGTACAACAAGCCCTACAGGGGCGTATATCGACACTACAAATAATACGGTTATTTTAGGCTCAAACGATCCTGATAGCGAGCCGGATCACGGCACTACAGTCGGTTGCGTGTGGTATCAAACTTCTCAGACTCTTGCGGGTAAGATAATGAGGGCATACCTTAATTTCAATATTCTGGAAGATACGGATTCGAGAAGCAAGAACTACGGGGATGGGTTCACGTATACCGTAATGACTGCAAACAACCCGACAACGACATGTGGAACTCAGGGGGACGGCATGGGATACCATACAATACCGGGCAAGAGCGTCGCAGTTGAATTTGATACTTACAGACAGTCCAGTAAAAATGATCCGATATCAAGCATGACTGTTTATAACCATGTTGCTATTATTTATAACGGGAGTAATGTGCACGGCACATCTCCGAATGATTCCTGTTTAAGTGATGCGTGTGTGCGCGGTCCGGGGCCGACATATTCTGCCACATGGCTTGAGGACGGTGTAACTCATAATGCAAGGATTGAGTTGGATGCAACCGCAGGTGTCGGCGGCTCCGCGTATATAAATGTTTGGATTGACTGCACGAGTTGCGACGACGTAAACAGTAATTTTACCGGAAGTTCCGCACAGGTGACCGATAGCTTTACGCTCGATTCTACGATGACGCAAGTGATTATCGGTTTTACCGAAGGAACTGCCGGTCAGATGCAGTATATTACGCTTTCTAATTTTAACGCCACCTTTGCCTCTCCATAGCAAGGAATTTTCTGTTATAATCTAATCCGAATATGAAACTTCAATGGTCTAATTTTTCTCTTGATTTAAGCCAAAAGACCCGGATAGAGAAAAAAAGGACAGTTGTAATTTTTCAGGGAAGGCCTGGCTTTTGCACCGCTGTTTTATCTTTTCTGTTATAATTCTTTCATGAAAGAACAAGCCTTTAAAGAACTATCCGGGAAGCTTGCCGGAATATTCCATAAAATAGAAGGAGTGGAGTTCGCATATTTATTCGGCTCCGTTGCTCGTGGAAATGAGTTTTCATTCAGCGATATGGATATAGCGGTTTATTTGAGAGGGAAAGCGTCTCTTGCCGATGAATTAAGATTATACTCCATCATCGGCAGGGAGCTTAAGCGTGATAATATTGATCTGGTTATACTCAATAATATAAATAACCTTATGCTTCTTGAAGATATTGTCGGATACGGCAGGGTAGTTTACGATAAAAATATTTCTTTAAGAAAATCGTTTGAATTGAGGGTGCTGCATGATGCAATAGATTTTAAATATCAGAGGAAGGTTTTTGCCGGAAGATGACGGAGCAGATAAGGATAAAAATCGAGAAGATTATGGAGTATAAAAAGATACTCCATAATATGAAAGAAGATTGCGTCAATAATTTTTTTAAAGACCCTGTCTATAGAGGAGCGGTTTTGCACTATCTGTATTTAATAGCGGATTCATGCATCAGCCTTGCAGAGATGATTATTCGCGATAAAGAATTCAGGACGCCTCAAAGTTATCATGAAGCTGTAGACATATTGGGCGAAAATAAAATTATACCTCCTGATTTCGCCTATGAATTTGCGAATATAGCATCTTTCAGAAACCTGCTCGCGCACGATTATGAGAAAATAGATTATCTAAAGATATGTGGAGAGGCGCTCGGCAAACTTGACGACATTTCCAGATATGTAGATTATATCAAGGAAAATTATTAATTTTAACGCCGTGGTTGCCTCTCCATAGCAAGGAATTTTTTGTTATAATCTAACTCATATGAAACTTCAATGGTCTAATTTCTCTCTTGATTTCAGCAAGAAGACCCATATCATGGGCATCCTCAATGTCACGCCCGATTCGTTTTCGGACGGAGGCGTATATTTCGATAAGGATAAGGCCGTTGAACATGCTTTAAGGCTTGTGGATGAAGGCGCGGATATTATCGATATAGGCGGGGAATCGACAAGGCCGGGCTCCGATCCTGTTCCGGTCGAAGAGGAGACAAGGCGCACGGCGCCGGTTATCGAGGCAATAGCAAGGGCCGTGAAAGTGCCTGTTTCGATAGATACGTATAAGGCCGAAGTTGCCCGTCATGCCCTTGATGCGGGCGCGTCGATTGTGAATGATATAAGCGGCCTGCGTTTTGATCCGGATATGCCGAAGGTTGTTTCCGAATACAAGGTTCCTGTGATCATAATGCACATCAAGGGAAGGCCTAAAGACATGCAGCAGAATCCGGTCTATGAAGCGTTGATTCCGGAAATTATGGATTACCTGAGGATAAGCATAAGGCTGGCTGAGAAATTCGGCATTCCTGAAGACAGGATCATCATAGACCCCGGCATCGGTTTCGGCAAGACCTTTGAACACAACCTCGATATAATAAAAAACCTGCATGAATTCACCCTTTTAGGAAGGCCGGTCGCTGTAGGCGTGTCGAGAAAGGCTTTTATCGGCAGGATATTAGGCGATGCCCCGCCTGCGGAAAGACTTGAAGGCACTGCTGCTGCGGTTGCGATTTCCATATTTAACGGCGCGAATATTATCAGGGTGCATGACGTAAAGGAAATGTCGAGGGTCGCAAAGGTCGTGGATGCGATAAAAAGGGGAAGCATTTTTTAATGAGAAAAAGCAAAAAACTACTGTTCGATAAGATAATAAAAAGCATCCCGTTTTTTGCGTGCCTTTCCGAAGAAGATATCGAGGAACTCGGGCATGTTCTTATCGAGAAGCATTTCCCGCGGAACAAGATAATTTTTGTAGAAGAAGATACCCAGAATTACATGTATGTCGTTTTTTCAGGCAGGGTAAAGGTAGTGCATGCCGGCACTGACGGCAAAGAGCATATCCTTGCGGTTCATAAGACGGGAGACTTTTTCGGAGAAATGGCTTTAATCGACGGAAAGACCGCGCCCGCAACGGTAATAGCTATGGACGATACCGATATCCTGATATTGTCGAAAAGGGATTTTGAAGAACATCTTTTAAAAAATAACAAGGCGCTCAGGGAAATAATTTCCGTTCTTTGCGCGCGTCTAAGGGAGGCATGGACGGTGAATAAGGTCTTAAGCCTGCCTGCCGCCGGGGATAGGGTTAGGGAAGTGCTTAAACTCATGGCTATGCATTCCGGAGTGAAAGACAGCAGGGGTACGGTCATAACATTGCGGCTGACGCATCAGGATATCGCCGATTATTCATCCCTTTCCCGCGAAACGGTAACCCGCCTTCTGAATAAGTTCATCAAAGATGGAGAGATCGAAATCCTCGACGATAAGAACATCCTTCTCAGGCCCTCCTTTTCATAAAAAGCGCGTTTTTGTGATTTTCATCACATAAGTTTATCTTTTTTGCCCTTATACTGAAAGCAGGAAAGCATTAAAGGAGGTACTGCCATGATCAGACTTTTAAAGACGATAATATTTGCATGGGCGTTATTCATTGCGGTCTCGATTATCGGAGGCGGAGGGGACCTGTTCAGGGGCATATCCGACAAAGGCGGAGTAGTATCGCAAAAGGTTGTAGAGTGGGTTGCCGGCAAGGCCGACAGGTATAAAGATGACGCGGACTCGATAAAGCAGTTCGTGAAAGAACTGGCAGGCGAAAAAAAGAAAATGGCAAGGGATATATAATGCGCCCAGCCTTACAATCCCTTATTCAGGAAGCCCTTCATTAAAGCGGTCGTGAACCGCTCTTCTATATCCATATCGGAATCGAAGAACTTCCGGTTGTTCTTTAAAGTTTCGACAACGCCCGGCGCATCGAGCATTTCCCCGGTTATTTTTGCGGCCCGGTTGGAACTTATAATAAAAAATCCCTCCGCCGCAGCCCAAACCCGCCAGTAATGGTTTTTCCTGTCCTCAACGGCAAATATCATCTGCGCGTTGCACAACTCTTTCAGGATGTAGCCGTAGTTTTTCAAAAATTCCGGAGGGGTTATTCGCCGTGATTCCAAGAAACTTTTCCATTGCGGGTTCGTAAAAGAAGCGCTCTTTGCATGATATTGGAATTGGACAAGGTCGATACGGGCCTTATGTGTTCTGCTTGCGGGGGTATGTTCAAGCCAGATTATCCTGTCCTGCGGCGTATTTTTTAGGAATGCCGCGTATATCTGAGTTGCGATGCGGTCTGACGCCCCTGTAATTGAAATGCCTTTGTTCTTCGTGTCTTCGGTCATCATTACGCAATGAATGCCGTTGTCATACCGCACTATATCTATAATGCACAGACCTTCGGAGATTGTTTGAGTTATGCCGGCCGGCCGGTAATTGAAAGCGCCGCTGTAGATTGTTTTCAAGAAAGACATAAGATGAATTTTAACGGTTATGGACTACATCCTCTCGGGCGCTTTTACGCCGAGTATTTTCAGCCCGTGTTTTAAGACGATACGTATCGCCTCGCAGAGCGCAAGGCGCGCCTTTGTAACTTCCGTATCCTCTGAAATAACTTTGTGCCTGTGATAATAGGGGTGGAACATGCCGGCGAGTTCCTGAAGATAAAAGGTTATCCTGTGAGGCTCATGAGCCGATGCCGCATTCCCGAACATCGCAGGATAAAGCAGAAGCTTTTTGACTATCCGCATTTCTTCATCGTTGAATAAATCTCCGTTGAAGTCTATCTCCTCTTGCCTATAGCCTATAACCTCTTGCCTTGCTTTCTCGAATATACTGTTTATCCTCGCATGGGCATACTGAACATAATATACGGGGTTCTCCGAGGATTGGACCTTCGCCGTCTCTATGTCCACCTCAAGATGGCTGTCGGATCTCCTCGTTAGAAAAAGAAATTTTGTGGTGTCCGCTCCTATTTCATCCATTACTTCGCGAAGGGTGATGAATTCTCCCGCGCGCTTCGACATCTGGACAGGCTTGCCGCCTCTTAAAAGAGTGACCATCTGCACGAGCAGTACCCTCAGGTGATCTTTCGGATACCCCAGCGCCTCTATGACGGCCTGCATCCTCGGCACATATCCGTGATGGTCCGCTCCCCAAATGTCTATGATCTCATCGAATCCCTTGAGGATTTTTTTCCTGTGATAAGCGATATCCGGAGTAAAATAAGTGTAGTCCCCGTCTTTTTTGATAATCACCCTGTCCTTATCGTCTCCGAAGGCCGTTGATTTAAACCATATTGCGCCTTCTTCTTCAAATATATAGCCCCGCGCCTTTAGGTCGTCGATAGCCTGTTGCACCGCGTTGCTTTTGTACAGTTCGAGTTCGCTCTGCCATGTGTCGAACAATACGCCGAAGTCTTCGAGGTCTTTTTTTATTTCAGCAAGCATTTTTTTGTATGCGAAATCCGTAATTTGTTCGAGCAATTTATCGTTGTCGATTACTCCTAAGTCAGGATTCTTAACTCTAAACTCTTCAGCAATATCTTCTATATAATCTCCCTTATATCCGTCGTCGGGGAACGGATAATCTATTCCCTGCAATTGTTTGTATTTCGCGAATACCGACATGCCGAGCAATTTGACCTGCCTGCCCGCGTCGTTGATATAAAACTCTCTTTCCACAGCGTATCCCGCTTCATTCAGGAGGTTTGAGAGGGCTGCTCCCAATGCCGCTCCTCTGCCGTGTCCTAAATGCAGGGGGCCGGTGGGATTCGCGCTGACGAATTCTATCTGTACCTTTTTGCCTTTCCCGATGTCTTCTGCGAGAAAAATCTCTTTTTGTTCAATGAGTTGCTTCAATTCATTGCAGAGGAATTGTTTGGTAAATGTAAAATTTATAAAGCCCGGCCCCGCGATTTCTATTTTTTCAAAAATAGCTTGTCCCTTTATTTCATTAACAATATCCTCCGCTATTTTCCTCGGAGGTTTTTTTAATATTTTGGAAAGAGACATGGCTATAGGCGTAGATAAATCCCCGAAACCTTCCTCTTTAGGGGTCTCTATTTCTATCCGGACGGCTTCAGGCCGTTGACTTCCGGCTGCTTTTAATAAAATTCCCCTCAATGCCTTTTCCATAACCGTTAAGTTTAACCTAATCTGAGCTATTTTATGCAAGTTGGACATGGCTCAAAGTCTCTAAAAAATTTACATAAAATTTACGTTTATTAACTCTAAATTTACTTGATTTGGGAGTAGGATAATAATGATATGCGGGAAAGCGCGGATTAAAAAAGGGGGAGGTGATACGGAAAGATTTGAAGAGATGAGGGGGCTATAGTTTACGGATGAAGTAATAATTAAAAAGTAAGGAGGTAGAGAAATGAGTAAAAAGATTTATGTTTTGTTTACGGTTGTGTTTGTTCTGGCTTTCGTAGGCGGGATTTATTTCTCCACTGCGGACGCACGGAAGGACATGCCGGCAGGGAAACCGGTAAAAGCGGAGGAATGCTATTCATGCCATTCCGACATTAAAGATTTCCACGCTAAAGGCAAGCATGCAAAGGTCAATTGCGTAGAATGTCACGAGGGGCTGGACAAGCATATGAAGGAAGGCGCCAATGCAAAGCCGATGACAAAGACCGATCACGCCACATGCGGCAAATGTCATAAGGAGCAATACGAATCCTTTGTCGCGGTAAACCTCGAATCAAAGGCAAAGGTCGAGAAAGCGACATTCAAGAGCAGATCGCCTTTGTTCGACAAGCTGATGATGCCGCACGGCTTCACAAAAGAGCATGCCGAGCCGAGGAGCCACATATTCATGCTCACCGATCATCTTACCGTTGACAGGGGATACGGCGGCAGGTTCCAGCTCAAGGACTGGAAAAAAATAACGGATGCAAAGGGCGCTGAAAAATCAGCATGGGAAGTGCTTGTAGACAAAGACCCTTCATCATCCGCTCAGAAGGCATTTATACCCCAGAGCGCGACTGCGGCAAACCCTGTGTGCCTTACATGTAAGACGCAGGACCACATCATGAAATGGAAGTATATGGGAGATAAAGACCCGAGGGCACAATGGGACAGGACTTCGAAGGTTGTCGATTTCGCGAGAGACCTGCAGCACCCCATCAACTGCTATGCGTGCCATGACCCGCATTCGGCCCAGCCGAGGGTTGTAAGGGATGCTCTTATAGAGGCTGTTGTAGACAGGGGAGAAGGCACATATCCGTACGACAAGGAAAAGAGCAAAAAGATAACGATGAAGAAGGTTACGTTCAGGGATTTCAGGGCGATAGGCATTCTTAATAAGGCGGATTCCAACCTCATGTGCGCGCAGTGCCATGTCGAGTATAACTGCAACCCCGGACACGACCCCAAAACAGGAGCTTCGATAGGCATGGGAGACAGAAGGACGAATTACTTCCCGTGGGTGAACGTATTCGATATCAATAAGAGATATGATGAGATCGGATTCAAGGACTTCAAGCACGGCATCACAGGCGCCTCGCTTACAAAAATGCAGCATCCGGAAGCTGAGTCATTCTGGGGAAGCAAGCATGAAAAAGCGGGCGTAGAGTGCAAGGACTGCCATATGCCGAGGGTTAAAAAAGGCGCAAAGACATACACTTGGCACGGTCAGAAGAGCGCCCGGTATATGGAGAAGGCTACCTGCGTAAAATGCCATCCGTCATGGACGGAAAAGGAGGCTGATTATCAGATCGACGCCATCCAGAACTATATAAAGGGTAAACTCACAAAGGCCGAATTCTGGCTTGGTCAGTTTATCGACACTTTTGCAAAGGCAAAGAAGGCAGGGGTTTCCGAAGACGTCCTCAAAGAGGCGAGAAAGCTTCACGACACCGCTCACAGCTACTGGGAGTGGTGGACTGCCGAGAACAGCGACGGCTTCCACAATCCCGATGGCGCACGGGAATCGTTAGCAAGGTCTATAGATGCCTCTCAGAAGGGCATTAAGGTACTGAACGACGCGATGGCTGCAAAAACGGCAGCAAAATAATATTTGATGAAAAGGCGGGGCAAATGCCCCGCCTTAATTTTATGATTTAGAGAAAGTCTAAAAGGACGGGAGCGGAGGGGAAAATGAAAAAGATAGCGGTATTTTTAGTATTAATTGCGTTCGGCATAACGGGTGTCTACGTATCGACAGTGTACGGTTCGAGGAACAGCGCTCCGAATTTGGAATGCACAAGCTGTCATGAAGGGGTTATGTTTCAGGATATGGTGAAAATTCAGGGGCTGCCGAAAAGTTACGTGCCGGGAAAGACATATAATTTGACGTTGATTTTGAAAAGCGATCTTAAGAGCATGAGCGAGTCCGCCGCAGGCTTTGCGGTTCAGGCATCGGCAGGGAAACTGATAGTTACGGATAAGAAGAATACCCAGTTGATAGATATGACATTGACGCATACACAGGAAGGAAATACTTTGAGGAAATGGACGTTCGGCTGGAAGGCGCCGGCTCAAAAGACAGAGGATGCGAACATAATGGTCATGGCGGTCGCGGCTAACGGAGATTATTCGTCCGTCGGGGATGAACTTGGGGCCGGTAGTTATACGATCAAGCCGGCAAAGTGATTTTGCGGCTGTGATTCGACCGATTACATAAAACAAAACAGCAGGAGGGCATAAAATGAAACTCAATAGAAGAGATTTTTTAAGGGCAAGCGCGATAACCGCCGCTGCCGCGGCAGCCGGCATCGCAAGGCCGGAGATGATTTTCGCGGCAAACGCCGTCAGGTCTTTCCCAGTAGGGCAGTGCAGGTATTGCGCCGTAGGCTGCACCATGATAGCGGACTGCGAAGTTGACGCGGCCGGAAAGGTTACGAAGGTTATAGCGCTTAAGGGAGACTTGAAGAGCCCGGTCAACCGCGGCGTTCTTTGCACTAAGGGATTTTATCTCCATAAGGCGCTTATGTATAAGGACAGGCCTAAAGGCGCGCTTATCAGGAAAGAATGGATCAATCCTAAGACAGGCAAGCCTGATCTGGTCAATTCACCGAGAGTGCTTGAAGGGAAGACCACAAAGGAACCCAAAGGCATAAAGCCTTCAGAGGTAGACCTTAAGGAAAACTTTGTCCTCGTCCCTTGGGAAGACGCCGTAAACTTTGTCGCGGATGCGGTTGAAAAGACCGTAAAAGAAAACGGAAAACACAGCGTAGCCTACTACGGCAGCGGGCAGTTGGGCACCGAAGAGACGCATATAATGAACAAGAGCTTCAAGGGCGGAGGCATGATAGCGAATAACGCCATAGAAGGCCAGCCGAGAACATGCATGGCATCCGCCGTTGTCGGCTATCTCTACACATTCGGCAAGGACGAGCCTTACGGAAGCCTTGACGACCTCGATGTGCCGGATCCGGATTTCGGGAAGCACGCGGACACGTTCTTCCTCATCGGCAGCAATACCGCTGAAGCGCATCCTATACTATTCAACAGGATAGCCGCGCTGAAGGCGAAAAACCCCGATAAATACAAGGTTATCTTAGCAGACCCGAGAAAGACCCGTTCCGGAACAATCGCCGACCTATGGCTGCCGTTTGCTACCGGCAGAGATATTATTCTCCTCAACGCGATGGCTTATGTCATTACGCACGAGCTCGACGGCGCAAAATACGATGTTGAAAAAGGCACTGTCGAAGCCAAGTGGAAGTACCTAGACAAGAAGTTCATCGAAAGGCATGTAAGCTTCGGAATTCATGAGGATGTAAAGAAAACATGGATAAAGACGATTTACGGCGGAACGAGAGATACTGCGTGGGACTTGACCTATACCCCGGAACCGAGGAAGACCTATCCGAATCTCAAAAACAAATACAACAGCGAAGAGGATATTACGAAAGACCTCTATAAGGGCTTTGCCGTCTTCCTGAAGTTCCTCGAAGATTACAATCCCGATAAGGTGGCCGATGCTATTTTCGAGGGAGAGTCGCCTCTCGTTTATGACAGGGCTACGAGGACATGGAAGAAGATAAGCGGCGCCGAGGCTGTAAGGCTTGCAGCCAAGTGGTATGCCGAGGGTTATACCACTTCAATATGGTGCATGGGCGTTAACCAGAAGCTGCAGGGCACATGGACAAACGCGTCGCTCCACATGCTGAACCTCATCACCGGCTCAACCGTTAAGCCCGGCAGGCACTCCTTCAGCTTTACCGGACAGCCCAATGCCTGCGGCGGCATCAGGGCGCCGGGAGCCCTTTGCCATGCGCTTCCTTACGGAAGGCTCGTTGCCAACCCTGTTCACAGGGGGCAGGTAGAAGGAATATGGAAGAAAAGGGCAGAGGCGTATCTGAAGAAAACGGGCATGTCTGATTCCGCTATAAAGGCGGAAACGGATAAGATCAAGATACATGACAAGCCGGGTCCCCATACTATAGAGATGTTCAGAAGGCTCGGAGCCGGACAGATTAAAGTGCAGTTTATGTCCACAGTCAATGCGGGACAGAGCCTGCCTTATTCATGGCCTTACAGGCTTGCGTGCGCCGCGGCCCATAAGGGACAGGCATGGCCTATAATTGTAACACTCGAGGCGTTCCCTAATGCCACGACCATGGTGTCCGATGTAGTACTCGGCGCTTCGAGCTGGTATGAAAAGGAGTTCGTATTCGGCAACTTAGAAAGAAGATATCAGCTAATCAAACAGGTTATCGAGCCGTATGGAAATACGATTCCCGACCATACGATTTTCGCGTTGATAATGAGAAGGCTTGAGGAAAAAGGGCTTGTTCCGAAGGGGCATGTATCTCAGTTCTGGCCTGCAAAATACGACGGCTCCGACTGGATGAAGAAGACTATCGACGCGGCCAAGACAAAGGAATGGAACAGGGAGTTTTCCTCCAACATATGGGAAGAGCTTATGCAGCTTTCCGATGGAACGGGCTACGACTTCAGCGGCATGAACAGGAAGATGCTGCTTGAGCAGAACCACGGATACAGGATACCGTTGCCGAAGGAATACCATACGAACGCCGATGTAAAGAGGAGGTATGACAGATACGTTTCGCGCATACAGTATGCCTATCCTTACGACCCGCATATCGACGGCAAGACAAATTTCTATATGAAGAATATGAAGGAGTTCAGCCCCGTTTACGGCGCATGGCTTGAGAAGAACATCAATGAGATGAAGGCCGACGAAGATTATCACAAAAAGGAGAACCTGCCGAAGGGATGGTACGCAAGCTTCTATAATTCCAATGCCTTTATCAACGGCATGGTCGATATCAAGACTCCCGACGGCAAGGCGAGAAAGGCGCCGGGCTGGGACGGAAGGGCGATTGCATGGGCTAATCCGTGGTGGGCATGCAAGTTCGACGGCAAGGAGTTTGTGAAATACAAGACTGTCGAGGTTATAGAGAGGAAGTTTAATCCCGCAAAGGTCAATGAGAACAGCATGCTTCCTTTTGATGTGACGGGCAAGTACACGGTCAATGTCATCGGCGATCCTAACAAGGACATGAACGCGCTCAAAAACATCGCGCTCAGCCCTGCGGAGTTTGCAAATCTGAGGCACGAATACACAAAGGCGGACGGAAGCAAGCTTCTGATCATCGATACCACACAGTACAAATACGGCGCGTGTACAGGCAGGGTCGTTGAGCACTGGCATTCCGGCAGCATGACCACGAGGGTTGCGGAGCTTAACCGCGCAGTGCCGGGCGCTTATGTGGAGCTTAACGAAATCCTTGCCAAGAAACTCGGCATAAAGAACGGAGATTCGGTTATAGTGGAATCGCCGAGAGGCAAGATAGAACTGCCCGCAAAGGTGCTCGATGTTGCCAAGGCTACCGGCGGTCCGAGGCATGACTATGTATTTATTCCGTGGTTCGATGAGTTCAAGCTCATCAACATGATAATGAGGGACGCCTTTGACCCGTTCAGTTTCCAGCCCGACTATAAGATGTTCGCTGTGAAGATATATAAGGGCAAGACTAAAGGGAGGCAGGCGGAGCCGGGCAAGATAATAGCGTAGCGTTATAGTGCCGGAGTGCTTGCACTCCGGCACTATAATATGAGACTTATATGACCTATATGAATTTTACAAGAAGAAATTTGCTCAAAACATCGATTATAGCGGGCGCTGCGGTTATGTCGGGCGGCGGCCTGACTCTTGTCGGGAGGCATGCTGATGCGGCGAAAGAGGAATTTTCGGGCCCTCTTCCGGACATTGATATAGGCGGCATTATAAGGCCTCCGGGCGCATTGCCCGAGAAGGAATTCCGTTCGAAATGCATAAGCTGCGGAGTATGCGTAAATGTATGCCATGTGATGAAATACGACGCTATAGCGCCGGCCGGATTTGGTAATATCAGGAACTTCGGAACTCCGCACGTAAAAGATATGCGGGATTTCCCGTGCGCCTTATGCATGGAATGCCCGAAGCAATGTCCTACCGGCGCTTTAAAGAAATTGGAAAAAGAAAGGGTCGCTATGGGAATGGCGCTCATAGATTTCGGTCTCTGTTTCGGCTGGAATGGAGACGTGTGCCTCTCGTGCAGCAAGGCGTGTCCTATGGGCGCGAAGATATTCGATTTCTATAACGGAGAATGGGGCAACCAGCCCTACATTAACGAAAGCTGCGTAGGATGCGGCCTGTGCGTTAAGCATTGTCCCCTTGGAGGCTCCGCGATAAAGGTCGTAACAAAGAGGCAATATGAAAAGGTCAAAGAGCCTTATATGAGCGGGTTAAAGAGGTTGCAGGCTATGTCCAATGAAGAGCGCTACAACGTCGTTTACGGGCAGAATCTCCCGCAGATTATGGCGAGGGGAAGGCTGGTGGAACGTGAATATAGATAAAAAGTTATCAAAGCTCAGGCGGTTTGTAATGTTCGGTGTAATCGCGTTATTTCTCCTCCAGTTCCTGAGAGTGAAAATCCTTGTCGGCGGGCTCACAGGCTCGCTTGCGGTGTGGTTTGTGAAGTTTATGGATATCTTTGCATACTTTGAAAGCCTTATTGCATCGATGGATTTTAGTGCAACCGCTCTCATGGCCGTGCTTCCGATAATCGGTATATATCTTATTTTCGGCAGGGCGTTTTGCGGATGGGTCTGTCCCATGGATTTTCTTTATGAGATGGTAGATAAAGTAAGAGGCGATAAGCAGTGGGCGATGGGCGACAGGGCAAAAAAGATTTCGTCGAAGATCGGATACATTATCGCAGCCGTGTTCCTCGGCTTATCCGCGTTATTGAACATACCGTTTTTTACAAACTATATTTCCCACCTTACTAATTTTTTCAGAATGCTGACAGGAGGAGTTTTTTTAGCAATGAATCTGCCCATAGAACCGGCGGTGTTTTTCTATTCGGCGGGCGTTATAATTTTTCTGCTCGGTCTCGAATATTTTTTCCCGAGGCTTTGGTGCAGGGTTTTATGC
>Ga0209317_1001773_pt1 | contig 17465 bp, 13 predicted proteins | sample RifGroB2_FD_183994 | JGI IMG/M metagenome (GOLD analysis project Ga0209317, IMG submission 183994) | Soil microbial communities from Rifle, Colorado, USA - Groundwater B2 (SPAdes) (version 2) | ecosystem: Environmental > Terrestrial > Soil > Unclassified | place: Rifle, Colorado | collected... | reverse complement strand
GGGGTGATAAAGAGGGGGAGCGCTTCCTGGCGCTGTCGGGAAGCTTCCGGAAGGGGTGCGCGGCAGGGAAGGGGGAGAGGTTCTGCGCCGTTTTGACGCCGCAGCCGGTGGAGGCGATCGACGTCCTTGAGCGTCTCCCCGGCCGGATTATGCTCCGTCTGGCCCGTCTCTCCGGAGAGCGTTTTCTCCTCTTCACCCTGGGGGGGAAGGAGGGGATCCGCGTCGAAACGTTAACGCGGGGGGAGGTGGCCGGGAGGCTCGCGGACCCCGCGGGCGTCGCGGTCTACGAGGAGCCCTCGCAATTCGCATCCGCCGGGGTGCTCACCTGGGGACTCAGCGCGAGCCATCTGCTCCGCTGTCTGGGAGAGCGCAGGGCGCTCCGGAGCCGGGTGCTTGACGAGGCTTCGTGGTGGCCGGCGCTGGAGCCGTTCGTGAAGCTCCCCCCAAAGTCGATGCCGGCCCGTCTGCCGGACGCGCACACCCTCACGCTCCCCGGCGCCGCGGGACTCCTCTCCGCCGTCCCCAACCGGCCGGGGGAGGCGGGGACCCTCGCGGCGGCCTTTGAGGATGCGGCAGGGGGAAGGCATGACGCCGTGGAGCTGGCCCAGGCGGAAAACGTGTCGCTCCTTCTGGCCCCGCGCGCCGGCGTGGAGCAGGCCTATCACCTGGGGCACCTCGCCTCCCTCTTCGGGGTGCCGAGCCTGCTGCTGGCGGACCGCCCCTCCGGGGACCCGGCGGCCTTCTCAAGGGCCTACGCGGAGCAGTCGCTCGCAAAGGCGAGGCAGGCACTCCCCGCCGGGTGGCTTCTCGTCGGGGACTTCGGGGCGGATGCCGCGGAGAGCGCGAAGCTTGCCAAAAAGCAGTTCACCGACTACGTGAAGAGCGGGGTGAAGGCCCACAACGAGGGGCGCTACCCGCAGGCGCTCGCCCTCTTCGACAATGCGCTCACCGTCGTCGCCGCCACGCCGGAGCTTGCCAGGCACGCGGCGGCGCTGCACCGCCACGCCAGAGAGAGCGCCTTCGGCGCCGGGATGACGGAGCGCGCCGTGGCGCACGCCGAGGCCCTGGTACTGAGGGTGGCGAAGGAAAAACCGTATTCCCCCGAACATGCGGACGCCCTGTTCCGGCTCGGACTGTTGCAGGGGCGCCTGGAGCGCTTCAAGGAGGCGACCGCTTCGCTTAAGGAGGGGGTCGGCATCTTCGCGGAACTGGGGCTCGCAAGGGAACAGGCCGCCGCACTTTCCGATTTCGGCGCGGTCATGGAGAACGCGGTCGACTACCCCGCCGCCCGCTCGCTGTTCGAGGAGGCGGCGGGGCTTCGCGCGCAGCTGAAGGACGAGGTGTCGCTGGCGGACCAGTACCGCAACCTCGGGCGCATCTTCGACCTGCGCCTGAACCAGTTCGCCGTGGCGGAGCGCTACTACGCCAAGGCGCAGGAACTTTACGCGAGAAACGGGAGCAGCGCACTCGAGGCGGAGGCGATCCTGGACCGGGGGCGCTGCCAGCGGCTCCTTGGGAACTTCCCCGCGGCCGACGGGCTCTACCGGGAGGCGCTCGGCAGGACGGGAAACGCGGATCTGAAGACCCGCATGAGGATCGTCCTGGAGAAGGGGAACAACGCCTGGTTCCAGGGGCGCTACCAGGAGGCGTTCGACCTGCGCGAGCAGGTGGAAAAGGCCGCCGTCACGGAGAACTGGCCCCTGGAGCAGGTGATGGCCAAGAACACCGGGGGGCTCATCTGGTGGACCCTGGGAGACAACAGGCGTGCGCTTCTGGAGCTGAAGGAGGCGCTCTCCCGGGCCGACAGGCTGGAGGCCCGGCGCGACGAGAGCGCCACCACGCTGAACAACATAGGGCTCGTGCAGCGGGAGTCCGGCGACTACCGCGGCGCGGTCGGGACCCTGGAAAAGGCGCTCGCCATAGACCGGGCGCTCGGCTCGCGCTGGGCCATCGCCTATGACCTGAGAAACCTCGGGCAGACCCGTCTGAAGATGGGGGACCCGGGGGGGGCGCTCAAGCTTCTCGCGGAGGCGGCGGTGCTTGCCGACGCCATCGGCGACAAGGTGAACCAGGCGAAGATCCACCTCGCCCTGGGCGATGCCCATGCGTTGAGCCGGATGAACGCCGAGGCCACGGAAAGCTACCGGAGGGCGCTCGGGCTTGCCGACTCCATGCTGGTGAGGGAGGTGCACTGGCGCGCCCTCCTGGGCCTTGCCCGGCTGCAGCAGGGGGAAGGGAAGAGCCTCGACGCCGTGGAGTCGTACAAGAAGGCGCTCGACACCGTGGAGGGGCTGCGCGCCGAGATCCGCCTGGACCAGCTGAAGGACGGCTTCCTGGCGGACAAGATGGACGTCTACAGCGGGCTCGTCGGGCTCCTGGTCGACCTCGGGCGGGAGGACGAGGCGTTCGCCGTCGCCGAGCGCTCCCGTGCCCGGAACCTGATCGACATACTGGGGCGGCAGCGGCTCTCCCTCTCGGGTGCCGGCGACCAGGAACTCTACGATAGGCAGAACCGCCTGCGGGAGCAGATCCTCGAGCAGGAGCAGCTCTCCGTGCAGTCGGTGAGCGCCGCCGAGCGCGGCATGTACGGGGAGGCGCTCGAGAGGCTCAGGGCGGATTACCAGGACCTCCTGCTGGATATCGAGAGGCGGCGCCCGGAACTCCTCTCGCTCGTCAAGGTGCCCCCCTTGACCGGCGCCGACGTCCAGGCGCTCTTAGAGCCGGGGGTCGCGCTCCTTTCCTACTACCAGCTGCCGGACCGGCTCCTTTGCTGGCGCCTGGAGCGCGACCGCTCGAAGCTCTACGTGCTGAAGGTTTCCGCGGCTGAGCTGGCCGGGAAGATCTCCGGCTACCGGCGCATGCTGCAGAACCTGGAGCCTTTGGAGAAGAGCTCCCGCGAGCTGTACGACCTGCTCCTCTCCCAGCCGCTCACAGGTGCCGGCGACATCAGGTCGCTGGGGATCGTGCCGCACGGGAGCCTGCACTACTTAGCCTTCTCCACCCTGTACGACGGTAAGAACTACCTGGTCGACAGGCAGACCCTGTTCCATCTCCCCGCGGCGTCCGTGTTCCGTCACACTCAGTCGCGGCGCCAGGCGCAGAAGAACCTGCGCATACTCGCCATCGGGAACCCGGACCTTGGAAGCGCCTCGCTCGATCTCCCCTTCGCGGAGAAGGAGGCAGGTACCCTGCGCTGGAACTACAGCGACGTCACCACCCTGACCCGCGAGCGCGCCACGGAGAGCTGGGTGAGGGAGAACGTGGGGAGCTTCGGCATCATCCACCTCGCCTCGCACGGGGAGTTCGACACGGTGAACCCGCTTTTCTCCTCGGTGAGGCTCGCGAAAGACGCCAAGGCGGACGGGAGGCTGCAGGCGGAGGAGGTATTCGGGCTCGACATCAAGGCCGACCTGGTGGTGCTCAGTGCCTGTCAGACCGGGCTTGGGGACGTGAAGAGCGGCGACGACGTGGTAGGTATGAACCGCGCCTTTCTCTTCGCCGGGACCCACACGCTCATGTCGAGCCTCTGGCGGGTAAGCGACGTCTCAAGCGCGATACTGATGAAGCAGTTTTACCGTGACTACAGCCGCAGCAACAAGGCCGAGGCACTGCGCCTCGCCATGCTCCATGTCAGGAACCGCTACCCGCACCCGGGGTACTGGGGGGCGTTCGTCCTGACCGGGGACTACAGATAACATCCGACAGATCAAAAGGAGGTTGAACCATGAGAAAAACAGCAATGGCACTGCTGCTCCTGGCGCTTAGCGCGAGCGCGGCAGCCGGTGCCGAAAAGCGGTGGGTGGTGAGCGAGGGGACGGCGCTCAAGGCGGAGCAGTCGGTATCCGCCGCCAGCGTGACGGAACTCCCTGTCGGGGCGGAACTGACGCTCGTCGAGGGGGCGGGGCGCTGGCTCAAGGTGCAGACCTCCGACGGCAAGGAGGGTTGGGTCTACGCCGGGCGCGTCTCGGACACGGCTCCGGTCGCCGAGGTGGGCGGGGGGGAAGGGCTCTTCGGGGACTCCCTGCAGAAAAGCCAGATCACCACGGCCAAGGCCGACAGCGCACGCAGCATCCGGGGGCTCTCCCCCGAGGTGGCCCAGTACGCGAAGCAAAGGGGAACGCCGGAGAACCTGAAAAAGGAACTGGACAGGATCCTCTCGCGCAAGGTCTCGGACAAGGACATCAAGGCCTTCCTCAAGGAAGGAAAAATCGGCGAGTATGCCCAGTAAGGAGGGTGCCATGAGAAGAAGATATCTGTCGTTGCTGCTGGTGCTCACCTGCCTCGCTTCCGTCGAGGCCCGGGCCGGCTGGCAGGACACGCTGCAAAACCTGATGAACCCGGAGTCGAAGGAGAGCAAGATCCTCTCGGGCGCCACCCAGGTGGTATCCAGTTCACAGGAGATGAGCTACGAAAGCGAGCGGACCATAGGCGAAAGCCTGGCGCTCGAGAGCATGCAGCGCTTCGGGGAGCCGGTGAACAGCGAGGCGCTGCAAAGGTACGTGAACCTCGTCGGCAACGCCGTGGCCGGAAACAGCCGGCGCTCCACCATCCCCTACCAGTTCGTGGTGCTGGACAGCAAGGTGCAAAACGCGTTCGCGGCCCCCGGAGGGGTGATCTTCATCAGCCGCGCCCTGCTGGATATCCTGGAGAACGAGGCGGAACTGGCAGCCGTCCTGGCCCACGAGGTCGGGCACGTTGCCGAGAAGCACGCGCTGAAGAGCATCCGGCGCGCCCAGTTCCTCCAGGGGGTGGGGACCATCAGCGCCGCAACCATGAAAGGGAGCGACGGCAAGAAGTTCGAGTCGATGATCGGGGACATGCAGGCGACGCTCTTCGACAAGGGGCTGGACAAGGGTATGGAGTACGAGGCGGACCTGGCAGCCCTGGAAACGACCTACCGGACCGGTTACGATCCGTCCGCCATGGTGAGCGTTCTGCAGAAGCTGAAAAAGCTGCAGGATGGCCAGGCCGGGAATGGGTCGTGGTTTTCCACACATCCTCCGCTGGACGAGCGCATCGCGCGCCTGAACGCCGGCATGGAAAAATACCCGGACCGCGCATCCCTGGCGAAGCTCCCGGGGAGGTTCGTCAAGTCCGTCAGGGGTGGCAAGGCTGCCAAATAGTACCTGGTATGTTTGATTGGTGTAGACTAATCTTTCTGCCGATCAACATATCTGTATCAGACAAGGAAGGGGCGTTTAAACACGCCCCTTTTTCCTTTTGGCCATTGCTTTAACTGATCCAAATTCCGGCCTGATACACCTCCAATAGAAAAGTATTGTATTTCGACTACTAACCGGCATAATATTCATGCGTAAATTACCGGGGTTTGCCCGAAACGGTCTAGCTGATTGCTTGTGCCGCAGTACAAACCCGCCATCCGGCAGGCTGCTCGCTGATCCTGAGGAAACGTGTGATGTTGAGAGTCGTGTCGCTGCTGACATTCTTGCTATTGGTAACGGGATGCCAGAAACCGCCCTTGTCCGAGTCTGAGCGGCCGCTTCCCATCAGGCTGGCCTACTCGACCCAGATTGACTGCGCGCTGGTGCACCTGGCCATGGCCAAGGGGTTCTTCCGGGAGGAGGGGGTGGTGGTACAGCCGACCATCCTTTCCTATGGCAAGCAGGCCCTGGAAGCTGTCATGGCCGGAGAGGCGGATATGGCTACCGTTGCCGAAACCCCCGTCATGTTCGCGGCGCTCCGGGGTGAAAGGATTTCCATCGTTGCCAGCATATTCTCTTCGAAGATGAACCATGCCGTCGTGGCGAACCGGAGCAGGGGGGTGTCACGCATCGAGGAGCTGCGGGGGAAACGGATCGGTTTTACCAGGGGTACCACCTCAGAGATATTCCTCAGTTACTTCCTGGTCGCCAACAACATCGAGGCGAGCGAGATAATCCCTGTTGACTTGAACCCTGACCAGATGCAGAACGCCATCCTGACAGGCGAGGTCGACGCAGTGTCGGCCTGGTCGCCGCACCTCAAGGTACTTGCCAGAAGGCTCGGGAACAACGGCACCGCCTTTCACGACCCCGATATCTACACGGAGACCTTCGTCCTGGCCGGACGTCCCGTCTTCGTCGAGCAGAACCAGGAGGCGGTGCGACGGGTCATACGTGCGCTCCTGAAGGCCGAGGAGTTCGCCTCTCAGCATCCGACCGAGGCCCAGGCCCTGCTCGCCGGTCCCTTGAAGTTCTCTCCGGAGATCCTGCGCGAGTGCTGGAAGGAAAACCTGTTCCGCGTCTCGATCGATCATGCCCTGCTGATAACCCTTGAGGAAGAGACGAGGTGGGCCATGAAGCATCATCTGGCAGGGGACGCGACGATGCCGAATTACCTCGACTATATAGACTCCCGAGCCCTCATGGCGGTCAAACCGGAAGCGGTCAACGTAAAGGTGATCACCCGTGAAATTCGCTGACAGGCTGAAAATCATCTCGGTGATGTCGTTTATCCTGCTCCTGTTCGTGGTGGCGCTGCTGGTCTGGTCGTCCAGCGAGTTGAAGCGCGCCGAGCATAACGACGTGCTCGCCGACGACATACAGACCATCATCTTCGAGCGGGCCACCATAAGAGACGAGTATTACCTGCACGGGGTGGAACGCGCGAGGCTGCAATGGTTTGCCATGAACCAGGAGGCCGAGCAACTGCTGCGCAGGGGGCGCGAGCAGCTAAACGAGAGGGAGGAACAGCATCTTTTCGAGAGGGTGCAGGCCGACTTCGACCAGTCGGTGCTGATTTCCCGGCGTCTCGTTGCCCAGGTGGAACGCGCCGTAGCCCAAAAAGTGCTCATGGTGCATGTCGACGAACTCGCGAGCCAGCTCTACAGCCAGATCATGCTCAAGGATTCGGAGCTGCAGCAAGGGGCGGCAGCATTGCAGCAGTTGACCCGGCAGCGGTACAACGCGGCCCAGGAGCGGCTGATCGCTCTCACCTTCCTTTTCGTTTTACTCATGGGGTTGGGGACCATCCTCAGTTCGAGCTTCATAAGCACCCTGTTGCGCAAGAGACTGACCGCACTCAACATAGGCGCCACGGCCATCGCCTCAGGTGATTTCAGGTCGCGGGTCATTTGTGAAGGGGGCGATGACGAGCTGGCCGAATTGAGCAGGGTCTTCAACGGCGTGACCCAGACGGTCCAGGATTACACGGAGGCTCTTCACGAAAGCGAAGAGCGCTTCCGCGTGCAGCTCCAGGAGCTTACCAACGTTTACACCCATACCCCGGTCGGGCTTTTCGCAGTGGACCGGGACCTGCGTTTCCTGCGCCTCAACGAGCAGATGGCTGAGTTCAACTCCGTCCCCATCGAGGAACACCTCGGGCGTACCATCGACGAGGTGTTGTCAGAGGGATTAGTGACGGAGCTGAAAGAGGTGTGGCGTCCCGTGTTAGAGCGCGGTGAGTGCGTCCTGAACCTGGAGCTGCAGGGGAAGGCCGACTGGCCGACTGGCCTTCGCCACTGGCTTGTGAGCTACCAGCCCCTGGTGTCCGACACGCGGGAGGTGATCGGCCTGACGGGCTCCGTGCTCGACATCACCGAGCGCAAACGGGCGGAGCAGGTCATGGCGGGGGCGAGGCAGCAGCTTGAACTGGAGGTAGAGAACAGGACGGGCAAACTGTCGCAGGTAAACGCGCATCTGCTCCAGGAGATCGAGGTGCGCAAGAAGGTGGAGGTCGAACTGCTGGCCCAGCAGCAAAGGCTGCAGGAGATGGCGCTCGATGTCTCCATGGCCGAGGAGCGGGAGCGGGACCGCATCGCCAGCGAGCTGCACGACCAGGTGGGGCAGCGCCTCATCCTGGCGAAGATCAAGATAGACACCCTGGCAAGCAAGCTCACTTCTGGCGAATGCGAAGCTGAAGCGGTGGGGATCGAGACCCTTATCGATCAGACCATCCAGGACATCAGGTCGCTCACCTTCCAGATCAGGCCCCCTCTTTTGGCCAGCGCCGGGCTGGAGGCTGCCCTGCGCTGGCTGGGAGAGGAACTGCAGGCCGACTTCGGGCTGGAGGTGACCTTCAGCGACGACGGCAGGGAAAAACCGCTCCGTTACGAGGTCCGTTCCACCGTGTTTCAGGCTGTCCGCGAGTTGATGCTGAACGTGGCGAAGCATGCCGGGACCAACCGGTGCTGCGTCCGCTTTAGCCGTCCCGAGGACAGCATGATGATCCAGGTTGAGGACGATGGCGTCGGCCTGAAAGCCGGTGTCGCCAACGGCGGCGGTGCCAGAAGCGGCGGGTTCGGCCTGTTGAACGTCAGGCAGAAGGTCGAGCACCTTGACGGCCTCTTCACCATCGGGGCCAAGGAGACGGGGGGGACCCGGGCAACCGTAATCGTTCCATTGGAGATAGCAGGTCAATCAGGAGGGAGCTTATGACTATGAAGATACTGATCGTCGACGACCACGCCATTGTCAGGCAGGGACTTCGTGCGCTGATAGACAAGGAAGAGGACATGGAGGTAACCGCGGAGGCGGCTACCGGCGCTGAGGCGATCCGGCTGGCGCGTGAATGCCGTCCCGACGTCATCGTCATGGACATCTCCATGCCGGATGTGAACGGTATAGACGCTACCAAGAGCATCACGGCCGAATCCCCGCTGGTGCGCGTGCTCGCCCTTTCCATGGAGTCGGACCGGCGCTTTGTCGTCGAGGTGCTGAAGGCGGGGGCAAACGGGTATGTGCTCAAGGACGCGGCCTTTGCCGAACTGGCGACGGCGATACGCGCCGTGGCCGCCGGCGAAACCTACCTCCCCCCACGGGTGACCAGCCTCCTCATCAAGGAGTATCTGCAGCGCATCCCCGACGAGGTGCCGGCGACCTATGAAAACCTCTCGCTGCGTGAGAGGGAGATCCTCCAGCTCATCGCCGATGGCAGCAATGCCAAGGAAATCGCCTTCGCCTTCGGCGTCAGCGTGAAGACCGTCGAAAACCAGCGTCACAGCATCATGAAGAAGCTGGATCTCTTCAGCATCGCGGAACTGACCAAGTACGCAGTGCGCCAGGGGTTGACTTCCCTTAAGTGAGGGGATGGGCCGATTGAAAAAAGGTGTGGCTTTGCGCAGCCCGGATTGCTGATTCACCTATATATTTATCTGCGGGGTTCACTTCATACTGGCGGTCAATATCCCAATTGATGCGACCGCTTACAACGTTGGAGAATTGAACATGCCGCAGGAACTCGATCCCAAGGACCCAAAGTCCACCCTCGACCAGTCTGATTCAGAAGCTGGGTCTGACGCAGAGCCGTGCCGGACCTCCCCTTTGGTCGCCAACTTTTCCATCTGTCTTAAGAAAGATAGGCTCTGCCCGCACGCCCTCTCTTTTGGCCACCAGTACCTTTGCCGCCACCCGGAGCACGCAAGCTTCATGACCAGATCATCCCAAAAGTAGCGCTTTCCCTTCACCCTATCCCGCCACTGCAACCTCCTTCCCCTTAGCGGCACTACCAGCACTTCGCCTGTCGTTCACGGCTCCCTCCCCGCTTGACACCAAACCTGCGCATTATAAACTGGACGAATTGCTAAATTAGCAAAAATTAACCATTTACCGCCCCTTTCGAGGGCTTCACGCTTTGCGCCGGCTGTCCGGTCGCTCTGCTTGGGCTTGAGCTGCCGGCGGTCGAGGCAAGAACTTCGGGGGGCACGGGCTTTAGAAGGCCAACAAGAAGGAGGTGTATCCTGTCATGCCCTTGATACAGGTTTTACTGGTGCTCATCGTCGTCGGGGTTTTGCTGTGGCTGGTCAACACGTACATCCCGATGGCCGGCTCCATCAAGTCCATCCTCAATGCGGTGGTCGTCATCGTGGTAGTCATCTGGCTTTTGAACGTGTTCGGGCTTATGGACAACCTGACAAGATTCAGGGTGGGAAAGTGAAGTAACAACAACCAGGGGGCGGATGATTGGCTCACCAATGACAAGCTCCCGGAGGAGGACGACATGTTGTGGACAATAGTGGTGATTTTGCTCGTTCTCTGGCTGCTTGGCCTTGTCAGCAGCTATACCATGGGTGGTTTCATTCATCTGTTGCTGGTGGTCGCCGTCATCGTCGTGATCATCAACCTGATCCAGGGGCGAAGACCGTTGTAGCTGGCGATCCCCGGTAAAACAAAAAACAGGCTGGTGGGCCGGAGCTTGCGTCCGGACCTTCAGCCTGTTTTTTTGTTGCCAGAATTAAAGCAGTCTGCCCTGCATCTTGCCGCGCGGGTTGTGCAGGAAGTTTGCCCTTTGTTTCAGGAGCGCCGTCATCTTGGGGACCGGAAGCGGCCGGCTGAAATAGTACCCCTGTGCCTCCTCGCTCCCCTCGGCTTGCAGCCAGGCCAGCTGTGACGCGTTTTCTACCCCCTCGGCGATAACCTTAAGCTGCATGCTGCGCCCTATGCTGATCACTGCCCGCACCACAGCGGCGTTGTCGCTGTCGCGGGCTATGTTGTGTATGAAGGACTGGTCGATCTTAAGCTTGTCGACCGGGAGCTTTTTGAGATAGCTGAGGCTCGAGTAGCCGGTGCCGAAGTCGTCGATGGAGAGCTGCAGCCCCAGCGCCTTCATCGCCGCCATGCTCCCCAGGACCCGCTGCGGGTCGCTCATGATGGTCGCCTCCGTCAGTTCGAGTTCCAGGCACTCGGGCGCAATGCCGGTCTCCAGAAGCGACGCCTCAACGGTCTCCTCGAAATCGCGGTGTTGGAAGAAGCTGGCGGAGAGGTTCACCGCGGCGGATACCGACTGTATCCCCTGCTGCTGCCACTGCTGTATCTGCCGGCAGACGGTAGGGATGATCCATTTGCTTATCTGGTTGAGCAGGCCGCTTTCCTCTGCGATGTTGATGAAGTGCTCCGGGAGGATCAAGCCGCGTGTCGGGTGCTGCCAGCGGATGAGCGCCTCCATCCCGCTGAACCTGCCGGTCGCGAGGTCTACTTTGGGCTGGTAGTAGAGCACGAACTCGTCATGCTCAAGGGCATGGCGCAGTTCTGCCTCGAGGGCGAAGCGCTCATGGGCCATCTCGTTTAACCTGTGGGTGAAGAACTGGAAGTTGTTTCCTCCCGATTTCTTGGCGTGGTACATGGCGATGTCGGCGTGTTTCAAAAGCGCCAGGTAGTCCCTGCCATCGTCAGGGTAGATGCTGATGCCGATGCTTGGGGTAACCATGACGTTGGAATCCTGTACCGGGAACCCGACGTTGATGATCTTTTCCGCGACCCCAGTGGTCTCGGCCACGCCGCAGTCCCAGAGCACAATCACGAATTCATCCCCCCCAAGCCTCGACACCACGTCGCAGGAGCGCGTGCAGTCGTTGAGCCTTCTTGCCACAGTCTGCAGCAGGCGGTCCCCGACGTCATGCCCCATCGAGTCGTTGATCTGCTTGAAACCGTCGATGTCGAGAAACAGCAGTGCCACTTTTCTCTTGCTTCTCTGGGCTACCGAGATGACCTGCTCGATTCTGGCGTAGAGGGTGCTGCGGTTGGGGAGCTTCGTGAGAGGGTCATGGTGGGCCAGAAAGAAGATGTTTTCCTCTGCCCGCTTGATCTCCGTTATGTCCAGTATGAAGCCGTCCAGCCTGGAGATGATGACGCGTTCGCCCTTGTGGTTTCTCTGTACGGCGCAGTTGTTGAGGATCCATCGCACCGAGCCGTCCTTGTGGATGATGCGGTGGCGGATCGGCTCGTGGTCTTCTCCGGCGAAGATGCTGTTCAGGAACTCGACCACGAGGTTTCTGTCTTCGTCGTGGATCATGGTGAACCACAAAAGCGGGTCGCTGTAGTACTCTTGCGGCGTGTAGCCGGTGATCTCGAGGCACTTCGGGCTGTGGTAGACCGATTTGATCTCTCCGTCCTCGAAACGTACGCTGTAGACGTATTCGTTTATGTTGCTGACGATGGTCCGGCACTGCTCCTCGCTTTTGAGAAGTGCCTCTTCGGCGTGTTTCCTGACGGTGATGTCCCGTATGTTGAACTGCAGCACCCTGGCCTGGTCCACCTGGTAGCTGTTGCTCACCACCTCCACCGCGATACTCCGCCCCCCGTTATCAAGCAGTTGCAGGTCGTCGTTGTGGAAGTAATCCCTGTGCTGCAGCACCTCGAATTCCGTCTTGTTGGCGACTATCGCGGTCAGGGGGGGGAACTCCCACATCTTCCTCCCCAAGAATTGCTCCCTCGGATACCCCAGCATCTCCGCGAGGAACGGGTTCACCTCCGTTATCTCGCCGGTCTCGGCCTCGACGATCATGATGCCGTCCTTGGCGGATTCGAACAGGCGCCGGTAGCGGACCTCGGAAACCTTGAGCGCTTCTTCCGATTTTTTCTGCTCCGTGATGTCCAGGACTGCCAGCCGGTACTGGGAGCCGCAGGACATGCCGTCGATCCGCACCAGCAAGGGGGGCATGGGGGCCAGTCCGAGGGCCACCTCGCAGGACGCCTTGCCGGGAGTGCAGGAGAGGGTGGCGAAAAGGGAGGAAAAAGAGGGGAGGGATGCCTCGGTTATCAGCTTTTCAAAGGGAAGTCCAAGCAGGGAAGAGCGTTCCCTTCCCAAGAGCCTCGCGCCGGCAAGGTTGATGCTCCGGATAATCCCGGAGGAATCAAGCGTGAAGTGGCCGACCGGCGCACATTCGTAAAGATCGGTGAAAAACTTGAGCTCGGAAGCCAGTTCGCTGCGGGAAGAGCGTCTGGTCTTGGAGCTGTATTGATGAGAGTCGCTGTTTTTGGAATGGTTCCCGGTGTTACTGTCTGCATCCGCACCGCTCATGGGGGCCTCCTGCCTCAAACCTTCGTGAGTCCCGGCTCATAACTTCATTGCCGGTCTCCACTGTTTCAGATGTCACAGCTGCCTGAGAGGTAAAAAAGCTCCCTGCGACATCTCTTCTGCTGATGAAAATGATAAAGTAATTGATCGAAAACTGCACCCATGATTTATTGAAGGGAAGTGGGAGCTTTCACTAATGGTTCCCGTTTCATCTCAATTATGTTAAACAGAGCATCGCGCCTTGCAAGGATGGCTGCCACAGCACCGATCGACAAAGAAAATCACCGGAGTCCCTGACTGATGAACCTGAAAAAGACCCTTCTCCTAGTTCTACTCGTCTGCGCCATCGCGCTTTTCTTCTACCTCGACCTGGGGCGCTTCCTGACCCTTGACGCACTCAAGGCGAACCGGCAGTCGCTCATCCAGTATTACGAAACGCACAAGCTCGTTACGGTGGCCACCTTCATGGCGATCTACATCCTGCAGACGGCGCTGTCGCTTCCGGGTGCCGCCATCCTCTCGCTCGCCGCAGGGGCCATCTTCGGTTCGCTCCTCGGCACCGTCTACGCCGTGATTGCCGCGACCATCGGCGCGGCGCTGGCGTTTCTGGTGACGCGCTACCTTTTGCGCGACACCATCATCAACAAGTTCGGAGCGAACCTCGAAGCCCTGAACCGGGAGCTGGAGACGCGCGGGTTCAACTACCTCCTCTTCTTGAGGCTGGTCCCGCTGTTCCCCTTCTTCCTGATCAACCTGGCCGCCGGGCTCACCCGCCTGCCGCTGCGGGTATTCGTGCTGGGGACCATGATCGGCATCATCCCGGGGGGGTTCGTCTTCGTCAACGCGGGGGCGAGCCTCGCCAGCATCGAATCCCTCGGGGATGTCGCCTCGCCCCGCGTGCTCGGCTCCTTCGCGCTTCTGGGGCTCTTCGCCATCGTCCCCGTGATCTACGGCAAGGTGAAACAGAAAAAAGGGAGGGTGCCTTTTCAATGATGCCACAGCAACATCGTCGTTAATGAATCTCCCAGGACCCACCCGACCCAGGGGTTGGCGTGTGTTTTAATCTTTTCGCCTACCGCTTTGACATACCGCAAGTGTGCGTTTACACTCTCCCAATTGCTGACCACCAACCGGAAGAGAGCTGCCGATGTCCGAAGAAATACTCGCGACTTTTGAGGTCAGGCGCCTCACCGTTCTCAATGAGAACGGAGACACGGACGAGACCCTCATGCCTGAATTGACCGATGCCGAGATCTGGCGCATGTACGAGCTGATGGTGCTCGCGCGCAGCTTCGACGAGCGTGCCGTCGCCTTGCAGCGCGAGGGGCGCCTCGGGACCTACCCCCCGATCCGCGGGCAGGAGGCGGCCCAGGTCGGCAGCGCCTTCGCGCTCTCCTGGGCGGACTGGGTCTTCCCCTCCTTCCGCGAGATGGGCGCACACCTGACGCTTGGTTATCCCATCCCGCAACTCCTCCAGTACTGGAGCGGGGACGAGCGCGCCCAGAAGGTCCCGCCGCATCTGAACATCTTCCCGTTCTGCGTGGCGGTGGGGAGCCAGATACCCCATGCGGTGGGGGCCGCGCTTGCCGCGCGCTACCGCCGCGACCCGGCTGCGGTCGTCGTCTATTTCGGGGACGGCGCCACCTCGAAGGGGGACTTCCACGAAGCGATGAACATGGCGGGGGTGTACGGCCTTCCTGTCCTCTTCATCTGCCAGAACAACCAGTGGGCCATCTCCGTTCCGCTCAAGGGGCAGACCGCTTCCGCCTCTCTCGCGCAAAAGGCCATCGCCTACGGCTTCCAGGGTGTGCAGGTGGACGGCAACGACATCTTCGCCGTCTACCGGGCCACGCAGCAGGCGCTGGCGAAGGCACGAAGCGGCTCCGGTCCCACCTTCATCGAGTGCCTCACCTACCGCATGGCCGACCACACCACGGCAGACGATGCCGGGCGGTACCGCTCGCCGGAGGAGGTGGCGCTGTGGAATGGCCGGGACCCGATCCTGAGGCTGGAGCGCTTCCTCGCTGCCCGCGGGAGCTGGAGCGAAGATAAGGGGAGGGAGGTCCGGAGCCAGGCGACGGGGATCATCGACAAGGGGGTCGGGGAGATGGAGGCGATGCCGCCGCCGGAAGTCGCGGAGCTTTTCGACGGCACCCTTGCCACGCTCACCCCGCGCCAGGCAGGGCAAAGGAAGGTGCGTTGACATGGCGCAACTGAACATGGTGCAGGCGATCAATCAGGCGCTGGGCGACGAGATGGCGCGCGACGACCGGGTGATGCTTCTGGGTGAGGACATCGGTAAGGACGGCGGCGTTTTCCGGGTCACCGAGGGGCTGCAGGAGCGCTTCGGCTCCGAGCGGGTGCTGGACACGCCTCTTAGTGAATCGGCAATCATGGGTGCCGCCATCGGCATGGCCGCCTACGGGCTGCGTCCGGTGCCGGAGATCCAGTTCATGGGGTTCACCTACTCGGCCTTCGAGCAGCTCTTCGCCCACGCGGCAAGGCTCCGCTCCCGCTCCCGCGGGCGCTACAGTTGCCCCATGGTGGTGCGCACACCGTACGGCGGAGGGATCAAGGCCCCCGAGCTGCACGAGGAGAGCACCGAGGCGATGTTCTGCCATATTCCGGGGCTGAAGGTGGTGGTGCCGTCCGGCCCCTACGCCGCCAAGGGGCTGTTGCTGGCGGCCCTGCGCGACCCGGACCCGGTGCTTTTCCTGGAACCGACCAGGCTCTACCGCCTGCTCAGGGAGGAGGTGCCGGAAGGGGATTATGTCCTGGAGCTTGGGCGGGCTCGGGTGGCTCGTTCCGGCGCCGCCGTGACCGTCATCGCCTGGGGGAGCATGCTCGAGCGGGTGCTCAAGTCGGTGGAGGAGTACGATGCGGACGTGATCGACCTGCTGACCCTGAGCCCCTTCGATATCGAGACGGTGCTCGGATCGGTGAAGAAGACCGGGAGGGCGGTCATCGTGCACGAGGCGGTAAAGAGCTGCGGGGTGGGGGCGGAGATAGCAGCAACCATCGCAGAAGAGGCCATGCTTCATTTGCGCGCGCCGATACTGAGGGTGACCGCCCCCGATGTGCCGGTCCCCCTGGCGAAGCTGATGGACCACTATCTGCCAACCGCAGAGCGGATACGGGCTGCGCTGGACGAAGTGTTGCAGTATTGAAGCCGGAGCCCAGAGGTCGCACAGAGGGTTCCCATAATTCCCATAACTCCCATGATTCCCAGTAGTTCACTCTTTTAAGAGGCAACCGAATGGCTTTCGAATTCAAACTTCCGGATCTGGGTGAAGGCATAGCCGAGGTGGAGCTGCGCCGCTGGCTGGTAGCCGAAGGTGACCGGATCGCCGAGCACCAGCCGGTGCTGGAGGTCGAGACGGACAAGGCCGTGGTCGAGGTCCCCGCACCCCATGCCGGTGTGGTGGCGCGCATACACCGGAAGGAAGGGGAGACGGTGCAGGTGGGAGAGACCCTTCTGACCATCGGTGATGCGAAGGAGAAGGAGACGCCTCCCCCGCAAAGGAGACCCTCGGTGGGGATCGTAGGCTCTTTGCCGGAGGCCGAGGAGGAACCGCATCCCGCCCCGCCGGCAGGGTTCGAGGGGCTTGCGACCCCAATGGTGAGGAAGATGGCGCGGGAGCGGGGGATCGACCTGAAGCGGGTGCACGGGACGGGTCCGCGCGGCTGCATCACCCCGGAGGACCTGGAGCGGCAGCCCCCCGTGCCGCGACCGGCCAAGCCGCTTCCCGGCACGGAGGATAGGCTCCCTTTGCGCGGACTGCGGCGCACCATCGCCCGCAACGTCATCGCCTCCCAAAGGACAACCGCCTTCGTCACCAGCATGGAGGAAGTGGACATCACCGAGATCTGGGAGATGCGGGTGCGCGAGCAGGGTGAGGTCGAGTCGAGGGGAACCCACCTCACCTTTCTCCCCTTTTTCATGAAGGCCGTCCAGCATGCCCTGAAGGAACACCCGCTCCTGAACGGATCGATTGACGATGAGGCGCAGGAGATGATCCTGAAAAAGGAGTATCACTTCGGTATTGCGGTGGATACGCCGGAGGGGCTGATGGTCCCGGTGATCCGGGACGTGGACAAGAAGAGCATCATCGAGCTGGCGCAGGCGATCCAGGAACTGGGTCGCAAGGCGCGCGATCGGAGCATCTCGATCGAGGATCTGCGCGGCAGCAGTTTCACCATCACGAACTACGGGCATTTCGGCGGCACCTTCGCCACGCCGATCATAAACTGGCCCGATGTCGCCATCATGGGGTTCGGTCGTATCGTTGAACGTCCCTGGGTCTACCGGGGGGAGATCGCCATCAGGAAGATCCTGCCGCTCTCCCTCACCTTTGACCACCGTGCCACAGACGGAGCCGATGCGGCGAGGTTTCTCGGCAAGGTGCTTCGTTACCTGGAGGACCCCGCCCTGCTGTTCCTGGACTGCGGCTGAGGAGCGTAGAACGTAGAACGTAGAACGTAGAACGTAGAACGTAGAACGTAGAACGTAGAACGTAGAACGTAGAACGTAGAACGTAGAACGTAGAACGTAGAACGTAGAACGTAGAACGGCCTCTAGAAGTCCCTGTAGCTCATCGCCTTCTTCACGCGCTCGCGTGCCAGCGCGTCGGCGGCCTGCCGGGGGAGCACCCGCCCGCCTGCCGCCTTCTCCAGCACGAGCAGGGTGTTTTTCCTGATCCGCTCACTGATCGCCGCGAAGGCCTCCTGCTCAC
>Ga0209317_1001771_pt1 | contig 17488 bp, 11 predicted proteins | sample RifGroB2_FD_183994 | JGI IMG/M metagenome (GOLD analysis project Ga0209317, IMG submission 183994) | Soil microbial communities from Rifle, Colorado, USA - Groundwater B2 (SPAdes) (version 2) | ecosystem: Environmental > Terrestrial > Soil > Unclassified | place: Rifle, Colorado | collected... | reverse complement strand
TCAGATAGGCATCTGGGAATTCGATGCGAGAACCAGAAAAGAAACCTGGGACGACCGGATGTACGAACTCTTCGGCATCGACAAGGCCACGGCCGCTGACCCTCATACCGAATTTGCCCGGGGCGTCCTGCCGGAAGATCTGGTGAAACTACGGGAGGAAATTCGGCTGACCATGGCCGGGGAGATGGACTACGACACCGTCTACCGGGTCCGCTGGCCCGACGCTTCGCTGCGCTATATCAAAGGCTCGGGGCTGGTGATCCGCGACCCGGACGGCGCGCCGTTAAAGGTCATCGGCGCCAATTACGATATCACCGAGCTGAAAAATTACGAGGCCAACCTCCATGTCGCCAAGGAGGCTGCCGAATCCGCCAACCGGGCTAAAAGTGACTTTCTCGCCCGGATGAGCCATGAAATTCGGACGCCGATGAATGCGGTCATCGGCATGACCCACCTGGCCCTGCAGACCGAACTGACCGCCAAGCAGCGGGACTATCTGAGGAAAGCCCACAGCTCGGCTATCTCGCTGCTCGATATCATCAACGATATTCTTGACTTCTCCAAGATCGAGGCGGGCAAACTGGAACTGGAAAACACCGACTTCTCCCTCGATGAGCTCCTCGAACAGCTCTCCAACGTTTTTGCCATGAAGGCTGCCGAAAAGAATATCGAGTTGCTGTTCAACGTCCACCCCGATGTCCCGACCTTTCTTAAGGGCGATCCATTGCGGCTGAGGCAGATTCTCATCAACCTCACAGGCAATGCCTTGAAATTCACCCATTCCGGAGAGATTATCGTTTCCATCAATCTGCTCGAACGAGACGATCAGAGGGTTCGGCTGCAATTCTCGGTCGCCGACACCGGCATCGGCATGAATGAGGAGCAACTCGCCAGACTTTTCAGCTCCTTCAGCCAGGCCGACGGCTCGACTACCCGCAAATACGGAGGAACCGGCCTGGGGCTGGTCATCTGCAAGCGGCTGGTGAGCATGATGCAGGGCGATATCAACGTTCTGTCGCAACCTGGCGTTGGCAGCACCTTCACCTTCGCCGCCCTCTTTTCGCCGTCGCTCCGCTGTCTGGAGGAGGAGTTTCCCGTGCCCGTCTGGATGCAGGGCCTGCAGGCTCTCATCGTCGACGACAGTCCGGTTTCCCGCAGGATTTTGCAATACGCCCTGGAGTCCTTTGGTATTACCGTTTCGACCGTCAACTCGGGCGAGGAGGCCCTTACTGCCGTTGCGGCGGCCCCGGCGATCGCTGCGACCGATCCCCCGGGCGAGCCGTACCGGCTTATTCTCATGGATATGGAGATGGCTGGGATGGACGGGATAGAGACTTCCCGGAGAATACTCGCCGGGGCACAGCCCCAAGGCAGCCCGAAGATTATCATGGTCACCGCCTACGGCCAGGAAAATGTGGCAAGGCAAGCGGCATCGGCCGGTATCCATGGGTTCCTGGTCAAACCGGTATCGAAGGCGGCGCTGTTTGACGCCATTATGGAATGCTTCGGCTTTCCGTCGGCCCGCCGCGCCGCAACAAAGGACGATCAATCTGCGCTGGAGCGGACCGGGCCCATCCGGGGCAGCAGGATCCTGTTGATCGAGGACAACCCTATCAACCAACAGGTGGCAACCGAACTCCTCGAACAGGCGGGCCTTTCGGTTACTGTGACCGACAACGGCGCCGAGGGCGTAGGCCTGGCCACTTCCGGTGATTTCGACATTGTCCTGATGGATATCCAGATGCCGGCTATGGACGGCTACACCGCCGCGCGACTCATCCGGGAAAACGGCAAGACAACCCTGCCGATTGTCGCCATGACCGCCAATGCCATGGCGGGCGATCGGGAAAAGAGTCTCGCCGCCGGCATGAACGATCATCTGACCAAACCGATCGACCCGGAGGAACTCTACGGCATGCTGGCCGCCTGGATTCTGCCTGCCGTCCGGCCGATTCCGGATCAGCCGGTTGCCGGCAACGGCAACGGCAAAAAAGACCGGCCGACTACCGGCATCGTTCCGGCTATCGCCGGCATCGACACACACATCGGCCTCACCAGGCTCAACAACAATTCGGATCTATATGTGCAGATACTGAAGAAGCTGGTTGAGGATCATCGCGTCGATGCGGACAGGATACGAGCCGCCGTGGATACGGGCGATCACGCCCAGGCCCTGCGGCTTGCCCACACCATGAAAGGCATTGCCGGCAGCATCGGCGCCCATTCCCTCCAGCACCGTTCGACCCTGCTCGAGCAGGCCTTGCACCAGGAACAGCACGACCGACTCGACAAGCTGCTGGTCGACTTTGCCGAGCAGTTGACAGCGGTCTGCATAAGTATCCAGGGGGCCTTTCCCCTGACCGCCGAGACGGCGGCAGACTCGGAACTCCCGACGGGCGACGAGAACGAGCTGCTTGCCCTGCTGCGGGAGCTTACGCCGTGCATCCAGAAGCGAAAACCCAAGCCTGCGGCCGAAATTATGACCGGGATAAAGCAGTATTATTGGCCGAGCCATGACCAAAGGCTGACGGAACTTGACCGCGCCGTAAAAAAATACCAGTTCAAGGAGGCTGGGGCGATCCTGCTGTCGCTGCTCCAGGTCCTGGATGAGCAAGGAGAGCAGAAATGACCGATTATTCGCAATGTTCAATACTCGTTGTCGATGATACCGAGGAAAATGTCGACATTCTCGTCGATACCCTGAGCGATCTCTACGACATCAGCGTCGCTACGGATGGCGAATCGGCCATGGAACTCCTCCAGGATTTCACCCCCGATCTCATTCTGCTCGATATCATGATGCCCGGCATGGACGGCTATGAGATGTGCCAGCGTCTGAAGATTGAGACCCGGACGGCCAAAATCCCGATCATCTTTCTCACCGCCCTGAGTGAAGCCCAGAGCGAGGAAAAGGGCTTGCGACTGGGAGCCATCGATTACATCACCAAGCCTTTCAATCCCTTTCTGGTCAAGGCGCGGGTCAAGAACCATCTCGAATTGAAAATGCATCGCGACAACCTGGAAATGCTGGTGCAGCAGCGGACTTCCGAACTGGAACTGACCCAGGAAATCACCATCGAGAGCATGGGAACACTGGCCGAATATCGGGATCCGGAGACCGGTGGACACATCCAGAGGACCAAGCATTACGTCAGGCTACTCGCCGAAAAACTCCGGCATCATCCCCGCTTTTCCCACTTCCTCACCGGCGAAGTCATAGACTCCATATATAAGTCTGCGCCCTTGCACGATATCGGCAAGGTCGGCGTGCCCGACCATATCCTGCTGAAACCGGGCAGGCTGACGGAGGCGGAATTCGAGGAGATGAAAAAACACACGATCTACGGCCGCGATGCCATTGCCAAGGCCGAACAGAAGCTCGGCAATCGGTCATTTCTCCATTTTGCCCTGGAGATTGCCGAGAGCCACCAGGAAAAATGGGACGGCACAGGCTACCCGAACGGCTGGGCAGGTGAACGAATTCCCGTCTCTGGCAGGCTGATGGCGGTCGCCGACGTCTACGACGCGCTGATCAGCAAGCGGGTCTATAAAGCACCCTTCGCCCACAGCAAGGCGGTAGCCATCATCAAGGAAGGCCGGGGCAGCCATTTCGACCCGGATATCGTCGACGTGTTTCTGGAAGTAGCGGAAGAATTTCGGCGGATCGCCCTGAAGCATGCCGACTTCGAGGAAGAACGGATGGCATTGCGGGAGTAGCGGGGGGACATGGCAAATACCGGCGGTGTAGGGGCGAAAAATCTTTCGCCCACCGCTGAAGGGCGAAAGATTTTTCGCCCCTACAACCACCCGAAAGGTATACACGCAAAAATTCAGTCCGGTTCCGGCGGCCCACGAACGAGGTCGAGAGTGCCGCCGGAATGTGACGGCCGGGATCAGGATATCCCGAGATAGGCTTTCTGAACCTCTTTGTTGCCCCTGAGGTTGGCAGCCGAATCGGTGACGGTGATTTCGCCGGTCTGGATGACATAGCCGCGGTGGGCGATGGACAGGGCCATCAGGGCATTCTGCTCAACCAGCAGGATAGTGGTTCCCTGCTGGTTGAGTTCCTTGATGATATCGAAGATCAATTCGACCAGGATCGGAGCAAGTCCCATCGACGGTTCATCGAGCATCAGTAGGCGCGGATTGAGCATCAGCCCACGGGCGATGGCCAGCATCTGCTGTTCGCCGCCGGAGAGCGTGCCGCCGAACTGATCGATCCGCTCCTTCAAGCGGGGGAAGAAGGAAAAGCCATATTCCATCCGCTCTTCGACCAGTTTGCTGTCCTTGACCGTGAAGGCCCCCATCTCCAGGTTTTCCTTGACCGTGAGCGTCGGAAAGATCCCCCGCCCCTCGGGCACGTGAACCATGCCGGATTGGACGATTTCGTGCGGATCCTTTTTCGAGATGTCCTCGCCCTGAAAGATGACCTTGCCCTTCTTCGGATGAATCATGCCGGAGATGGTCCTGAGCGTCGTGCTCTTGCCCGCCCCGTTGGAGCCGATAAGTGTGACGATCTCGCCTTCGTTGACCGTCAGCGAAACCCCCTTGAGGGCGTGGATCTGTCCGTAAAAACTATGAATATTCTCTACTTGCAGCAGCAGACTCATTGCAGTTTCTCCTCGTGCTGTCCAGCAACCGCGCCGCGACCGAGGTAGGCCTCGATGACCCGCGTGTTGTTCCGTATTTCCGAAGGCGGGCCCTGGGCGATTTTTTCGCCGTAATCCATGACGCAGATATCCTCGGAGATATTCATAACCACCCGCATATCGTGTTCGATAAGGAGAATGGTGATGCCCAGATCGGTCCTGATATTGCGGAACAGCTGGGTCACATCTTCGGTCTCCTGCGGATTCATGCCGGCTGCCGGTTCATCGAGCAGAAGCAACTGCGGATCGGCTGCCAAAGCCCGGGCGATCTCCAGACGACGCTGGGCGCCGTACGGCAGATTTTTCGCCAGTTCGTTTTCCACTCGTTTCAGGCCGACATATTCCATGAGTCTCGCCGCCTTCTGTTCCGCCTCTTTTTCCTCTTTTTTGAAGCCGGGCAGATGCAGAAGCGTCTGCAGGGCCGATTGCTTCAAGTGGATATGCATGCCCACCAGAATATTTTCGATGACCGACATATCGGGGAAGAGGCGGATATTCTGGAAAGTCCTGGCAATGCCGCAGGCGGCGATCTGATCGGGCCGCAGGCCGACAAGAGATTTACCGTTGAATTTGATGGTGCCGGAGTCCGGCTTGTAGATGCCGGTCAAGGTATTGAAAAAGGTCGTCTTGCCGGCCCCGTTCGGGCCGATGATCGAGACGATCCGGCCCTTGTCGAGCGAGAAGGTGACGTCGCTGATCGCCTTGAGTCCGCCGAAGGTCTTGGTAATGTTTGCAATTTCGAGTAATGCCATGGTTTTCCGTCTCCTTATTTCGTTTCGTCCCGATCGAGTTCTCTTTTACGCCTGCTGGCAGGAATCAATCCGGCCGGACGGAAGATCATCATCAGAATAAGGATAAGGCCGAACAGCAGCCGCTGATACTTTGCCGGATCCAGTTGGGTGGAGAGATCCTTCCAGGCAAAGTTGATTATCGGAATCACCGCATCGCTCTGCCGCAACTCGTTGAGGTAGAGAGAAAAGCCCTGCAAAACCTGGAGATTCAGGATGGTCACCGTGGCCGCACCCAGGATAACGCCCGGAATGGAGCCAGCCCCGCCCAGGATGACCATGGACAGTACGCCGATCGATTGCATGAAGGAAAACGACTCAGGGCTGATAAAAGTCCGGCTGGCGGCGAGCAGCACGCCCATGGCCCCGGCAAAGGAGGCGCCGACGGCAAAGGCGGTCAGCTTCATCCGCACCAGCGGGATTCCCTGGGCGATTGCGGCGGTCTCGTCTTCCCGCACCGCGGTCCAGGCCCGGCCGATCTTCGAATCGTTCAACCGTCTCGTCACAAAGATGATGACGATGATCATGATGAGCGCGTAGAGGTAGAACATCAGATTGTACAGATTCGCCGGACTGACATCGTGACCGACCACGCCGCCGAAAATTCCATTGAACCAGTCTACCACCATATCCGGCATGGTTGGTCGCTGGATCGGGGTAATGCCCTGCGGGCCGTTGGTAAAATTGAGGGGCTTGTCGAGATTGTTGGCCAGGACCCGGATGACCTCACCGAAACCGAGGGTGACGATGGCCAGATAATCCCCGCGCAGCCTGAGTACCGGCAGGCCGAGGATGATCCCGGTCACACCGGCAACGATGATGCCGACCAGAATAAACATGTAAAAGGTGTCTCCGGGCAAGAGGAACGGCAAATCCGAAGGCTGTGTTCCCGGTGCAAAATGGAGGACATAAAACTGCTGCGAGCCGAAAAAAGCCCACAGATAGGCACCCACGGCATAAAATGCCACGTAGCCGAGATCGAGCAGGCCGGCAAAACCGACCACGATATTGAGGCCCAGGGCCAGGGCCGCAAAGACGGCTATCTGAAAAATGACTTCCAGGTAAAAGATATTTCTGACCCCGACGATCGGTACGATCACCAGGGCGAGAACCACTCCGGCAACCAACTTGAACCGGCTACTGGTCCGAAAGAAGTACAGCGATAAAAATGAGGTGATGAGAACCAGAAAGGCGAGATTCGATCGCGGCTGGGTATACACCAGGTAGGTGCCGGCGAAGATATGCGCGATGACAAAAAAATACGCCAGTCGCCCTTGGTTCGCTCTGTCGAACAATTCCTTGAAATACGACGAAACCATGTCTCTCTCCTATGCTTTCTGGCCGACGTGTTTACCCATCAGCCCTTGTGGCCGGAAAATAAGCACAAGGATGAGGATGCTGAAGGCAAAGATGTCCTTGTATTCCGAACCCGCCGCACCCATGGTGAAGACACCCATGTAGGAGCCGGCAAAGGTTTCCAGCATGCCAAGAACAATCCCCCCGAGAAGCGCACCGGTCATATTGCCGATGCCGCCCAGAACCGCCGCGGTAAATGCTTTCAGACCGGGGAAGAAGCCGACGAACGGGTCGATCCTGGTAAATTTCAAGGCGTAGAGGACGCCCGCGGCCCCACCGAGCAGACCGCCGACGAGAAAGGTCAGAGAAATTATCCGGTTGACGTTGATGCCCATGAGGCTGGCGGTGGAACGGTCCTGCGCCACGGCCCGTATCGCCTTGCCGATTCGGGTGGCATTGACCAGGTAATTGAGCGCCACCAGCATGAGTACGGCCGAGACGATGACGATAATCGATTTGACGGAGATGCCCATGGTGATCTTCGAGGCCCCCATGGCCAGTTTGCCGAAGATGATGCGCGCATCGAAGTTGCCGAAGGTGGGGAAGATCCGGTTGAACTGGCCGGTGGTCACACCCTCGACCAGACGGATGACATCCTGGAGCAGAAAGGAAACACCGATGGCCGAGATCAGCGGCACGAGCCTGGATGCCCCGCGTAAGGGCCGGTAGGCGACTCGTTCGACCGTCACAGCCAGACCGCCTGCGGCAAGCATGCCTAAAAATATCGCTAAGGTAAGGTAGGCATAAGCCATCGGCAACGAGGCGCCGGACAGCACTCCAGCCGAACCGAGAGCAATGAGAAATTCCACGCCGACAAAGGCCCCGACGGCAAAAATTTCGCTATGGGCGAAGTTGATGAATTCGAGAACCCCATACACCATGGTGTAGCCAAGGGCGATGGCCGCGTAGACAAAGCCGATGGTCAGTCCGTCGATGACGACCTGCGGCAGGTTGATCATCGTATAGGTGAAGAGGGTGACGCGATACTTTTCCATTATGTCCGCACCGATGTACGTTTGATCCAGGATCAGGGCGAGGACAACGGCAATGACAGACATGCAGACTGCACTTCCTACCGAGAAGGTCAGCATCTGACCTACCGGCCGGACTAATTCATAAAAATTGATGCGTTTCAGGAATTGTTTCATATGCACTCCCTAGAGTTAAAAATCAACCGGCCCTTTACAGGAGCAAAGGGCCGGGGCAATAAACTTAGGAAGCTTACTTGGGAGGAGCGATTTCGAGGGTCTGAACGACCTCATTCTCGCTCCACTTGGCCGGATCCGGGGACTTCACCTGGATGACGAAATAGAGAGCTTTCTCAGGATCGCCGATGTTGTTGAAAGTAAAGTTGCCGGTAATGCCTTTGAAATCCTTCAACTCGCGAACGGCTTTGGCTACCGCCTCGCGGGTGGGGACTTCATTTTTATTGGCTTTTGCGGCATTCTCGATGGCTTTCAGGCTGATTGCCATAGAGTCAAAGCCCTGGGCGGCAAAAGGCTGGGGAGCGGCTTTGTATTTTGCCTGGAAATCGGCGATAAATTTCGCGGTGCCGGGATAGACGGATGCCGGGCCGGATACGGTCGAATAGAAAGTACCGCCGCCGGAAGTAAGGGTTGCGCCGCCGGCTCCCGCCGCATCGGAGGAATCGAAACCGTCATCGCTCAGGAACATGCCCTCATAGCCTCTCTCGCGGGCCTGCTTGAACAGCACCGCTGCCTGGTAGGCCATGCCGCCGAAGTAAACGACATCGGGATTGCCGGCGATGACCGGGGAGAGCAGGGCGTCGAAGTTGGCCTTTTCTTCGGTTCCTTCAAAACCAAGAACCTTGATGCCGTTTTCTTCGGCTTTCTTCTTGAAGAACTCGGCAATGCCCTGACCATAAGCGGTCTTGTCATGGACAACAAATGCGGTTTTGGCGCCCTTGGCGGAGGCAAAGTCGGCACCAACTACGCCCTGAACGTCATCGCGACCAACGATACGGTTTACTTCCAGATAGCCGCGGGTGGTTACCTTCGGGTTGGTGTTGGCCGGAGAAACGTTGACCAGACCGGAGGTATGGTACACTTCGGATGAGGGGATCTGAACGCCGGAGTTATAGTGTCCTACTACGGCGAGAATGGCCGGATCGGATACAATCCGCTTGGCATTGGCCACGCCGGTATCGGGGTTTGCCTGGTCGTCAAAAGGTGCCAGTTCGACTTTAAAACCCATGTCGGCCAGAGGCTTGCCCAACTGTTCCAGGGCCATTTCGGCACCACGCTTGATGTCCACACCGACGACCGACTGATCACCGGATAACGGAGACTGGGTGGCGATCTTGATGGCTTTGTCCGCGGCACCGACTGAACCGCAGAGGGCAAGTGTCATACCGGCGGCTACCATCATCTTGAAAACGGAATTCCTGCTCTTTGACATACTTTTTCTCCTCCTTTGAAAAACAGCTTTCTGTTCGGTTGACCATGCCGTTCGAAATGGAATTCAGTACTGAAGAACCCGACTTCCATCCGGCAATGGTATCCTCAGCGACCTCTGTTGCAGGTCATTTTTGAGAGAAAAAAAATGGTATACCCAAATTGGATACATTTAAAGTTCGAACCATTTTCCCCCTTTCTTTGGGACTGTATGCTAGCTGATTGGCTCCACTCACGCAATAGATTTTGCGGTTTTTTTAGTGCGTTCACGCTTTTTTTCGCAATCCTACAAAATAGTATTTTTGGCTGCTGAAAAAACAATTTTGTGCGATGGAGGGGCAAAGGGAAGCGATCCGATTTCGGGCCATTCCGGATACCCTTTGCTCTCCCGCCGGCCTCCTTCTGCCGAAATATCCAAAAAATGTGCCAAATATGAACATTTTTGCCTGTAAGCGTCCAGGAACCTTGTAGGGGCGAAAAATTTTTCGCCCCTACAACGCTGACTACTGATGCCTAGCCTGAGCAGGGCAGCTCGACCGGTAACCGGACGGACCACCGCGACCCGTCGAGGACAATTACCCACCGAAACAGCGACACATTTCCCTATCGCAACAAAGGCTACCAATGGTAACCAAACATGCCGAACGAGAGCCCCTGCCCATCCTTCGGCCGCAAAGCACCCACCTTGACTTTATCCTGCAGCCCCTGCTACAATTTCTCATTCCCGGCAACAATCATTATGAAGATCTCGGCCAATCGACCAACCGTAGGCCAGCCGATGGTTTGAAGTTTCACCTGTGAATAATCCTATGAAGAAAACCATCCTGGTCGTCGAAGACGAGAGCATCCTGGCCCTGCTGTTGGAAAGTCTGCTCACCCATCTCGGCTACGTCTGTGCCGGTCCTTTAGCGACCGGCGAAGAAACCATCGCCTATCTGACCGGTCGGCAGGTCGACCTGATTCTCATGGATATCGAATTGGCCGGTCCTCTGGACGGCATCGAAACCGCCCAATTACTCCGGCGGACCTCCGATGTCCCCATCATCTTCCTGACCGGAACTCCTCTTGTGCAGGCGCTAAGCGTCTCCCCCAACTGCCTGGTCAAACCCGTGGCGGAGCAGGACCTGGCCGCTGCGCTCCAGAGAGCCCTGGCGGGCCGGCCACCCGCACCGCCTACCGGCAGCCTGCCCCTCCCCGAAATGGACGGAGCAACACCGGCGGGAGATACCCACCAACTACAGTTGGGCGATATCATCGACTCCCGCGCCCTGCAGACCATGATGGAGCAATTCCACCGGCTCACCGGCATCGGCATCGGCATTCTCGACCGGCAGGGCAATGTCCTGGTCGGTGTGGGCTGGCAGGATCTCTGCACCAAATTTCACCGTTGTCATCACGAAACTCTGAAAAACTGCAGGGCAAGCGATGCCAGGCTCAGCACGGCAGGGGCGAGTATGAGCCGCTGCAGGAACAACCTCTGGGATCTGATGACCCCGATCGAGGTCGATGGCCGGCACGTGGGCAGCGTCTGCCTCGGCCAGTTCTTCTACGACGACGAATTGCCCGACTACGATTTCTTCAGAAATCAGGCAAGAAAATACGGTTTCGACGAAGCCGAATACCTGGCGGCCCTTGACCGGCTTCCCCGCTGGTCGAGGGAAAAGGTGGACGCGACACTCGACTTCTACGCAAGTCTTGCCAAAATGATCTCAAGCCTCAGCTACGGCACGATGAACCTTTCCCGAGCCCTTGCCCAGAAGGAAGCCGCCCTGCGGCAATTGCACGAAAGCAGGTGCTTCCAGAGTTCCTTGCTCGAAACCATCCCCATTCCGGTATATTACAAGGATACGGCAGGACGTTACCTGGGTTTCAACAAGGCCGGCGAGCATTTCTACCATCGAACCAAGGCAGAGATGATCGGCAAGACTGCCTTCGATCTGCATCCGCCGCAGCTCGCAGAGTATTATCACGACCGGGAAACCGAGCTCTTCAGCCGCAAAGGATCCCAGGTCTACGAAACCGTCTTCACTCTGCCACAGGGCGAAAGCCGCGACGTCGTCGTCCATGAAGCCTCGCTCACCGATGCGGGCGGCGCGATCATCGGCGTCATCGGCGCCATGCTCGACATCACCGACCGTAACCAGGCCGAAAAGCAGCTGCAGGAGAACCGCAAATTCATGGAAGCCACCGCCATGATGATTCCCGATGTGGTCTATCTGTTCGATGTCCAGGAAGGGCGGCACATGTATTTCAACCGGGAACTGACCAATCTGCTCGGTTTCACCAACCAGGAAATCAAGGACGCGGGAGCGGGACTGCTCCTCTCTGCGGTGCATCCGAAGGATCTCGCCCAGGTGAAAAAGCACATGGAACGTATGGCCCACACCCCCGATGACGGCCAGCACGAGGTGGAATACCGCATCCGCAACAGCCATAACGCCTACCAATGGTTTTATGTCCGCGAACGGGTCTACCTGCGGGATGAAACGCAGCGACCGAAGATCCTGTTCGGCATCATGCAGGATATCACCGAGCGCAAAGAAGCCGAAGAGGAGAAGAAACTGCTGCAGACCCAGCTGATCCAGGCCCAGAAGATGGAGGCTATCGGCACGCTCGCCGGCGGCATCGCCCACGATTTCAACAATATTCTCGGCGCGATCCTCGGTTACGCCGAGATGGTCCGGGAGGACAGTCCCCCGGATTCGATCGTCGCCCGCGATCTCGACCAGATCATCCTCGCTTCCAATCGGGCGAAAGAACTGGTCAAACAGATTCTGGCCTTCAGCCGCCAGGCGGACATGGCAAAAATCCCGTTGCAGCCGGGAACCATCGTCAAGGAAGCTATCAAGCTGCTGCGCTCGTCACTGCCCACGACCATCGCCATCGAACAGGATATCGATTCATCAACCGCGCCCATCTTCGCCGATCCCACCCAGATCCACCAGATCCTCATGAATATCTGCACCAATGCCTTCCACGCCATGGAAGAGGATGGCGGGACGCTCACCATTTCCCTGTCCAACATCGAGCTGACCAGGCAGGCTCTTGCCGGCCGTCCCCACCTTCAGCCGGGACGGTTCGTGCAGTTGTCGGTCAGCGACACCGGCCAGGGCATTCTTCCGGAGATAAGAGACAGGATCTTCGAACCGTATTTCACCACCAAGGAACAGGGCAAAGGCACCGGCCTGGGGCTGGCCATCGCCCATGGCATCGTCAAAAGTCATGGCGGCTTCATCACCTGCGAAAGCAAGCCGGGCGAAGGCACCGTCTTCCATGTCGTCCTGCCGGCCCTCAATGAATATGCGGCGGCCGAAAGCGAGACGAACGAAGGCATACCGGCCGGCGGCGAACACATTCTCTTCATCGACGACGAGGTGATCCTAATCGAGATGGCCCAGGTCATGCTGGAACGGCTCGGTTACCGGGTGACCGTCCAGGCCGACAGTCTGGAGGCCATGTCGATCTTTACCAACCAGCCCGAGAACTTCGACCTGGTGATCACCGATCAGACCATGCCGGGGATGACCGGCATGGAACTGGCCCGGCGCATGCTGCAGATCCGGCCGGACCTCCCGATCATCCTCTGCACCGGGTACAGCACTCTCATCTCCGAAGAAAAGGCCAGGTCGGCAGGCATCAAAGGCTTTGCCCTGAAACCGCTGGCCAGGAAAGAGATTGCCACCCTGATCAGAAAGGTGCTGGAAGAACCGTGCTCCGATATACCTGCATCGGTAGCCGGTAGGTTGATTCCGCCCCTGACGGACACGGCATTGGCACGGAGGAGGTAGGTTTACCTCCTCCCACCCTCGATAGGGTACCCCCCTTGTACCACGCCGTTACACCCGGAGTAAGCGCTCACTATTGCATGTTATTTCTGTGAAAAATTGATCCCGGAACCGGTTTAGCTCCTCTCCGTTGCACCCCATAATAAAGAAAAATGCTTTTCCTTGCCGGAAGGGGCCCCGAAAGGCGGCAAAATCACCTCCTGAAAAAGCCCATGCCGTCACTATCGACCCTACCCTCCAAGACTGCGATTAAAGAATGGGAGGTAAAAATGCCTCCTCTTTGACCGCAAACATTTTTTCAGCCTTCCGCCCGGAGGTATGCCCACCCGTCATCCGGCCTGAACCATCCGGTTCTCCACGAGAAAACAATTCCTGCATAAAATGGCATGTTTTTGGCTACAACTTGCCTCGGATAACTAAAAAATCTTCTTTCTCCACCAGAGAACAAAACGGCCGGGACCCTGCGATGCAGAAAAACATTCGGTTTACCCCATCGTTCCGTACCCCATCACTCTATTCGGAGCCGGTATGCTCATGCCGTTAGGTGCAGCAAACAGAGACCCGATCGCAGGCCTTTTCCCTTCCTGGTCGTCCGCACTTTCATCGTCTCTGACGACGCTCCATCGGTTGGCCGGAGCCACCGAACAGGAATTCCTGCAGATCGGCAGCCAGCTGCAGGAAATTTATCAGCACTCCCTCGCCCTTTCCCAGACCGCCCACCAGTTGGTGGAAACCGCCTCGGGCGATCGCCTGCAGACGCTGATCGACAGGTTGCGGGAAATCGTCCAGGAGATGAACACCTACCTGGACCAGGCCCGGACTCAGAACCTCACCAGCTACACAACGCTTGCGAATGTTTCGGAATCACTGAAAAAGGTGGGAGAACCGCTGGTCGGAGTCAGGAGGATGTGCAAGCATCTCTACATCCTCGAAGTGTCGATCAAAATAGAAAGCGCTCATCTTGGCGACATGGGCAGCGAATTCGTCAATCTGGCGATGGACATCAAACAACTCTCTCAGCAGACTAAGGAAAAGGTCGCTGCCATCGAGGATCACCGCCAGCATTTGCAAACGATCATCGCCAGAAATCGTACCGAACTTGTCGAAGCCCGCGAGGCCCAGGACGCCGAGGCCGAAGCGACCCTGTCGAGAACCGCCGCGAGCCTTACGGAAATGGAAACCGTCAGCGGGCAGTTCTCCCAACTGGGCGACACGATCTCCGCCAACTCTCTCGACTGTTCCGACAACATCAGCACAGTCGTTCAGTCGATGCAGTTTCACGATATTTTCCGCCAGCAGGTGGAACACGTCATTGCCGGCCTGGAAGGATTGCAGCCCGTCCTTGCGGTGGACAACCATCCCTCCCGGCCCGAGAACGACAAGGACCGGCAAGCCATGATCTCCAGGACCGGCGATGTGTGTGAACTGCAGGAAGCACAACTCCAGTTCGCCGCGGCGGCGCTCTTCGACGCGGTTACTTCGATCCTCGAGAGTCTCCGGGACATCGGCGCCAAACAGAAGGAAATAGCCGGGGATGTTATCGCCCGAACCGGCGGCCGCCGGCAGAAGCAAACAACCGGAGCAACCGACGCGTCGTTCATCGCCGAGGTCAGCAGGCAGATGCACGTCATCACCGGTCTTCTCTCCGCTTCCGGCACCAATAATCAGAAAATGGCCGGCACCATGCAGGAGGTGGCCGGCACTGTCCGGCAGATCACCGGTTTTGTCACCGATATTGAAAATATCGGCCTTGATATCATTCAGATTGCCCTCAATGCCAGGATAAAAGCGGCGTCGACAGGAGAGGAAGGGGCCTCCCTCAGCGTGCTGGCGGAAGAAATCGGCCAGATGTCGGGTGAGGCGGTGCAGCGAACCGACCTCATCACCACGACGCTTACCGAAATCCATGGCATAACCGACCAACTGGCCACGGAGACCCTTGGCAACCAGGAGAATCTCTCGACCAGGCTTGCGGGCATCGAACAGGAGCTGACTTCCATCCTGTCCGGCCTCGACACCATAGGCGGGGAGCTGGTGACCATGCTGGCGCTGATATCGGATCAGGTTACATCCCTGTCAGCCGGAATCGAGAGGATCACCGACCGGATCGATGTCCATGAGCGTACCAAGTCCATGGCCGATCAGGTTCTGGCACAACTTCGGGAAATAATCCGCGAGGCCCGCCGGCTGCATCCTGCCAGCGCCGCCTTCAAGGAGGACCTGCGGCAGATGGCGCAGCGATATACCATGGAAAGCGAGCGACGCATCCATGAACATATTGCCAGCAAACATGGGATAGGAGCAACAAGCAGGGAACCGCCTGCAACCGAAGACGCACCAGTCGTCGCATCGGAGTTCGGTGACAATGTAGACCTTTTTTAATACGCATGAAGGGGAGAAGATATGCCGCTATTTATCTGGGAAGACCGTTATACCGTCGGCGTAACGGAAATCGATGAACATCACCGCCACCTCGTGAGTCTGCTCAATAAAGCCTACCAGGATTTCCTCCACCATGCTTCGCCCTCCGAGCTGAACATGCTTTTTCATGAACTCATCGACTATGCCACTTATCATTTCTCCTTCGAGGAAGAGAAGATGCAGGCCAGGCAGTACCCGGAAACGACAGCGCATAAGGGCGAACATGACGAATTCGTCCGGCGGGTGGTGGAAATGCACACCAGATATCAACATCGGGAAAAAATTCTCTTTCTCGAGATTCTCTGCTTTTTGCAGAATTGGCTGTCACACCATATCCTGGAGGTAGACGCCGACCTCGGCCGTTTCCTCACCGCCGTTCCGAGCAAAACGGCAGACAGGGGGAAATGCATATGACAACGTCTAAAGGAACGAAAAAAAAAGTGGAAAAGGTCCAGGATTCCCTGAACGGGCAGCATCCGGAGCGGGTCATTGCCAGCGGCGACAAACTGACCATCGAGACCATCGCCGACTTTGCCCGGCAAATCCAGGAGGGACTCTCGGAGGCGGACACCGTCGTCATCGACTTCGCGAAGAATGTCGAAGTGGACATCACCGCCCTGCAGATCTTCTGTTCGGCCTGCCTGACGGCGACCGCCATGAACAAAAATTTTGTCCACCGCGGGACGCTGCCGCAGTCGCTGCTCGATCTTGCCGCGACCGCCGGCTCCGAGCGGAAGGAACACTGTAAGAACAACAACATGTCATGTTTTCGCAAGTTCGGAGGAATGGAGTAATGGGTAAGCTGATAATGACTGCCGATGATTCGGCGAGCGTACGACAGATGGTCGCGTTCACCCTCAAACAGAACGGCTATGAGGTGATCGAGGCGGTCGACGGCCAGGATGCGCTGCAGAAACTCGCCGGGAAGAAGGTCGATATGCTGCTGACCGACCTCAATATGCCGAAAATGGACGGACTCGGCCTGATCAAGGGGGTTCGGGCCGGGGGCCTCAACAAATTCATCCCCATCATCATGCTGACGACGGAATCACAGGATTCCAAAAAGGCGGAAGGCAAGGCGGCCGGAGCCACCGGCTGGATCGTCAAACCCTTCAAGCCCGAACAGCTGATCGCGGTAGTGAAAAAGGTACTGGGATAACAGCCGGAATTGCCGACAACAACCTGCCAGAACGCAACTTCGGGCAGGCTCACACGTCCACACCCCACAGGGGGTATAAGTACCTTCACGAAATTCGTTTCTAAAAAACAAGAACCGAATTTCTAAGGTACTAATAGGATCGATGCCATGATTGAACAACATATTGCCGCCTATCGTGAAGAAGCGACCGAACTGCTCGCCGAACTGGAGACCTCCCTGCTCGAATTGGAAGAGACTCCGGACGACCAGGACCTGATCAGCAGGGTCTTCCGGGCGATGCACACCATCAAGGGTTCCGGCGCCATGTTCGGCTTCGACGAGATCGCCGCCTTTACCCATGAGGTGGAAACGGTCTTCGACCTGGTCCGCAACGGCAAGATGGTGGTGACCAAGGAACTCCTCAATCTCACCCTCCAGTCCCGGGACCATATCTCCGCCCTGCTCGACGCCTCGTCGGGATTCGGCGAAGTCGACAAGAACCGGGGCGACGAAATCATCGCTAGTCTCCGTCTGCTCACTCCCGCAAAGGACGCGAGCGGCGGCAACAAACCGCAGCCTCCCCCCTCCCCGACCAAGCAAGAAACAGCGCCTGCGGAACCGCTGCAGACATGGCGAATCCGCTTCGAACCGAACCGCGAGCTGCTAATCTGCGGCAGCAATCCCATCTCCCTGCTGGGCGAACTGCGCAGCCTGGGCGACTGCACCGTCACCGCCCACTTCGACGCCGTTCCACCGCTTGACGGCCTGGTGCCCGAGCACTGTTACCTGTACTGGGACATCATCCTCACCACCAGCCGCGGCGAGGCAGCCATCAGGGATGTTTTCATCTTCGTCGAGGACGATTGCCGGATCAGCATCAAACTGATCGACGACCCGGCTCGGGCGGAAGACGAAACTTACCGGAAACTGGGCGAAA
>Ga0209317_1001770_pt1 | contig 17521 bp, 21 predicted proteins | sample RifGroB2_FD_183994 | JGI IMG/M metagenome (GOLD analysis project Ga0209317, IMG submission 183994) | Soil microbial communities from Rifle, Colorado, USA - Groundwater B2 (SPAdes) (version 2) | ecosystem: Environmental > Terrestrial > Soil > Unclassified | place: Rifle, Colorado | collected... | reverse complement strand
GGCCAAAATCGGCTACTACGCGCAGGATCACTCGCACGAGTTCGCCGAAGACAAGATCATGACCGATTGGATGGCTTATTGGCGCGGCCCGAATGATGACGATCAAACAGTGCGCGCCACGCTGGGGCGTTTGCTGTTTTCCGGCGACGACGCGAAGAAAAAAGTCAAGGTGCTGTCCGGCGGCGAGAAGGGGCGCATGCTATTCGGCAAGCTGATGCTGCAACGCCCCAACGTGTTGCTGATGGATGAGCCGACCAACCACATGGATATGGAATCGATCGAGTCGCTCAACACCGCGCTGGACCAGTACAAGGGTACGCTGATCTTTGTCAGCCACGACCGCGAGTTTGTCTCATCGCTGGCGACGCGCATCTTCGAGATTTCCGCCAAGGGCGTAACCGATTATCATGGCAGCTATGAAGAATACCTGCGCGACCAGGGAGTGGCTTTGTAGGATTTCAACATCTGTTCGGGCCGGATTTGACGGAACCCCGGTGGCATCGCCGGCCATTTGACCAAACCGCTGGTTATCAGGCGAACGGATCTTTCAATCTGACGGGAAACTGACATGAACATACACCGCTACACGCTTACCATTTCCTGCCCGGATCGCGCGGGCATCATCGCTGCCGTCACCGGTTTTATCGCGCAGCATGGCGGATTTATCGTCGAGGCGAGTTACCATACCGATCTGGAGACACAGCGCTTCTTCATGCGCCAGGAGATCCGTGCCGACTCGTTGCCATTCGATGCGAACGAGTTTTGCCGCCGTTTCACGCAGCTTTCCGATGCTTTCGAAATGGCCTGGCAACTCTCCGATTCCGCACGGAAGAAGCGGCTGGTGATTCTGGTGAGCAGACAGGATCACTGTCTGAATGATTTGCTGCACCGCTGGCGTAGCGGCGAACTGCTGGTGGGTATCCCCTGCGTGATATCCAACCACGAAGATCTGCGCAGCTTTGTCGAATGGCACGGCATCCCGTTCATTCATGTCGATATGGCAGACAAGGCAGCGGCGTTCGCCAGAATCGGCGCACTGTTTGAGCAGCATCAGGGCGACACGCTGGTGCTGGCGCGTTTCATGCAGATTCTGCCGGCGGATTTCTGCCAGCGTTACGCCGGGCGCGTCATCAACATCCACCACAGCTTTCTGCCGTCCTTTGCCGGTGCGCGGCCATACCATCAGGCCTACCAGCGCGGCGTGAAACTGATCGGCGCGACCTGCCATTATGTTACCGACGAGCTGGATGCCGGGCCCATCATCGAACAGGATACGGTGCGCGTGGATCACGGCGATACGGTGGAAGATCTGGTGCGCTACGGGCGCGACATCGAGAAAACGGTGCTGGCCCGCGGCCTGCGCTATCACATCGAGGATCGTGTGCTGATTTGCGGCAACAAGACTATTGTGTTCCGCTAACACGCGTTGGACACCCCGATCGATCTTGTGATCAGGGAACGATTTTTCTGTCTTCTTTATGAGAACCCGGTGCTTGCTTGTTCTTCAGCGCCATCTCTATGGGTCTTTGTTCTATTGGCGTTTCAGCCAGACGAATCAGCGCCTGATCGCCTTGCAGAAGCTTTTTAACGTCCTTCGAGCCCCAATCGGGTTCCCAATTGCCGATCATGCCGTTCCAGGCCTGCGCAATCGCAATCGCCTCCGCATCAGAGAACGGCTTAAAGTTTCCGCCTTTCTGGTTCATCAATTCCGTATACTTTTTCATGGAATGGGTGACGACAATAAAAGGTGGCCCGCATCGAGAGCAGTATTTGAGCATCTTTTCAGCGGAATGACAGGTGGTGCACCGGGTATAAGCAAGGGAAACGGCCTCGTCAGTGGTATAGGCAATATAGCCGCGGTACTTGGCTTCTGCCAGTATCTGCGCGCCTAGCGGGTTGGGGATAAGCACTGCGCCAATTGCCGCAACAATTACAAAAAGAAAAACACCCGCTACCAATCCGTATTTTTTCATATTCTGCCTATTGTTGATGACAATGTCCTACTAATTCCCAGTATCTTGCGGGCATTATTTCACCCACAATTTTTTCGCCATACCGGTATCCAGTTTGATCAAGGCATTCTTATCCATATCAACAAACCAGACATCGCCCTTTGAATCAGTGCCAATGCCATTAGGTTTGCTTTTACCCACGCCCACATCCAATTCCAGAAACGTACTGGTTACAGGGTCGAACACGGCAATCTTGCTGCTCGTCAGGAGAGTGCAAAATATTTTCCCGTCAAGCCCTGTGGTCAAGCCTTCAATTGCGCCGTTACTTGGCATCAGGAAGGTTTTGAATTTTTTCGTCGTAGGGTTAAATGTCATCAAATTGCGCCCTATGTGACCGCCAAACCAGAGCGTCCCAGACTTGTCTATGGCAAGATCCCTTGGAGTCTCGTTGGCTACGGGTAATTTAAACTCTTGAAACGCACCGTCCTGGGGGTTTAACCTGGCCAGTTTATTCCCCTCGGTTTGCAGGAACCACACTATGCCCTTTTTATCCACGACAATGCCCGACGGACGGCTGTCGGGTGTAGGAACCGGATATTCCCGGAATACCTCTTTACGAGGGTCAAACATGCCAATGTTATTGCCATAAAATTCAGTAAACCAGATATTTCCCTTGGAATCAGAAGCGATCTTGGATGGCATGCTGGCTATCGTGGGAACATCGTATTCCTTGAATGTCAGCGAAACGGGATCGAGAACTCCGAGCTGGTTTGAATCTGACTCGGCAAGCCATAGCTTGCCGGTGCTGCTGATGGTTATATCCGTGGTAGCGCTTTGGGGAGTGGGGATATTGTGCTCGGAAAAAATACCCTTGGCGGGCTGAAACCTGCCGATTTTATTAAGGTTCGATTCGATAAACCAGACGGTGCCTGCCTTGTCGATAGCAATCTTGGTTGGCAAAGTATATGCCGTGGGCATTTTGAAGGATTTGAAGACATCGTCCCCCCACGACGGGGAGCATAGGAGGCTACCGAGAATCATCCAAAAAACAGCTGCTATTTTCACTGCATTATCCTTAAATCTAAAAAAGGCGGAAAGCAAAGCCACATGGTTGCAGACAAGGGCACGGCGCGCCGTGCCCTGTAAAAATTGGCTTATCCTTTGCGGGGTCTTCTGGTTAACCAAACGCCTAGCGTTGCGACGCTTATAATTACTACGAGAGAAGCAAGCCATTTGACCAAGCTCCCATCGGATGCTTTTTCATCGGGGGGGGGTGGCGGAGCATTATTTTGCTTGTTGCTTTCGGCCAACACTTCGTTAATGGAAAGCATCCCCAACCGTTTTGCATCTGTGGAGCTTTGAGTAAACCAGAGTACAGATCGCTTGCGATCTATTGCCATGTCTGCCGGCAAACTGCCGTAGTTTGGAATGTCATATTCATGAAACATTGCCGTCTCCGGATTAAAGACGCCAACCTTGTTTCCCTTGTATTCCAGAAACCAGACATTCCCGTTATCATCATTCACAAGCGCAACGGGTGTGCTGCTGGGTGTGGGAATAATGGCTTCATCAAATCGCTTCTGTTCGGGAGAAAACGCTCCGATCCGGTTTGCCGTCACTTCCACAAACCAAATTTTGCCATGCTTATCAATGGAGAGTTGCCCCAGATTTGCAAATTGAGTAAGCACCTCATATTCATGAAATGTTTCCAATTCTGGATCAAATTCTCCAATTTTATTGGCATTGGATTCGACAAACCAGATATGGCCTTTTTGATCGGCAGCCAAACTCTTGGGGGTACTGTTGGCGGTAGGAATGGGATACCCTTTTAGCGCAAAAGTCTTGGGATCGACGCGATAGAGATAGTTTTTGTTGGAGGCAAAAAACCATATCGTACCATTGGCATCCACGATCAATTCTTCGGGAACTGAATTATGCGGAATGGCATACTTCGTAAAATACCCGTCCGCAGGTGAAAATCTTCCCAGAATATGGGGTTCTTCCGCACTCTCAACCCATCGCGTCACGGTAAACCAGATGTCCCCTTCAGGCCCCAGGGTAATATTTGAAAGCCCCATCTCCCCCCACGAGGAAGGGATGGAGTAGGTTGCAAACTCTTTTTTCTCCGGGTCATACACGGCCAGCTTTCTACCGACCTTCTCGGCAAGCCAGACACGTCCGGTCGAGTCTATGGCCATTGACTGTGCCGAGCTGAGTCCTTCAGGTAGCGCTACCTCCTTGATCGGGGTTGTGATATCCGATGGAGCCTGATTTTTTGCACTCCCATGGTTGTGGACATTAGCCAGGTCCATGGAGGCACTGGCCGGGTCTTCGGCATTGCCATGGTCGTGTCCGTCCATAGCGAAAGCTGTCCCAACGACTATGAGGGTTCCACACAAAGAAAGCATCAGACCATAGCTCGTTTTGTGAAGGAAAAAATTAAAGGATGCTCTCATTGGAAATACCTTAAATAAACTTATTGCATTACCAAATAGTTGCTCACCACGTCATCGTGGGCTCATAAACATGGCGCAATTGCCAGTTTGCATCCTTATAAGACCCGCCGGCATGATCCTGAGTATCTTCACCGCCTATGTTATAGCCACCCAGGTTGACCTGCCGCTGGCGCTCAACCATGTAGTATTCCCCCATTTTGGCAGGCGGCAAGGCTTGCCTTTGGCCCATCATGGGATTGTGGCAAGACGGACAACCCAGAGTCTTGACGGAATGTCCGCTGCCTATCACAGCACCCATGGGAACAGCCCATGCCAGCACTGCATAAACTGCAAGCGTTGCTATTGTGGCAGTCTTGATCCCAACACGAGCGTCTTTACGTTTTCGAAAAATGACGGGCACCAGAAACAGAAAAACAAGCGCCAGAAGCGGGAGCCAGAACGTACCAATCGGTAGCCATTTTGCGTTATCCCCCGTGAGATACCAAAAAGGCTGAAACAGAAACATCAGATACCATTCCGGGGCGGGTATGTGGAAACCTTCATCTGGCATGGGTGGCATGGCTGGATCCATCGGCACCTGGATGAGATAGGCTAACAACAGCAACCCAAAAAAAATAACCGATATTAGCGCGCCAGCCTTTACCGCATGTTCCGGCCAAAAAGCATAAAACTTTTGCGGGTAGGGAGGGGCGTACTTGGCCGCTACGATGATCTCACTTTTTTTGCTGGTCATGATTTAGTTTTCCATTGTGAAGCTGGTTCTATAGAGGTTTCGATATTCCATATCGCCGTATCATTTTGAAGTGAAAAAACAAAGAAGCTGCAAGAATTAATGGAATCGCCAGTATGTGGATGTAGTACGCTGCATTGAGGGTAAAGGCATCAAGCACCGTAGCCTTGATGAACTCCCCTCCAATCGTCCAGGTTCCGATGTAATCCATCCATATTGCAAAAGACCAGTAGGATCTCCAATCCCAAGGGAGAATAATCCCGGATGCAACCATCAGGAACACCATCAGCAACTGGGAAACTCCAGTCAGCCAGGTAAACTGTCTGGGGCTCTGGTAGGCTTTTAAATAAAACACAATGACCATGTGGGAAAACACGGTTGCCAGCAGCAGTGAGGATATCCACCGGTGCATGTTCCTGAACAGCCATCCCAATGGCACCTCATTGCTTAAGTGCGCAATGCTTTGTAATGCATTGGCGGGCTCCGGAGTGTAGAAGAAAAGCATAAATACACCAGAAACCAACTGGATGAGGATGAGAAACAGCGAAACTCCGCCAAAGCAATAAAAGAAATTGACGTGCGCTGGTACCGCTTGCCCTTTTTTTAACCGGATGCGCTCCTTGACCCACTCGGCAACCTTGGCAGCACTCATTGTTATTTTCCTCCTTGTGGCGAAACTTCATGGTTGCCTGGTACAGGCGCTTCCGACTTGCTTGCCGCGATTGCCTCATCCTTTTGCATACCATAAGTATCGCCGGTGAAGTCGATCTTCCAGGTATTGGTGGCCGGGTCTATATTAAGAGGCACCACCTCCTGCACTGTATATTCGCCGCCAAAGCTGGAGGGCATCTTATAGCTGATGGCGACCAGGGCTTGAGTTCCTTTGAGCTCGGTTTTTCCTATGTCCACTACGAATTTTTCCGGATAACGCTTGATAACCTCCAGAAACTGGTTTACGTTCAAATTGGATATCCTGGTATCGACCAACTTGTACGCTTCGCTGGCGGTTGTGCTGCCGCCCTCCATTTTCGCCGCCGAGATTAATTCATAGAACCGTTTTGCGACGGCTTCAGGCCCTTCATCAGGTTGAGTATCACCGAGATCACAGCCTGCTAACACAATGGCGAGAACGAGTAATATGCGGCCAAACAACCCATTTTTATACTTTGGAATCAAGCCACTCTCCTTTATTGACATATTGAGCCTTCCAGAACGGTTGCTTCTACCAGACCACCTGCGGATAAAACCAGTGTTCCACCATAAACGTATTATCTTTAAGGGTGGGGTTCATCACCCTGTCCTTGAAGGTTGCCGGAGGCAGACCCAGCCGTTCTCCCATGGAAACGTTGTGGCATGAATTGCAGCCATAGGTTGGGGATTTATGGGTAACTGCAAAAAGCGGGCCGAACAAGGCCACCGCCACCAAAGAAACAGTTAGAACGCCCACAGCTTTTGTGTAAAGCTTTGCCCCCAAGGCTCTTCGAAAGGGCGCACTGATGTTTGCCAATACCCCACTCTTCTTGACGGAAGGCGTTTCTTGCTGGGTTTTTTCGCCATCCTTACGCTTTCTTGCCCTGAGAAAATAAGGAAATATCGCCAAAACTATAAAGAGGATAAACGGGATATAAAAGCCGAGCAATGTCGCCATGAACCCCTTGAAATATAAATAGGGCACATAGAAAATTAGAATGAACCACTCTGCAGTTGGCAAGTTTTCGCCTTCCAAGGGCATTGGTATTATATCTGGATCCTGGGTAGGCATCGGCAGAACATAGGCGAGGACGGCGATCGCCAGCAAAAACGGAATGGCAAGCGGAAGATGTTCAACGACATACAGGGTAAGCCCCCCCGTTCTTTTTATAACTCGGGTAAAGGTGTGAATACCCATCAGCACCAGGGTAATGGCCGGAAGAATGCAAATATGTATTACCAATGTCCGGTTAAGGGTAAAGGCATCAAGCAGAAAATTACTTAACGAATGTCCGATCAAGGGGATTTCATTCGCGTAATTGGGCACCATCTCCATGAACCAATAACCTCTCCATTCCCACGGCAAGATAAGGCCGGTTAGCAGGAAACCCAACAGCGGAAGGAAGAGCAGGACTCCAGTCAGCCACAATGTCTTGCTATCCCGGTTAAGATAATCCTTTCTTAAGAAACTCCTTATAAGATGCATGATTACCGCAACAAACAGGAATAGCGATGCCCAGCGGTGGGTATCTCTTACCCAGGCTACTGCGCCAAGTTCATTGTAGACATATTGCATGCTGGCATAGGCTTCTTTCAGATGGGGTAAATAAAACAGCGTTAGAACCGAGCCGGAAAGAACTTGCACGATAAGGAGGAGCAGGGCTGCGCCACCAAAAAAGTGGTGCCAATGCGCTTGTTTGATTTTCATAAATAAATTAGCCGATTGTATTTGTTGGGATAGCAGAAATTCCAGCTCAGACAATCCATCAGGCAAATCGAGCAAGAGGCCTTCGTGGCTCGACAAGGCTCTGCTGAGTTTATCGAAGCGCCTGCCGCGAATGGCCTCTCAGCATAGCCAGCGTCTTTTCTGATTTGGCGGATGACTGATAAGCCCTATTAGTAGCTATATCAGGCATGTGACCAACGGTTTTTGAGCTAATGGATCCTTGCTTTAAGGTCGTTTTTCGACATCCTTGACGCAGCGGAATCCGACATAGTCCTTGCTGTCATCAGGAATACTGCGAAGCGCAGCGGTGGTCTTGGCATAACCCCTGTCCTCAAAAAACGATCCCCCTTTGAGAAGGACATAACGCTCATCATAGCTGTGTGTCCATTCCCAGACGTTGCCGGACATATCCATGACCCCGTATGGGCTCTTTCCTTTGGGGTGTGTCCCCACTCCAAGTGGTTGTATCGGGTGCCCCTCGAAATCGGTCTCATTGGTTACGGCAGCTTTCACATCAAACTCGTTTCCCCATGGGTAAATCCTGCCGTCTGTACCTCGCGCAGCCTTTTCCCATTCCTGTTGTGTGGGGAGTCTCTTGTCGAGCGCGTCGCAATGGCTTATGGCATCGTTATGAGAGACCATTATCACAGGAAAATTGGCCATACTCGGCTCATATCTGTGATCCAGATTGAACCTGGCATACTGCTTGTTGGTAACTTCGTACTTGTCAACCATGAAGGCAGGCAAGCTGATTTCTTTTTTACTGCTGCCTTCGCCGAAGATGAATTTTCCGGCGGGTACGAGCACCATTTCGTCATAATTAACGGCTTTACGCTCTTTCTTAGAAAGATCATCCGACGCGGCGCTGGTACCTGACGCACCCGCTATCAGAATAGCCAACAGTCCAATAACTGCTTTATTACCCATGAATCGATTCTTCATAATGTAAATCCTCTTTAATAGTTGAGTATGCCAGCGTGGCGCTTCATTCTTTCTAAAACTTAAAGCTAACTTCGGCTCGAACAGCTTTCTGCCATAACGCATGCGAAACAGCCGGCGATCCGCAAAGGCAGCGTCCATCATTCAGCAATGGTGGACATGTGGTTTTATTAGTAGTTCCATCAACGACGAAACTTGAATTTTCCGAGCGCTCCGGATTATACATGCGGCAAAAGTGCGAGACAAATTATGGTCTGGCACATTTCTCATGCGTCCCGATAAGCGGACATGCCTATACCGTGTCACTGTTTCAGTACAAAACTTCTTTCCCCGCTCTCCCCTTTTTTTATTCTGCAGATAGTGGTGTGTTTTATCGGCATGTTTTCCGCAGTAAAGCTTGTCTTGCCTGTTACGCCTTCACAATCTTTTCGATTGATCAATGCTTCTCTCACGACGGAAGGGTCAGTCGAGCCTGACTCCTTGATTGCGTCGGCAACCAGAAAAAAAGTATCATAGGCCAACGCGGCAAACCGGTCTGGGTTGGCCTTCCCGTAATCCTTCATGAACTCGTCCATTTTTTGCGACTTGCTGTCAGCGGAAAAGGTTGTATACATGAGCGTTTCGTTCACGGCATCACCGCCCTTCAGATATTCTTCCGAAAAAAGGTCTTCGCCACCGATGATGGGAATGGTCAGGCCGGCTTTTTGCAGTTCTTGCGCAAGCAGAACGGCTTCGCTGGCATCCCCAGTGAAGATTATCCCATGCAAGGGATCTGGGCTTTTCTTTATCGCGCTGATAACCGCTTCCATATTGCGGCTTCCTGCGAAGGCGTCATAGGTATCAACCGCCACCGTGATCACCCCGTGATGTTTGTCGAGCGCCCTCCTGAACATCGAACTCAGGTCCAGCGAGAAATCGTTACTGGAAGACGTAACCAGCGCATAATTGACATATCCCAGTTCTGTTGTTGCGTATTTTATTAAATCCTCCGTTGCCAGGTCATCCGGAACGGCCGTGCGGAATATAAACGGGCCGCTTCCTTTAAGATGCCTTCTTGATCCTACAGAGATGAATATGGTCTTGGAGTCATTGGCCAAATAGTGAGGCGCGAAGGTGGACGAGCCTGTGGGAGCGGCCAGGATTGCGATAGCCTTCTGATTGACCAGCTCCTGCACAGCTCTATTGGTCGTCTCTATATCGTTTTTATCATCAAAGTGGAGCACTTTGATCTCTTTTCCGTTTATTCCGCCTTGAGCATTGAAGCGTTTGGCGGCTGCCAATGCACCCTCCACTACACTTATGCCGTAGCTTGCTTCATCGCCTGTTTCAGGTCCGACAATGCCAATTATCAATGGCCTTTCTTCCCTGACAATTGTTTGTTCAGGCGCTTTTGCCTCCTTGTTATCCGAGCAGCCGGAGAACAGCGATAGCGTGGCCGCCGCAAGCATCATCATGCATATTTTATAAAGAGACATAGTGGTATTCCCTTTCACAGTAAATAAAGAAGGCGCACAGCCGTGGCTCCAGAAGCGGATTTGTCCCATGTTTCTGAGGGAATTATCAAAGCAACTTGTCAATTTCATGTTTCAGCAGTTCTTCTGTAACGACACCCGCATGTAGATAGCTTATTTTGCCGCTCTTGTCTATAAAGAAGGTGGTGGGCATACCATAAAGGCCATAGGCGTCTTTGATCTTTCCTGTCCGATCCAGTCCGGCGGGAATGGTCATGCCCGTTTTTTTCAGGAATTCCTTCGCCTTTTTTTCCGTGTCATCGACGGCAATGCCCAGGAATACCACAGATTGCGGCGCATATTCGCGGTAAATTTTTTCAATGTGAGGCGTTTCTTCGCCGCAGGAAACGCACCATGAAGCGAAGAAATTGATTACGACCACTTTTCCTTTTTGTGCGCTCAACTGAAAATCGCCGCCATCGAAAAGCGCTATATTGAAATCGGGCGCCTCTTCCATTGCAGCCTTGGGGGCTGTCGTATTGCCGCCGCATCCCAGGATAAGCAATAAGCTGCCCAGCAAGAGCGTAAGCAAAAAGCGGCGGTATTGTGGTTCAGGCTTCAGCATCGCTGCCTTTCTGAAATTGGCAATAGCGTAATTGATAAGGGGTCATTTGCGGCATATTGCCGCTCTCAATGCTTATGCTCGCCATGCCCGGAATGATCCATATGCCGGTGATCCTCCATGCTCCCCGTCTTGCCGGAGCGGACGATTGCGGTAACTGCAATTTTTTCGCCATTGCCAAAAATGAGCGTCATGGGAACCTGGTCGCCGGCATTGAGCGGTTTTTTTGCATCCATCAACATGAGGTGCAATCCGCCCGGCTGCATCGCTACCGAGGCATTGGGAGGAATGGCCAACTCCTTCAGGTGCTCCATGTGCGCCATATTCCCATGTATCACGCTCCGGTGTATTTCAATCTGTCCGAAGGCAGGGCTGGAAATACCGGTGAGCGCCTGTTGCTTCTTGCCATTGTTCTTGATCTCCAGATAAGCAGCCAGCACTTTGGCGCTTGGCGGCGCAGCCTGCACCCAGGGATCCTGGATCTGGATATCGCCATCGGCAGACGCGCCTGGCGCAAAGAATCCAAGCATCAGCGCCGCTAATATGTTCGGAAAAAACTTGATCATTTCTTTACCCTTTCGTTATAAAACGTATGAATTTTTAAAAACACCTCGGCAATTTCCTGCGGGAGTTGAGGCGGTGGAAAACGGCCATACAGCCTGCCCTGCGGATCGACAAGAAAGACCGTCGAATTGTGGGTCACCAGGTAATTATCGCCGGATGCTTGCGCTTCCTTGGGGTGTATAGTGTACAGCGCGCTCATCTGTCGGGAAAATGCGTCCACTTGGGCGGTGTCGCCGGTGACGCCCGTGAACTTGCTGCTGAAATAGGACGCATACTCTTGCAACAGCTCTGGCGTATCACGCTTGGGATCGACGGAAACAAAAATGCCCTGGACATCCTGGTAAGCTGCCGGATTTTTCTCGATGAGCTTGAACGCCTGCCCCAGTATCCCCATGGTGAGTGGGCAGACGTCGGGGCAGTGTATATAGCCAAAGAAAATAAAACTCCACTTTCCTTTCAGGTCATCCAGTCCCAGTGCCTTGCCGCCGGCGCCGGTCAATTTGAAGCCCGTCAATTCCTTCGCTTCCCAGAAGAGGTAATCCTCGATTTCCTCGGGAGGTTTAACGACGGTATCGCTATTTGACCGGAAACCGATAAAGGCAGCGGCAGCCACAACAATGGCCACGGCGGCAATCAGTAAAATGGCAAGGCCCTTTCTGGTAAGGGCCCCACGCTGATTTTTCATTTATTTCCCTTTGCTTGGAGCGGCTATTTGCCGCTTGCTAATGTATGCTGATTTTTCTGCAGGGTGCCATACAGAAAAAGGCCTATCCCGATAATGCTGATAACAACATAAAAAATATCCAGCTCAAAACCGATGATCCTGGCCAATAGCGCGGTGACTGCGCCCAGGCAGACCATCATGCCGCCGAGAACCTGCTTCTTTATGCCCCCAGGCGGCGCGGTCACAGCACAAACCCGAGAACAAACGCCTTGTAGTGCCTCATCAGGCCGGTCATATTCATGGCGGCAAGGATAAACAAAATTGCGGCGCAAATGTTTTTTATCAGCACTGCATTGCGCAGGACGGATTCACGCTTTCTGACCAACATGATGAACGCAATGGCCGTCATGCAAAGGGCGACGCTGGTCCCGAACCCATAACAGAATGCCAGATACCAGCCTTCAGCCGCCGTGCTCCGCTGGGACGCCAGTCCCATGATGTCGGAGAGCATGGGGGTGATGCACGGGGAATAGATGAGCGCGAGCGTCATCCCGATAAGCAAGGCCAGAACGCTCACCAATGGAGGCCGGTGTATTTTGCCCAGGAATGGCAGGCGGTCAAGCAGGAGAATATACAGGCCAACCAGCAGGAAAAATACGCCCGAAACCACCCTCAACAGGCTGATGTTATGAATCAGCAGTCGACTAACATCCAGAGCGGAGGCGATGAGCAGAGAATAAAAAATCGTGAAGCCAATTGTATATGTGATGCAGGGAGGCAGCACCCACCGGCGAATTTCCGGAGCGGTATTCCTGTCAGGCGTTGCGAAGTAAATGCCGACAATAAAAGCGATAAAGAAAGGGCTGATTTGCAGGATGCATAACTGCCAGATCGAAAAAAAAGCGGAGAATCCTCCCCATAATGCGGCACCGCCTCCTATTGACATTAAATGATCTCCTCAACCCATTGCTGGAATTCTTGCGGTTTTTCCGCGATGTTTCCATAGAAAGCGCGCTTCACGACTCCGTTTTTGTCGATAAAAAATGTGGTCGGCGGCGAACTGACGCCATAATTATTGGCGATCCGGTCGCCCTTGTCATACCCGGCGGGGAATGGCACGTTCCATTTTTCGACAAATTTTTCAAACTTTGAGCGGGAGTCCTGAATGCCGACCATCAGAAATGCCACCTCGCCATTCTTGTGTTTCGCGTAGGCCTGTTTCATGAACGGCATGGATTGATTGGAACAGGGGCACCAGGAGGACATGAAGGTGATGACCAGTCCCTTGCCGGCATACTGTTCCAGTTGACTTTGCTTGCCGCCGACCAGTTCAAGGGTGAATGGCACGGCCTTCTCGCCGACCTGGAGCAGTGGCCGGCCTTCCTCACTGCACCCGGAGATCAATGCTGTGAGGAAAAAAACGGCGCAAAGCTTGTTAAAGTAGCTTGTCGAGCTCATGTCGCAGCAATTCCTCTGTAACGACGCCAGAGTGGAAGTAATGAATTATTCCTTGTTTGTCTATGAAGTAAGTGGTTGGGATGCCATACAAGCCAAAGGATTTTTGAATCTCCGCTGTTTTGTCCAGCCCGACCGGGAAATTTACCCCATATCTTGCTATGAAATCTTTCATTTTTTCTTCGGTATCGTCGACAGCAATCCCCAGCAACACCACTCCTTTTGGCCCATATTCATGGGCAATTTTTACCAGGACGGGCATTTCTTCCCTGCAGGGCAAACACCAGGAAGCGAAGAAGTTGATCAGGACAGGTTTCCCTTTGTGTTCGCTGAACTGGAAATTCTTGCCGTCAAGGAGCGCGAGCGTGAAATTGGGGGCGGGTTCCTTGGCCTCCGGTAGATTTGCAGGAGATTCATTTTTTGCGTTTCCTTGCATAAGCAAAAAACCGGCAACGCCAAGCGCAAGCACCAATCCGGCAATGGCGAGGATAATGAGCAGTTTGTAAGATTTGAAGTTCAACATGGCTTATTCCGGCAAGGAAGGTACGGGTAGACTCCATTGGAATGTCCTGGTTCCCACGCCTGCCAGTTTCATCGTAATTTCCAGTTCGCTCGATTGGCTGATGTCAATGCTTGGGAAGATGAGCATTCCTTGATTATGGTGTTGTTGGCCATCCCGATAAAGCACTTCCCAGCCGATTGCCTTTTGCGGGTTGCCGTTGTTAACGCGGAATGTGGTTATTTCCGCGAAATTCCAGGGGGGAACCGCGCCCTGATGGGTATTAATAAAGACAACAAAAATGGTATTTCGCTGATCTGATGGTAAGTTGCGTACCCCCAAGTAGCGTAACAGACGCAAGTGCTCCTGGGGGACATAAATAATATCCAGAAACAGATCGTTGTCACCGAAGTCACTTCTCCATAGATATTGTTTAACAAACTTCATGGTCTTCTCTGGAAGAACCGTCGGCACATTGCTCAAAAAATTATTTTGCAGATGCCGGGTGATTGCATCTGCATGGCGATCCGTTATCCCGGCCCGATCCGGCGCTTTCATGCGCGTCATCACCGACTCCCATTCCGCTGCGGTCCTGGGCTTTTTCTCGATGACATCCTTGCCGTGACATTTTCTGGTGCAGGTGCCTTGATAAAGCAAAGTGATTTCGCGGGAGGATAATTTCTCAACCATATTGCGCTTGTACAGGAAAAATTTTCCTTCCCTTTGAATGCTGTTGATCACAGCGCCTGGGGTCTGGTCGGTCAGGTACATGAATGCGAGAAGGGTGATGGTCCCGCCAAGCAATAGAAACAGGGTGATGCTGACAAGTAGTGGCTTGACTGGTACGCTCATATTTTATCTGTTCTGGTCGTTGACAGCGCCGGGGCGTTGCAAAATCCTTGTGCCGCAACATCCAGTGCCGCATTAAACTTGCTTGAGAGATTCTGGAATGCCACCAGCGCGGTGAGCTCGACGACTGCATCATCGTTGAAATGGTTTTTAAGGCGCGCCATCAGGCCGGCATCCACTTGGCGGTCGGTATAGGTGATGGCTGCGGCGTAGGCCAGCGCCGCCTTGGTGCGTGCATCGAATAGCGGCGAGGCTTCGAAATCGTGCAGTGCTGCCAGATGCGCCTCGGTCAGGCCACGCTTCAGGCCGGTGGCGGAGTTGATATCGACGCAAAACGCACACCAATTGATCTGCGACACCAGCACCGTAATAAGTGTCCGCAATGCCGGCTCGATGGGCGAAGATTTACGATCCAGCGCGCCATAAAGCAATGACAGGCCGGCAAAAACCTTGGGGGAACGCGCCCACAGTCTCGCCGGCTCCAACTCGCGACCATAGCGCCGCCGCTGATTGGCGAGGAACAGGCGAACGTACCAGGGAAAGCGGTAGTCAGGTGGGGTTTCGATATAACTCATAAGGTGCCCATAAGATAACTTCCAGGTCTGATTCCCTTGCAGGGTATCGGAATGAGTCCTTCAGGCGCTCTGTGATTTGTTAAAAAAAAGTTTTTTGACGCCCAGATAGATGCCAAAGAACATTAAAAATATCCATACAATCAACCCGCCCCACAATAATGCCCAATCTGTTGCATCAAAACTTCTGGTGTATTGGTAAATTTTCCCCTGAATTCTCTGAAGGGGAGTAATGCGGGCGTCGTCCCCATATTTATCGATAAAATAGTCCATAATCTGCTGCTTGGTCATGCCCTTGTTAATCATTTCGCCGACTTCATTCTTCCATTCCAGGCCACAGGTCATGTTGCAGTCTTCCAGGATGAGCGGACATTCGCACGGGCAGGCAAGATCTTTCGCAACCTCGTTAACGGTTAATGCCAAGGCGCTGGATGGCGTCACGATATAGGCTATTGGCATGAACAGGCAGAATAAAAGAAATGCCCTACGGGTAAAAAATTGCTTCATGGCAACCTACCCGGCTTTTTTTTCCTGGATCGAAAGTACCATGCAACCAATGCCATGATGCCGAAAGCGCCCGTTCCGAACAATACATAAATCATTGTCTTGATGTTTCTCTGGCTTTCGTACGATGTTTTCTGGGTTTGAGGTTCCTTCATGGAGGTATATTTGATGTCAACCGAGGGACTGGGATCACTCTTGATGTAGTTGATTCTGAAAGTGGTTTCCTGGTTGACGGCGATATTTTCAAGTTTGTAGGTGAAGTGGCTAAAACCCTTGATTACACTGATTGAGTCATCTTTCTGAGACACTGCGGCGTTTTCCGGAGGGGATATGTTAAATGCAGTGCTGCGCAATGGTTGTTGAATATCAATTTCCATCGTCTTTATGACGTGATTTGCTTTGATTTGATAGTCAACTTCCTTCTTCTCGACCTTTACGTCAAGTTGTGGGGTGTGAAAACTGAGATAAAAATTGGGATAGGGCAGCAGAAGACTCACTTCATCGTAATCGCCCCTGTTGATGGTTTTGTAAAGTTGGCAAAAATGCTGTCCCTCATGTGAGAGGCTGCAGGCATCGCTGATAACAGAACCCCTGGGTATGAGAAAACTTGTCTTGATGGGATAGTTTGAAACCTCTTCAAATCTGCCGTCATAAATTGCCAATACACTGGGGTCGTCATATTCGGGCATGATGGATACCTTCATCCGGCCTATAGACAGGTCTTTCGTGGCTGCGCCGGCCCCTAATGTATTTTCTGCGCCCTTGTCACACCCTGAGCTGAGAGACGCAAGGAGAAAAACAATGGCGAAACTCTTGAGGTTGCTTATCATGCTCATGTATTAACGGCCTTTTATGAGTTTTATATAACCAAAAAACCAACATCGCCGTGGCTGATTGAAACTCTCCTGGTTATATTCCGGGGGCAATTCACCAAACGCGGTTGCCAAGCCAGCGGCTTGGCTGGCACTTAATACAGACTAGTCGAGTGGTTAGTAGTTCCATCAGGGCAATTGTACCCAATTGCCCGCTTATCTCATCACAAAAATGAAGTTCATCATGTATACTACGCGGCGCTGTTTGAGGAGCTGGCGGGATATTAAAGCGTTGACGAACAGCATTGCAAGATAAAATCCAATATGGTTATCCTCATAAATTATTTTTTAGTAAAGCCTCTCTCATGATCGAAGTCGAAAATTTAACCAAAGAATATGGCGAGTTCCGCGCCGTTGACAATGTTAGTTTTACTGTTGAAAAAGGCGAGATTCTGGGTTTTCTTGGCCCCAATGGGGCGGGGAAAACTACAATAATGCGCATCTTGACCTGTTTTTTCCCTCCCACCAAAGGGAAGGCCATAGTGGCTGGCTATAATTGTTTCGAAGATTCATTGAACGTGCGCAAAAGGATCGGCTATCTTCCGCAGAGAGTTCCTCTTTATGAAGACATGAAGGTGAGCGATTATCTTCGTTTTGTGGCGGCCATCAAGGGAACGCCCGCAAAAGAGGTCAATCGAAAAGCCGCCAAGGTCATGGATGACTGCGGTCTCGGCGACGTTTCCAGCAAACTGATCAGCACGATTTCCGGGGGATACAGGCAACGAGTCGGCATTGCCCAGGCATTGGTCAATGACCCCGAGGTTCTGATTCTTGATGAGCCTACCGTAGGGCTTGATCCCAAGCAGATCAAGGAGATCAGAAGTCTGATCAAGGAATTGTCAGGCAAGCACACCGTTATTCTCAGCACCCATATCCTCCCGGAAGTCAGCATCCTCTGCGGCAGGGTAATCATTATCAACAAGGGGAAAGTGGTGGCAGAAGACAGGCCGGAGAACCTTGCAACTGAAAGCGCACA
>Ga0209317_1001767_pt1 | contig 17542 bp, 16 predicted proteins | sample RifGroB2_FD_183994 | JGI IMG/M metagenome (GOLD analysis project Ga0209317, IMG submission 183994) | Soil microbial communities from Rifle, Colorado, USA - Groundwater B2 (SPAdes) (version 2) | ecosystem: Environmental > Terrestrial > Soil > Unclassified | place: Rifle, Colorado | collected... | reverse complement strand
CCCGCATCGAGCAACTCCCCTCCTTGAGCGAACTGCTCCACGGCGGCAAGACGCCGGAGGAGATCCTGGAGCTGCTCCTGTCGGGGATACCGTACGACATCCTGGAGAAAAGGGCCCTCGGCTTTGCCTGCAGTTGCAGCCGGGAGCGGATCGAGCGGGTCCTGCTATCCATGGGGAAGAAGGAGCTCACCTCCATCAGGAAGGAGCAGCACGGCAGCGAGGTGACCTGCGAATTCTGCGGCGAGCACTACCTCTTCAACGCAGCCGAGCTGGACAGGCTGATCGAAGAGATAGAGAAAGAGAAGGAAGAGGCCCAGGCGTAGCCGGCAGCCTTTGCATCCTCCCCTCACCCCCGCCCCTCTCCCGGCGGGCAAGGGGAGCAATTAACCCTCTCCTTGCGGGAGAGGGTGGCCGAAGGCCGGGTGAGGGCGCTGCCACAGAGTGAACCCCGACCCCCAAAAGCTGCGGTGCCCTCGGATCTTTCCGCTATACTGTTCCGGTGCCATTATTTCAGATCCACTATGCGCGAGGTAACCATGCGAATCCATGACATTACCGTGCCGCTCTCCCCGGACACCCCCGTTTACCCCGGAGACCCGGCAGTTTCAATTGCATCCATCAGCAGCATCGCCGATGGCGATCTCACCAACCTCTCCCGCATCACGCTCGGCAGCCACAGCGGCACCCACATCGATCCACCCTACCATTTCAACAACGCCGGCATCCGCGTGGACGAACTGCCGCTGGAGGTCATGATCGGCAAGGCGCTGGTGCTCGAATTTCCAGGCGTAAAGGAGATCGGGCGCAAGGAACTTGAGAGGTTCCGGATCGAGGGTACGGATCGACTGCTGCTGAAAACGGACAACTCGAAGCTTTGGCAGGAAACCGAGTTCCGCAAGGACTACGCCGCACTCACTGTTGACGGCGCGCAGTACCTGCTGGAGGCGGGCGTGAAGCTGGTCGGCATCGACTACCTCTCCATCGAGGCCTTCGATGGGGACGGCGAGGTGCACAGGACGCTGCTGGACAAGGGGATCCTGGTTCTGGAGGGGTTGAATCTGGCCGACATCAAGCCCGGGCACTACCAGCTGATCTGTCTGCCGCTGAAGCTGAAAGGCGGGGACGGAGCGCCCGTCAGGGCGCTCCTGGTTGGCGGCACCGAAACGACTTCGGAGCCGGGTTTCGATCCTCACACGAGCAAATGGCCGCTCGCCTGAGGAGGCATTACATAGGCTGAGACTTGTTGCAGCACCCCTTGGGCATCGGCTGTACCGGCTGCATCTTCGCGCATTTGTTGCAGCCGGCGTTGCCGGCCGGGGGAGCCGCCGCCGCGCCCTTCATCTTGGCGCAGTTGCCGCAAGTAGCAGTTCCCTTTTCCATATTCGCCGCATTGGGGCAGTTAGGGCAGGGCATGCCCTTCTCCATATTAGCGGCGTTCGGGCAGTTGGCGCAGGGAGTACCATTCCCCATGTTCGCTGCCTTAGGGCAGGGCGCGGTCCCCTTCTCCATGTTCGCCGCGTTCGGGCAGTTGCCGCAGGGAGCTGCTTGCTCCATCTTTACGCAGTTGTTGCAGCCGGGCCGTAGGGCGTTCTGCTCGTTGGCCCAGACCCCGAATGCACCCGCCACCATCAAGACCACCGGTAAGAGAACGATCAACAGCTTCTTCTTCATCGACTACCTCCGTTTATCCGTTTAATAACCGTCTGTATGTACCTGCAACCTTCTGATCGCGGCAGGAATGCCGCTCCTACGAAACCTCTACGCTTTCCACCTGCAACAGCCCTTCCGGCGCCGCCTGCTTGAAGGCCGCATCGATCGGCGCCACGGCCTCGATGATCTTCCCCTTTGCACCGGTGAAACGCATGCCGCGGCAGTGCAGCATCATGCGCGCCGCGGGGATGCCGCCGTAACTCTCATCCCCCATGATGGGGAACCCCGAGTGGGCCAGGTGCACGCGGATCTGGTGGGTGCGGCCGGTAAGCGGTTTCGCCTCTACCGCGGTCACCCCTCCCCCCTCCGCGATCACCTGGAACAGGGTGCGGGCGGGCTTTCCGTTTTGCGCCACGCCGTACCTGAACTTGCTCACCTTGGCAAGCGGCGCGTCGACTTTCCACCCCGGCTGGTCCGGCGAACCCGAGATGAGGGCCCAGTAGGTCTTCTGCACCTTGCCGTCCTTGAGCAGGTTCGATATATAGGTCGCCGCCTGCTTGTGCTTGGGGAAGAACATCACCCCGCTGGTGCCGCGGTCCAGCCGGTGCACCACGCGGGACGGGTCCTTCAGGCCGATGCTCTTCATGTAGCACTCGACCGCGTATTCCACGGTCCCCTTCAACTGGTAGGGGGTGCGCTGGCTGTTGAAGCCGGCGGCCTTGTGCACCGCCAGGAAATCCTTGTCCTCGTACAGCAGGTCGCCTTTTTGGTAGGCCAGCTCGATGCAGCGCTCCGGCTCCATGAGCCCCAGGGCGATCTCGTCACCCTCCTTCACGCTACGCGAGGCAACCCGCACCAGGACCTGCGACAGGTAACAGCCACCCCAGTCGACGACCCTTCTGATCTCACCCTTGGAGAGTTGGGGAAACAACGCCTTCGCCGCGTCGTCGAGCCGCATCCCCGCCTGTTCCGCGTCCACCCTTGCAGTCAGGATCATGTCAGGTGCCTCTGAGCGCGCAGGAGAGCCACCATGGTCTTGCCGTCCGTGATCTTCCCTTCGGCAGCCATCGTCATGGCCTCATCGAGCGGGACCTTTATGCAGGAGATCTCCTCGTACGCCTCCGGCGCCGCCTCGCCCTGCGAGAGCCCGGTGGCAAGGTAGAGATGGATCACCTCGTCGAACACCCCCGGCGAGGGGTGCAGTATTCCCAGCGAAGTCAGCGTGGCGGCCTTCAGCCCGGTCTCCTCCATAAGCTCGCGCGCGGCGCAAAGCTGCGGGTCCTCACCCTTGGAGAGCCGGCCGGCCGGGATCTCCATCAGGAAGTCGCCCACTGCCGGGCGGAGCTGCCGGATCAGGGTGATGCAGCCGTCGTCATGCAGCGGCAGTACCGCCGCGCCGCCGGGATGCCGCACGACCTGGTAGGTGTACCACCCCTGTTCTCCTATAAGTACGTCCATCTGCTCCACGCCGACCACCAGGCCGTCGAAGAGCATAGATCTGTTTTTCGTTTCCATGGTACCCCCTGAAGATAAATAGCATTTCCCCCATGAATTAGCCAAGGAGAAATCCCCTCGCATCCCCAATAAGCCTTTCTCCGTGGTCACCGTGCATCCTCCGTGTTCTCCGTGTCGAAGTGTTTTCAGCCTTTAAACCCGTTACACGAAGGACGCCAAGTATCCACTAAGGACACCAGGAAAACTTCCAGGGTTACCCCACAAAATCGCCCAAACTTTCCGAGGCTTGTGTTTTCGCCTGCCTTGCGGGGAATTAAACGGTGGATAATTGCCAAGCCATCTGCTATCTTGCAAGTTGTTTGTCCAATAAAAACAGAGGTGACATATATGGCACAGGCTAAAGACGGGGACCGCGTAAAGGTTCATTATACAGGGCGACTTGACGACGGCAGCGTCTTCGATTCTTCGGAGTGCGCGGAGGACGATTGCGGATGCGGCCACGGCCCGCTGGAGTTTACCATCGGAGCCGGAGAGGTTATCCCCGGGTTTGACGCAGGCGTAAAGGGACTTGCGGTAGGTGAGTCGAAGACGATCCACATCCCGGTCGACGAAGCCTACGGCGAGAGGATCGAGGAGATGGTGGCGGTGGTGCCGCGCGGCGACCTCCCCCCGGAGATGAAGCCCGAAGTAGGGCAGCAGCTTGAGGTGACCCAGGAGGACGGCCAGATCTTCCAGGTGATGGTGGTAGAGGTGACCGACGAGTCGATCACCATCGATGCAAACCACCCGCTTGCAGGGCAGCCGCTGAACTTCGACCTCAAACTGGTCGAGATCCTCTAGACGGCAGACCGGGCAGTACCGTAAAAGCAAAAATCCCCTCGCGCGAGCAGAGGGGATTTTTTTGTTTGTGCGGGAAAACAGGGAAACGCGCCCCCTAGTTCTCGGCCATGAAGTGGCGCTCGTACAGGTCTTCGAGCTCCTGCAGGTGGCGGGACTCGTCAGCCAGCATCTTCTTGAACAGGACCGCCATGGGTGCCCCTTCGCACCCCCGGGACATCCTGTCGTAGAAGTCGATCGACCCCTTCTCTAGGTGGATCGCGTAGGCTAAAGCCTCGCGCGCATCGGACTCGGCCCGCAGCTCCCGCTTCGCCAGCACGTAGTCGAGGTTCATGGTAGGAACCGGCTGGTGCAGCTCAGATCCCCCCTTCATCTCCCCGTCGACAAGCGCCTTCTCCAACTGGTGCTTATGCTCGAGCTCGTCCAGCGCCGCTTCCTTGAATATCTGGCGCGCCGCCTTGTCCTTCACGATACGAAGCGCGGCGAGGTAGGCCCTGAACCCCTCGTCCTCCATTTTTGTTGCCATCTCTATCGCTGCTTCAAATGTGTAACAGACATCACCTTGTTCAGCCATGGACGCTATCCTCCATCGTTTGATTAGAGAGGTTTTTAACACAAGAATTACCGGAGCACAAGGTTTTGTATACATCTTCTCTCTTAATGGAGAAAATCCCAACTCCTGATACACTAACCCCTGCGGGATTGGCTTTAACGGGAGGGTCTATGAGGATATTCCTGGCCGGTGGTACCGGATTCGTAGGCGGTCATGTCAGAGAGGCACTTCTTGCCAGAGGGCACGACATCAGGCTCTTGGTGCACAGAAGGGGTGCGGGGGGGACGACTGCTGGAATAGAAGAGGTCGAGGGGGACGCAACGGTCCCCGAGAGCTTCGCCCACGCTGTCAAGGGATGCGACGCGACCATCAACCTGATCGGCATCATCCGCGAAGCGCCGGGGCGCGGCGTCACCTTCCAGCGCCTTCACGTCGAGGCGACCCGGAACATCCTCCAGGCGGCCCGTGACGCCGGAGTGAAAAGGCACCTGCAGATATCCGCGCTCGGCACCCGTGCCGACAGCGCGGCCCGCTACTTCAAGAGCAAGTACCAGGCGGAAACCGAGGTCCGCGGTTCGGGGCTCGACTACACCATTTTCCGCCCCTCGATCATCTTCGGCCCCAAGGACGACTTCGTCAACAAGCTCGCGGGAATAATTAGGATTTCTCCGGTCATGCCGGTCATAGGCGACGGCGAATACCTGTTGCAGCCGATTGCGGCCGACGACGTGGCACGCTGTTTCGCCGATGCCCTGGAGAAACCGGAGACCATCGGGGAGAGCTACGAGCTCTGCGGCCCGGACCGCCTGAGCTACAACGAGCTTTTGAATACCATCGGCCGGGTCATCGGCAAGAGTAGCGTGCACAAAATCAAGAACCCGCTCCCCCTGATGCGTCTGGTGGTGCCGTTTCTGGAGGGGCTCTCTTTCTTCCCCATCACCTCCGACCAGATCACCATGCTGGTCCAGGGCAACACCTGCGACGGAGGGTGGCGTAGCACCTTCGCCTTCCAGCCCACCCGGTTCGAACCGGGCATACGGAGCTACCTGAAGCCGTGAGGCGGTAGCGCCCCTGCCTTGAGACAACCTTCCCCTGTCAGGTAACTGCAGCAGCCGAAAAAACGGCTGCTGCTTTCAATCAGAGTCCCCCCGCCCCCAGTTTCACCATCTCCCCGCCGGCTGCTCCGTTTTTTTGACTCCGAGAACCGTTTCACGTATAGTAGGGCACTTTTTATCGAGGAGATCTGCGTATGGGCGAGACAGTGAGATTCGGCATATCCATGGACGACCAGTTGCTGGAAAGCTTCGACAGGCTCATCGAGCAGAAGGGTTACGCCAACCGGTCAGAGGCCATTCGCGACCTGATCCGGGCGGCCCAGGTCGAGCTCGACTGGGAGGAAGGGGAGAAAGAGGGAGTAGGAACCGTCACCCTGGTGTACAACCATCACGTCCGTGACCTCTCCGACAAGCTCACCGAACAGCAGCACGCGCACCACGACCAGATCATCTCCGCGCTGCACGTCCATCTCGACGCCCACAACTGTCTAGAGGTGCTCGTGGTGCGGGGCAAGGCGCGCGACGTGCGCAGGATCGCCGACGAGCTGATCGGCGTAAAGGGAGTCAAGCACGGCAAGCTGGTCATGACCACCACCGGAGAAGGACTGCACTGACCCCTGCTCCTCCCCGTCCGGCCCCAACTCCTCTCGCCCTCCGGGAGAGGGGCAGGGGTGAGGGCGTATCACGAAAAGGACCCGATGAACAAGGACGACACATACTGGATGGGAAAGGCCATCGATCAAGCGAGAAGAGCCGAGGCGATTGGCGAGGTCCCCATCGGTGCCGTCATAGTAAAAGACGGCGCGGTTATCGCGCGCGGGCACAACCTGCGCGAGAGCAAACAGGACCCGGCGGCGCACGCCGAGATGATCGCCATCCGCAAAGCAGCCAAGAAGCTTTCCAACTGGCGGCTCACCGGAGCGACGCTGTACGTGACTCTGGAGCCGTGCACCATGTGCATGGGAGCCGTGATCCTCTCCAGGCTGGACCGCGTCGTCTTCGGCAGCTACGACCCCAAAGGGGGAGCGGCAGGATCGCTCTTCGACTTTTCAGACGACAAGAGGCTGAACCACAGCGTCATACTCACCCCAGGAGTACGCGGGGAAGAAACCTCCGCCATGCTCTCTCAATTTTTCGCCAAACTGCGTTCAGAAAAAAAACGCATAAAGAAATCCCCCATCCCCTCCTGATAGCGCTAAATCTTTTGTCTACCTTGCCGAATAGACAAAGCAGAATTGTTTTTACGCTTTGAGAGGGCTCCTATGCAAATAGAAGAAATCAACCCCAATTCCGTGATGGCAACGCATCACGAGATCACCAGGCTCGCCACCTACACAGAAGAGCTACTGCGAGGAACCGTAGCGGCAGAGGATCACTCACGCCACAAGCTGACAGCCGTATTGCGTGTCTTCAGCGAGTTGGGAATCATCTGGCGCATACTCTCAGAGATAGACGCCAGGGGGGTCCTCACCAAGACCCAGCGCCAATTTCTGCAGGACTTTTATGCGGGTCTGACCTATTGAGGAGCAGGCGTGCCTTTGCAAGAAAAGCGGGCTTGAATTTCGCAGCGGAATCATGTATATCTTATCGTCGCTCTAGAGAGAGCAGCGTCAGTGACAAGCGGCGTCCAAAACAGAATATCCGGAGAGATGTCCGAGTGGTCGATGGTGCCTGACTCGAAATCAGGTGTACCGAAAGGTACCTAGGGTTCGAATCCCTATCTCTCCGCCACAATAACAAGGGGTTACAGCGACAGCGCTGTAACCCCTTGTTGCGTTTTCAGTTAAATATGGTCTCTACTTTTCTTGCTGGCGGATGCTTCCATCTCTTGTCACCACTTGTCCCCAATTTATTATCGGCGTAGAGACATCGTTGACAAGATATATGAATAATATTACATTGACTTCGCGCTAATACTAAGAGGACGAGTCAATGTCAAGCTATGCGTCTGGCCGCTACTATCCCCTCTAAACATTGTAGGCTTGTGAGAAAAATGCGAAACCTTTTTACTGCATATTTGGTTATTCTGCTACTGTTCAATCCCACAACTGTGAGTGATTCTCGCCTCAGGCTACCCGCGCCGATAAGCAATTTTTTTCAAACCCAAGGCTTTAGTGGTGGTGGTTTTGTCATGTGCGGGACAGCCTTGGCTGCTTCAGGAACGGTGGGTCCAGATGACCCAAGAATCTTGAGTTTGGAAAAAGAGCTGTCAAAGAGCAAGAAGAGTGCCCCGTTATTCAAAATTGTACCGGCCAAAATGACAGTAGATGAACCGAAAATGGTTACTTTTGGGATCGACATCAGAAAAATGAAGTTAGTCGACATAATTAATGAGTGGTTTCAAGTTTACGATAATATCTCTACCTCTATTCTTAGCAACTACTCCGATGTTATGGAGGCCAAATTATCTGGCGATTTTTTTACCGTAGTACCGATATCGGCGCCAGTCCAAAAGTTTCCAACAGATAATAAGATAACTTGGGATTTTTCAGTTACGCCCCTAAAGCCAGGCGTTCACAAATTGCATCTTGAAATTTACTCTATTGAAAGTGCCAAGAATGGATCCGATAGGCCAGTAAGAACCTTTAAGCATGAAGAAGACGTATATGTTTCTTCAACAGCACAATCTTTGGTTAAAGATACCGTCGGTCCACAGTCAACCGTAGGTATGCTCCTGGTTTCGTTAGTAGGCGTTAGCACTATTTTATCGGCTTTTTTCGGCATCCGCGTATATTTTTCCCATAAGAGAAAGAAGTAAGAAGGAACAGCAGGGCACCTTAACACTGGACTAACATGTCTCCTGTCAAGGGCTGACCCCGCTTATTCCTTCGGGTTGAAAAGTCTTGACCCGTATTTTAATTTAATGTAATTTTACACACCCTTTAAGGCGGTTTTGTTCGCTGGACACCGACCAGCAACCATCATCCAACACTGACTCGTTTCGCTATTAACACCGGAGGAAAAAGATGGCCGAACCACGCGCATTCATTAGTTTCGATGTCGACAACAACAGTAACGAGAAGCTACTGTTCGCGGGACAAGCTTGGCACTCCAGAACCCCGTTCTCACATGAAGATTGGTCCGCCAAAGCACCAATGTTACAATCGCAGTGGGAGGCACTTGTTAAAGCCAAGATCAATAAGACTCACTTCGTTATTGTCCTTGTAGGCAAGCATATGGCCACAGCCACAGGTGTTGTTAAAGAGATAGCAATGGCAAAGGATCAAAACGTTCCGGTGTTCGGTGTGTATGTCGCCGGTGCTGATTCAACTAGTTCCTTGCCTACAGGGTTGGCTCGGAATCGCGTAATCAACTGGACATGGGATGGCATTGCAAACGCGGTGACCCAGATGATGGGCGAAGGGAAGAATGCGAAATGAAAAAGGCCCTGGTTGTAGGAATTAACTATTACCCAAAGGTCGGGCATCTGTATGGCTGTGTAAATGACGCATACGCAGTTAGCCAGGTGCTAATGCGTCACATGGACGGACAGTTGAATTTCGATGTAAAACAAGTCACTGGCGTCGATGATAAAACCGCGGTTACTCGAAAACAGCTAAAAGATGATGTGATAGCGCTCTTCGCGGATGATAGCAAAGTCGCACTCCTTTACTTCGCGGGCCATGGCCATGTCGAAGACGCAGGCGGCTATTTAGTAACCTCTGAATGTGAGGACGGAGATGATGGTTTGCCTCTTGAAGAAATACTGAATTTTGCGAATGAGTCTAAGGCGAAGAACAAAATCCTAATTCTTGACAGTTGCCATTCGGGCGTAGCAGGCACACCAAAATCACTTGGGGATAAAGCACTGCTGAGCGAAGGAATGACCATCCTTACAGCTTCCAGCAAAGACCAATATGCCAAAGAGGCAAACGGATCTGGGGTGTTCACATCTCTTCTTGTGGACGCATTGAACGGTGGCGCAGCCAACCTCCTTGGTGATATAACTCCTGGCAGCATCTACGCACATATAGACCAATCATTAGGAGCATGGGAGCAACGTCCTATATTTAAGACAAATGTCAAGGCTTTCACGTCTCTCAGGAAGGTTTCGCCGCCGATCCAGTTGAGCGACTTAAAACAAATTACCTCCCTTTTCCAGACGCCAAGTTACGAGTTCCCTCTCGACCCAAGTTTTGAACCTCAGCCACCTGCACCAAATCATGGTATTGCACCGGATCCCGATAATAATCGAAAATTTGCGGTCTTGCAAAAGCTTAATCGCCTGAATTTAGTAAAACCTGTTGGAGAAGAACATATGTATTTCGCGGCAATGAACTCCAAGCACTGCAGACTCACAGTACTCGGCGAACACTATTGGAACCTCATAAGTAAAGGCCGAATTTAGTTCAGTCGAATGCCGAGGATCGCCTCGCGACGAAAAAGATCCACGGACCACCGATAAACGGCCCACCCTAATACTTATCAACATCCATGGGCACCAGAATTTATGGGATTATTTGCACGCAGCAACGGTGACCTCTAGTTGTTGAAGTAATTCCTATGTGCCCACAGCAAAAGGGAAATGAGCTATGCGACGGCCAGGCGCATATTGAGGGTTTTGCGTAGCTGCCTGGGCTTTTACCCTTTTGTATGCGCAGCGAAAAACCTCTTCGATACTTATCGCCCTCTGCGTACCAGAAGTCGCGGATGCTAGTCCACACTCCATCATCGCAGCAGAAAAATATCCTCCTCGATTTTTATCTTCGCCAGCGGATTCATTAATACCACACGAATAGGCTACAGCTTGCCCAATCTCTGCAGACAACACTGCGCGGTCAAAAACTTGCCGTGCGATACCTTCTGCAAAATTAAGTGCTCTACTTTCAGCCTTATATGCCTTTTCCAATAATTCTTCTTCATAGCCCCTACAAGAGTCGGCAATCACAAAGTTTCTGATACGTGGGTTTATTATGGATAACGGGACCTGTTCATTATCATTTATGCATAGCATTGTTAATTCTTTTTCGGATGGGGCTATAAATGATCCGTAAGGTGGTTTTTTCATGTAACCATGGCCAGAAAAGGAAATAAATAAATAATCAGAAACGGATTGAGCACGTTCAATTGTGGTTAACAACGTCGAGGAAGAAGGCTTAGTTAAAGTCATTATCTCTGATTCAAACCAGGCGCCACCTGTTGATGTTTTCAGATACCTTTGGTAGTTTTTTACGTCTGCTTCGGCACCTGGAATGTATGTACATCCTTTTATATTAGCAGCTTCGATTAATATTGCTGTTCTTCTCATTCTAAAACCTCCAAATATACTGTTATTGACGCTTTTTATTTGCCAGTTATTTGTTTATCCTCATCATCTTTTGTGCCACTTACTTTATTTATAATTGAAGGTGCCCACCGCTCACTTCCTCCTGCTATAAATCCTACCAATATCATCGCTAGATAGGTTTTCTTTAATTTGCTAAAAGCTGGAACAATAATTTCAGCATTTACCGCTAGTCCCAACAAAATAGCAGATACGGCCCCTGATATTACCTTTAAAGAACCTTCTAAGTAATGAAGCTTCTTACCCGCTGCGGAGTCCATCCTTGAGGTTCCCATTCTCATTACAACCGATAGGAACGCACCCAGTGACCCTGCAACTGTTGCAATGAATAATACAAACGCAAACTTGCCTACAATAGGAATCACATTTTTTCGAAAAATCCATACGAGCATACCGCTGCAAACAAATGCTAGTGTGGTGACGCCTGTTGCAGACAGGTACCAAGACCTTGATTGTTCAGCGTTTCGAGCTTCTATGAACGTTTGCGCATACCCGAGCATTGCTTCTGCGTTAGAATAATCGTGTTTAAAACTTCTGCAGTAAGCTTCTCCAATCATTCTTTTGAAGTTTACAATGATTTTATCTTCGAAGTGATTGCATGGGATACATTCTAATAATGCTGCTTTATTCATAATAGCGTTATGCTTGTCGATATCAACGTGATCGTAGTCAGCTTTAGTCGCCCAGTCGATATCATTTTCATGGTCAATGAAAACTATATACTTTTCAGAGGCAAGTATCAGGTATTTTATACTTAAGTTCGGCCAGTTTTCCTCGTACTCCTGCTGCATGTTTTCCTCACTCACAATGCAATTAATAGATTGCAGCTGACAACCATCACAATCGCAGCATTACCGAATCTCGAAATGCAAATTGTCGTGCATAAGTGCATCAAAGACCCCTTTCACTCGTCAATCAAATCTCCCGCAACAACTGCAGGGCGTCGGACAGTTTATAGGCACCTTCGATTTGGACTTTGTCGAACACCATGAAATACAAAAATTCCCTGCCGGCTTGCTGTTCCCAGGCTTTCCCAAGCTTCAGCTTACGGGTGGAATCGGAATTGTCCCGTTCCCGCTAGTTACCGTGCTTGAGGCGGACAATACATAGCAGAAATTAGACTGAATATCCACTGGAATGAGTGCTTATTAAAGCAACCGGGGCAGGTCCTGAAAATATTGTTGGCTATGAGCCCTAAAAATCACCTCTGAAGGACCTGCTGAACCAAACCTAACCGCGCACAGCCTGCAGCGTTATAAATGGCACTCATCAATGGCGCCAACCGTTACTCGGTGCCATGGCGCTTCGCGCGCCAAAGGTTCAGATTGAACTGTAGCGCGACGAAATTCGGATGGTATGACGGGGAGGGGAAAAAGGGGCACAGGGGTCGCGTCTGGACAATCCACAAAACCGCTGAAATGTGCAATGTAAAGACGCGACCCTTCGGACGCCAGATTTATTAATTTGTAAATTAAAAGGTTACGTGCTTGAACCAGAGCTGTTACGCAAAGTACGGTATGAATCCGGGAAGACGCAAAGAGAATCTTTTGAGACTTCCTGGCCAACTTCACAACCTCTGGCGGAATAACACTATTCGTGAGCGAATAAGCTTATTTCCAAACGGAATAAGCTTATTCCGGATGGGATTAGCACTATTGCCGGTGGAATAAGCTTATTCCCAAATGGAATAGTGCTATTTCCATCCCGAACAATGCTATTCCTCTTCACAGTTAGCATTGTTTCCTTTCAAATAACGCTATTCCACAACAGGATCTACGCTATTCCTGGCGGAAATAACGCTATCTTCGGACGGAGTTGATTTATTCCAATGGAATAAGCTTATTCGTGTGGAGATAGTGCTATTGCTGCTGCAACTTGGCTTAAAGCGGTTTCCGCTGGGTTAGGTCGCTTCATTTGGGGGGGAGAACCGGGTGCCGCAGTCACTGGTATGAGTTCCGGGCGAGAGTAAGGGGCGATGGGACCGGTTATTCACAAATTCATAATTTTGCCGCAGCACCTCCGTAATTAGGGACCGATAGGACCGGGTGTTGATATGTGGATAACTTCTCCCCGTTATCAACTTGCCAACACCCGGTCCCACGGCACTCGGATGAATACAAGGTTCTTCGCGACGTAGCACATAAGGCTTTCGGCGAAAACCTGCAACTTTATCCCGGCCCCAACGCCGTCGCTTGCGCTAGGACTAGTGGGAAAACTTGCATTGCGGTCTTCGGCAAGGGTTGGGGCCGAGAATTACGGCTTCCCCAAAAGTCCGGAACAGGCGGGTATTTTGTTGATGGCAAAGCTGGACTCAACCGGGGAGTTGGAAGAGTTTGTCGCCGTCGAGGTACAGACCATAGATGCTACAGGGAATTACCGAAACGGTTTTGAAGCACTTAAAGCAAGTCGGAGCATAGTCAAGACGACCGCCGGGCTAAATTGGGAAAACGTCTCAAAGAGAATCCTCCCTCAGCTCGTATATAAAGGGCAAGTGCTGCAACGAGAAGAGATGTGCAAGAAGGGCTTTTTTTCGTCTGCCCCGAGCCGGTGTACAAGGCCATCGCCAACAGGCTTGGGGGAGAGAAAGCCCTGCCCCGTTACGCTCTTCAGCCTGCGGCAATTCGTTCATGGCTTATAATCACGACCATTCTGTAGACCCCGTAGACGGTACGTTGGTGCCGCTTAAGCAGGTTCGGAGCCATACCACCACGGTCTATAAGGTCCAAGAGGCTTTCAACAACGTGACTCTCCCGGAGGAAAATGTTTATCGCAACGCCATAACCAAAGCTCTCGGAAAGGAGTAGAACATCACGGACAGGATAACGCCAGAGCAGCGTAGCAAATCAATGAGCCGCATTCGCAGCAAGGGGATGCTCCCGGAAATGATTGTGCGGCGGCTGATACATGCGATGGGATACCGTTATCGACTCCACCAGAAAAACCTGCCGGGCAATCCCGACCTTGTCTTCTCCCGTAGGCGGAAGATTATTTTCGTGCATGGCTGTTTCTGGCACCAGCACCCAGGCTGCACGGACGGACACTTTCCGGCGTCAAACCGGGGTTATTGGATACCAAAGCTGGAAAGGAACATCCGAAGAGACCAAGTAGCTGTTGAAAAGTTGAAGGAGTTGGGGTGGGTTGTGCTGATCGTATGGGAATGCGAAACCCAAGATCGAGATATTCTTTCACTTAGGTTGAGTGAGTTCTTGTCTGCCACGGCACCCACTCGCAAATGAAGGTACGGGCGTGGCGTTCTGTCCCTTTTTAAAAACGGCGGAAAAATTTTTTTGCGTTTAGCTGATTTTCAGCGACGCATAGTTGGGTCAGGCGGTCCTTGAACGATGGCGGAGTAAAGCCCGTTTGGGGTCCCTAGAGTGTGTGGGGGAGGGGGCGCGCCACCTCTCCCCCCTAGACTTGAGAACGCCCGTGGACCTTATGGTGACGGCTGCCGTTCCAGCCACCGCGCAATTCGCTCTTGGTTCGGGGCCCACGGGGACATTGTTTAGTTCGTTAAGTTGATCTGAGAGAAAAGCGGGGCACCCTCTACATCATCAAATCTGGAAGTCTGGCCTGCCTCCCCCACATCCCTTTCGTTCACTTCCTAAGCAAACTTAACAAACTAAACCACGTCCCTCTCAAGCCGGAATCGCATTTCGCATTCAGGAATCGCATTTCCGTTTCAAGAATCGCATTTCCCGCTCAGGAATCGCATTTCCCACTCAGGAATTGCATTTCCCGTTCAGGAATTGCATTTCCCGTTCAGGAATTGCATTTCCCATTCAGGAATTGCATTTCCCGTTCAGGAATTGCATTTCCCACTCAGGAAATCGCATTTCCCGTTCAGGAATCGCATTTCCCGTTCAGGAATCGCATTTCCCGTTCAGGAATCGCATTTCCCGTTCAGGAATCGCATTTCCCGTTCAGGAATCGCATTTCGCGTTCAGGAATCGCATTTCGCGTTCAGGGGCGATGGTGCCAGGCATTGATACATTGATAACTTGGGAAGAAGCCCCAACCAAGTAAGAAAAACTACGGGAAAGCAATCCTTCGGGGCCGACGTTGTTTAGTTCGTTAAGTTGATCTGAGAGAAAAGCGTCTGGCCTTAGTTGACGCTATTCGCGACGGCAGGGCGAGGGGAAGCCGGGTAGAGTAGAGAGCAGGTTTCACCCTGCCCTCCCTCATCAAACCGTGCGTGCGGTTTTCCCGCACACGGCTTTCCGATGTTCTTCACTTCAAGGCATGCGCCCGATTCCAGCCAGCTGTTGTTGGCACTTTGTACAAACCATATTGCCTGTATAGGACTCCATTCCCATACAAACGATATCCTGCTTTCCTATCTTTGATTTTGTGCCGTTTGCGCAAATGAGTACGTAGCCTCTCTTCTACATGGCCCCGTACATGTTCCATCGCCTTGCTGCAATTGCGATAGTGAAAATAGCCAACCCAGCCTCTTACGGTTGCAGTGACTTCATTTACGACCTGCTCAAGCGGTTTCACCGTTCTCACCCTTTTGGTAAGAGCGGTCACTCGATCTTTGATAATTTGCAGAGACTTCTTCGATGGCTGGACGTGCGGATAGTGATTCCCGCTTTTCCTGCTTCGCCCCATCCAGATGGTGAAGCCAAGAAAGTCGAACTTCTCCTCAAAAGCGTTAACCGTCCTGGTCTTAGCCTCATTCAGAGTGAGTCCTAATCGCTTCAGCACGTATTGTAGAGTCGCCATAGCCTTTGCCGCCTTAGTTCTACGGCAAAGGATGACGATATCATCCGCATACCGGACGATACGCGCCCCTAGCCGTTGTTTTAGGTTCCCCCGTTCCCATATCCTATCCAGGATATGTAGATACAGATTTGCCAACAACGGTGAGATTACGCCCCCCTGCGGCGTGCCTTTGCGGTTGCCCTTGCCGCCACCGATGTTTCGTTTCGTACCGTCCCTGTCCACCTCCACGATGGGGGCCTTGAGCCACATCTGGATCAGGTGCAGTATCGCTCCATCACATATGCGCTCAGCGACCACAGCCATGAGTTTCGAGTGGGGAATGGTATCGAAGTATTTAGAAAGATCGGCGTCGATAACCTCGGTATAGCCGGTGTTCAGGCTGTACGTCACGTCATCGACTGCATCGTGGGCTGACCTCCTGGGCCGGAACCCGTACGAGGACTCGCAGAAGTCCGCTTCGAAGATCGGCTCGATGACCAGTTTCACGGCCATCTGCGCCACACGGTCCCGAATTGTCGGGATACCCAGGGGGCGTAGACTGCCATCGCTCTTTGGTATCAGGACTCGCTTGACCGGGTCAGGTTTGTACGTCTTGTTTCTGAGTGCTTCTTCCAGTTCCGCCAGAAAGGCGGTTTCCCCCTTCCCCATCTTGATTGCCTCGAAGGTTACGCCGTCTATTCCGGCACTTCCTTTATTGGCGCGAGCAAGGCTATAGGCATGACTGAGGATGTCGGCCCGATAGACCTTGTCATACAAGGCGTGGAAGCGGTAGGCCGGTTCTTGCTTGGCCTTGCAGTAGAGCTTCCTCTGTAGCGTTCTGATCTTTTCCGGGGTTGTTAGCATGAATGCAATCCCCTTACCTCCGCTCTTTGGTTGCGTGAACAAAGCAGGGTCCCTTCCCTTAGTCCGGGTTATGTTGTCCCTAGACTTCAGGCGGTACTATGGACCCCTCCGACTCCCGATATGGCCCCGCGCGATTTCGTTTCCTTATACGCGCAAGTTGACGCTCCTCATGCGTCACCGCATCGGGTCTCCAGCACTGGGTTGAATATCTTCCGCAGCATGCCGTCCCTGCTACCCCGGAAGATCACATCGGCCAATTCCGTTATTCGGGTCGATGCACAGCGGCCTTCCCCTTCTGACCACAGGGTCGGCATCTTCAAATCAAGTAACGAGGCTACACCTAGGTTCACTTGCGTTACGGCCTGCTGTTTTGCCAATTGGGAACTTACGACCCCTGATTGCTCAGACGCCGCTCCCTTGAACTACCGGGACGAACGGATAACTTCCCGGGCGGGACTTGAACCCGCTAGATATTCAACTGTTACTGCGTACGGTCAGGCTTGCATTGTTGCAAAGTTGGTGTCAGATCACCTGAGATCGCAACTTTTCAAGCCTGCCCCCAGACTCCCCCAGACTCCCCTTGGGATACAGCATGACTCACCAGCCGTGAGGAAGTTGCGCAGGATCTCAGGGGCGCCCTTCTTTCCCGAATACCACCTACCCCTCGCCCCCCTTGTCCAGACGTGTGGACTCAGGTAACGCCGGTAACTCCATAATTACACACGTCCTCTTCCTGCCTGCCTTATCCCGTGACCGCTTGATCCTGTCATACGCCGCTCGGTGCAAGAACTTCAAACGGGCTTTGCTCACACTGGGGTTTCGGCTTCGCCGCCAGAATTGTCTCAGCTCGGATGCCGCTTAGATCAGGAATACCTTGACACATCTCCTTCTTTGGCATTGAAATCCCTTCACAACCCGCCTATCATTCCGATACGTTGTTATAGACCAACTAACCCCGGGCAGGTCGAGCCGATTTTGCAGTAACTTCTTCAGTTGTTACGGTTCCGCCTACTGCGTTCAGAGGAAATGGAATGAAAAAAATACTTGCCGTGGATGACGAACCGAACATCCTGATGTCCATCGAGTTCATCCTGGAAATGGAAGGGTACCAGGTCCACACCGCGCGGGACGGAGATGAGGCGC
>Ga0209317_1001765_pt1 | contig 17570 bp, 17 predicted proteins | sample RifGroB2_FD_183994 | JGI IMG/M metagenome (GOLD analysis project Ga0209317, IMG submission 183994) | Soil microbial communities from Rifle, Colorado, USA - Groundwater B2 (SPAdes) (version 2) | ecosystem: Environmental > Terrestrial > Soil > Unclassified | place: Rifle, Colorado | collected... | reverse complement strand
ACGTTGTTGCAGATGACGCAGTCGTTGATCTTCGCACCCTTCTTGATGTAGGCGTTGTCCCAGATCACCGCCCTCGTCAGCTTGACGCCAGGCTCGATGGTGCAGTTGCGGCCGATCACGCTGTCCTTGATCTCGGCCCCAACCTTCACCTGCGAGTTGTCCCCGATCACCACGGTTCCCTCGACCACGGTACCCTCGCCCAGGCGCACGTCCAGCCCCACGCGCAGGTCCACCCCCGCCATCTCCCTGCGGGGCTCGTCTATCTTCACGCTCACCTTCCCCTTCAGGATGTCGTGGTGCGCCTCGCGGTAGGAATCCGTGTTGCCTATGTCGCGCCAGTACCCCTTAACGGGGAAGCCAAAGAGCGGGGCCTTCTTCTTCAAAAGGAGCGGGAAGAGGTCCTGCGAGAAGTCGAAGTTCTCCCCTTCCGGTATGTACTTGAAGATCTCGGGCTCAAGGACGTAGATGCCGGTGTTGATGGTGTCCGAGATCACCTCGCCCCAGCCGGGCTTCTCCAGGAACTGGGTGATCCGCTTCTCCTTGTCCGTGATGACCACGCCGAACTGGAGAGGGTCCTTCACCGAGGTGAGCGTGATGGTGGCCAGCGCCTTGCTGCTCTCGTGGAAATCGATCACCTTTTGCAGGTTGAAGTCGGTAAGGAGGTCGCCGCTTATGATCAGGAAGCGCTCGTCCAGGTACTTCTCGGCGCACTTCACAGCCCCCGCGGTCCCCATGTCCTCAAGCGGCGTCACATAGGTGATCCTGACCCCGAGGTCGGCGCCGTCGCGGAAGAAGTTCTTGATCACGCTCGGCTGATGGTAGAGGAGCATCACCAGATCGGTGATCTGGTATTTCTTCAGGAGTTCCACGATGTGGAGCATGATGGGACGGTTCATGAGCGGAACCATCGGCTTCGGGATGTTGCAGGTGAGCGGTTGCATGCGGGTACCGAAACCACCCGCCATAATCACAGCCTTCATGGGGAACCCTCCGGAGATATCAGGTCAAGATTAAGATTAAGATTAAGATTAAGGTTAAGGTTGAGGTAACAGCGAAAAACCGCAGATCCCGTACTGTGCCTGGACAGGTTCTGGTTCTGCTTGATCTTAACCTTAACCTGTTCTAGTTGTTTCTAGTTCGCCGCCTTCTTCTGCCTCTTGGCGAGAACCCGGGCTATCTCGTCCTTCAGCTCCTGCAGGTCGCTCGACTTCACCACGTACCCGTCGGCGAGCCAGGCCGAAAAGTCGTCCTTGTAGCAGGAAAAGGCGGTGCACAGTATCACCGGCAGGGTGTGGCGCTCCTTCACGATACGCTGCAGGAGCTCGATCCCGCTCTCGTTCTTCAGCTTTATGTCGATGACGGCAAGGTCGAACCCCTCCGCCTCCAGCTTCTCAACCGCCTCCAGGGCGGAGGCGGCGGTCACAACCTGGTACCCCTCGTCGCTCAGCTCCTGGGCGTACAAAAGCCTGATGTTCGCCTCGTCGTCAACCACCAGCAGTTTTGCCATGTCAGATATTCTCCTTTCTCGTCAAGAGCCTGATGCTATAGGTATTGCCACCACCGGGACGGCTTAAAATGGACAGCGAATTCCCCTGCCTCTCCAGTATCGATTTGCAAAGCGACAGCCCCACACCCTCCCCCATCTCCTGCGTCTGGAAAAACGGCGCGGTGAGCGCCTCCTGCGCCGTCTCGGTGAGAGGTTTGCCGCTGTCGCTGATGCGGAGCATGACCCCGTCCCCATCCTGCAGGCTCTCGATCCGGAGTTCCCCACCCTGATCCATGGAGGCTAAGGCCGTGGCGGTGATGGTCTTCAGACAGTAGCTGATCTGCTTATAATCCATGTGCACCATGGGGAGCTCGGGGGAGAGTTCCTGCCTGCAGATCACACTCGCCTGCTCCATGGCGCCCTCCAACTCCGCCAGTGCCTTGGCGACCAGTTCGTTCAGATCCCAGAAGTCGGTCACCGGGAACAGTGACTCCGAGTAGTCCAGGACCTCGCTCAGCACATCCTCAAGCTGCCTGGTTTCCCGCACGATCGATTCCAGGTAGCTCCGTTTCTCGTCATGTTCGGCGCTCCCCTTCAACAAGGTCCTGGCAAAACCGCCGATCACCATGAGAGGGTTCCGGATGGAGTGTGCGATGCTGGAGGTGATCTTGCCGACCAGCGCCATCTTCTCCATCTTCACGATCAGTTCCTGCTGCTCGCGCAGCTTCAGGTTGGCCGCCTTCTGCTTGGCGACCTCCTCCTGGAGCCGCTCGTACAGGGAAGCGCGCTCGAGGGCAAAGGCCACGGGAAAGGCAAAGGTCTCGAGCGACTGCATGTCCTGCAGGGTGATCGGCTTATGGGTGATGCAGTTGTCGGCGATGATGACGCCGATGCGGCGGTTCCTCGATATGAGGGGCATGACCAGGAAGCAGTCGACCCCGAGGATGCGCGCCAGCCCCCGGTCGAGATCCGGGTTGTTCAGCGCGTTCTCCACCAGTATCGGCTTTTTGCCCTGCAGCGCGCGGTTGAAGATGTGTCCCTGGTCGGCAAGCGGGACGGTGAGCTGGTTCAGGATGTCGTGGAACTTGACCTTCTCCGAGGTGAGCTTGGTCTTCTGGAAGTCCCGGGCCAGCTCCCTCAGGGTGAAGTTGCTGCGGCCGATGTCCTCCCAGGTCCTCCACGCCTCCTCGTAATCGCGGGGACCCACTCCCAGGTACCCCCTGATGTTGCGCCGTTCCTTGTCGGTCATCAGCAAAAAGGCCCGGTTCATCCCGAACCCCTTACCCGCCGTGATGGCGGTCATGGCGATGGAGAGGACCTCGTCCAGGTCGATGGAGGTCTGCAGCACGATGCCGACCTCGCGCAGGAACTTGATCTCGCGGGTCTTGCTGTTCAGGAAGCTCAGCATGGCTCCCATCTGCGCCTTCTGCTCCTGGAACTCGGTCAATATGAAAGGAAGCACGTCCGAGAGCGGGTACCCCGACCCCTTCATACGTGCAAGATCGTTTTTGAAGCGGGGGCACTCGACACACTTCTCCACCACCCTGCGGCGGTGGGAGGTATAGAGGTCCTCCTCACCCTCCCCTACATACGGGCAGTTTTCGGGTTCGATCTCGTCGCTGCTCCAACAACATTCCCAATTCAAGCTACCTCCAGGGACCCGCTTCATGATCTGTACACGCAGAAACGGCAAAATTATAACAGTCGCTTTTGCTAAATCAAGCTCCTTCTTCCATTTTACATAAAAACGTTAATTAACATTTCAGTTTCAAATATTGCCGGCGCAGAATGCCCCGTGCTGCCACCCCTCTGCCAGCCGCTCTTCGCCCTTGCGGGGCTGCCCGCTCCCACCGCCCGCCGGTTGACAAAAATATATAAAGTTGATTAATAAAAAAACAGCCCCCCGTTAACGGAAGGCTGCTTTACATATCTGGTATCCGCCCGCATCGTGCGGGGAGGACTATGCCCGGGCTCGTGGCGGACCGCTGCCGCCCCGCTATTTCCCCGCCATCATCCTCAGCTTCTCCATCTGCATGATGGTGACCTTGTTCCCGTCCAGCTCGATGACCCCTTCGTCCTTCATCTTCTTGAAGGTGCGGGAGAGGGTTTCGCTGACCGTTCCCAGGCGCGAGGCAAGTTCCCCCTTGCGCATATCCAGCTCGAGGTAGGTCTTACCCTGGAAGCTGGTGCTTTTGCGCCCCGCGAGCTCTATCAGGTAGGAGGCAAGCCGGGAGGGGGCATCCGCGAAGGAGAGTTCCTCGATCTGCTTGGCGAAACGCCGCAGCAGCAGGGAGAGCGAGGCGATCAGGTTCATCGAGAAACGCGGGTTTCTCTCCAAAAGCCCCATGAAGGCACCCCTGGGGAAAAACAGCACCTCTCCCTTCTCCACGCCGCGCGCCTCGGCAGGATACTTCCCGTCACCGAAAAAGGCCGCCTCGGCGAAGGTTTCCACCGGGTGCACCATGTGCAGCACCTTTTCCCTGCCGTCGGGTGATATCTTGCAGAGCTTCAGCGCCCCCGAGGCGAGCAGGTAAAAACCCTCGGCCTTCTCCCCCTCGGTGAACAGGGTTTCTCCCTTGGCGAAAGGACGGCGCACCGCGATGTTGCCGACCTCGATAAGGTGCTCTTCTTCCAAGCCGGAAAAAAGAAGCGCTTTCTTTATGATGTCTTTGTTTTCCATGCCACCTTTTTACCCCAAACCAAAATGAAACGTCAAGGAGCATCTGCCTCTCCTTTACTTCCCCCGCCATCTCATGTATCATGCTGAATTCATGAAAAAGACCCTCTACGCCTATATCTTCAAGGAGATACCTCCCCCATTCCTGGTCGGGATGGTGACCTTCACGTTCGTGCTTTTGATGGGACGCTTCCTGAAGCTTGCGGAGATGGTGGTTGAGAAGGGGGTTCCTTTCGGCGACGTGGCCCGCATGATCGCGTACCTGCTCCCCCCCTTCTGGCTCTTCACCATCCCCATGGCGCTGCTCCTCTCCATCCTGCTCGCGTTTGGTCGGCTGTCCGGCGACAGCGAGATCACCGCCATGAAGAGCTGCGGCGTGAGCCTCTATGGCATGCTCCCCCCCCCGCTTCTCTTCTCCTTTTTCGCGAGCCTCGCCTGCCTCTGGGTCACCATCTACGCCGTACCCTGGGGGAACAGCGGCTTCAAGAAGCTGATGGTGGAAATCGCGCAGAGCAGCGCCGGGGTGGTGATCAAGGAGAAGATATTCAACAACGCCTTTCCCGACATGGTGATCTACGCCGACACCCTCGATGCGAAGGCGCAGACCATGGCAGGGATGATCGTCCACGACGAGCGCGACCCCGACGCACCCACCACCATCTTCGCCACATCGGGTGCGCTGGTATCGGACCCGAAGACCAGCTCCATGGAGTTCCAGCTGAGAAACGGCTCGATCCATCGCGGCGAGGAGAAGGGGGACTACCGGATGGTCGAGTTCCAGGAATACAACCTGCGGGTGGCTCTCTCCGATGGCGCCCCCAAGGCCGTCAGAAAGGTAGCGGAGATGACGCTCGACGAGCTGCTCCATCCGCCCAGGGGTGCCAAGGAGAAGGAGATCCTTTCCAGACGCCTGGAGTTCCACAGCCGCCTGGCACTCCCGTTCTCCTGCTTCGTCTTCACGCTGCTCGCGATGCCGCTCGGCATCCAGAACCGGCGCTCGGGGAAGGCCTCGGGGTTCTCCCTGAGCATCGCGGTGATCCTTTTCTACTACATCGCCCTCTCCGGCTTCAAGGCGCTGGGGGATAAGGGGCTGCTGGTTCCCTTCCTTGCGGGGTGGGGCCCCAACTTCCTGTTCCTCCTGGCCGGTGTGTATCTGTTCAGGAAAACTGCGGAAGAGGAGCCTCTCCCCTTCTCCTCGCTGTACCCGCGCCTCAAGGAGGCGTTCAGGGAGCGCTTCGGCAAGAGGGGTAAGCGATGAGGATAATCACCCGCTACGTCGCCAGGGCCTACTTCAAGATGCTCTCGCTTTGCCTGGGCTCCTTCATCACCATCTACCTGGTGGTGGACTTCATGGAGAAGGTTTCCCGCTTCACGCGCTCCGGCGCGACCTGGCAGCACCTTGCCCTCTTCTTCATCACCAAGATCCCCGAGATGGTCATCGACGCCGCGCCGCTTGCCGTCCTTATGGCGACACTGCTGACGCTTGGCACCCTCTCCCTGAACTCCGAGCTTACCGCCATGCGAAGCTGCGGAGTGAGCCTCGGCCGCATCGCCGCCCCCATCCTCGCGATGGCGCTGGTGGTGAGCGTTCTCGTCCTCATGATCGGCGAGTTCGTCCTCCCGAAGAGTTACGCCCAGCGCACCTATATCCAGGAGGTACTGATCCAGAAGAAGAGCCCCAGCACCTTCTTCCGCCAGCAGAACATCTGGCACCGGGAGGAGGGGAACGTACTCAGGGCGAGCCTCTTCGACCCGGGCAAGAACCAGCTGAAGGGAATCACCCTCTGGGAGCTGCAGGCAGGAACGGGACAGCCCCTGCGGCGCACCGACGCCACCGTGGGACTTCTGGGGAAGGGGGGATGGGTGCTTGGGGACGTCGTGGTGCGGCAGTTCCAGCAGGGGGAGATCGCGAAAACGGAGAAGTTCAAGGAACTCCCGGTCCCGCTGGGGTTGAAACCCGCCGACCTGAAAACGCTGGGGAAGTACTCGGACAGCATGTCGCTCGTGGAACTGAACCGCTACTGCAGGAAGCTCAGGGCCGGGGGGTATGACCCCACGAGGTACGTGACCCAGATGCACAGCAGGATCTCGATGCCTTTTGGCTGCGCGGTCATGGCCTTTCTGGGGATACCGTTCGCGCTGCGCGGCGGCAGGTCGAGCGGCATAGCCTTCGGCATCGGGCTCTCCATAGGCGTCGGCTTTCTCTACGTCATCGCCAACTCGGTCATCATCTCGGTCGGGCAGGTGGGTCTCCTCCCGCCGGTAGTCGCCGCCTGGGCCACCAACTTCATCTTCCTGGTGGCCGGTATATGGCTGTCGCTCACGATTGACAACTGACAATGCACAATCGACAATGAGAGCAAAGCTTTCATTGCCTCATTGGAGGTCCTGCCATGATCAGCAAACTCTTCGTAGCCCTTGCGTTGTCCCTGCTTTCGGCCGCCCCGGCACTCGCCCAGGGCCCTGCCCCGAGGCGCGCCGAGACCTCGCGGCTCGCCCCGCTAAGCGTACTCTCCATCATCCCGGCCCAGGGTGAGCCCGGCATGACGGTCACACTGAATGGAACCGGCTTCACCGCCACCACCGCGGTCTTCCTGGGCAGCCGCCAGCTACCTGCCACTATCGTCGGCGGGCGGGTGATGACCGTAGAGCTTCCCGACCTCCCCCCCGGCGCCTACGCGCTGTACCTGCAAAGGGAAGACGGCGCCACCAGCAGGGCCTTCAACTTCGTACTACAGGCGCTAAAGCCGGTCGCGGTCTCGCTCTCGCCCGACACGGTCACCACCTGCGCGACCGGAAGGGAGCGCGAGGTGCTGCTTGCCGGCTCCAACTTCCAAAACGGCGCCCGGGTGCTCCTTGACGGCGCGGCCATCGCCACGCGCATCATCTCCCCCACCGCGCTCTCCTTTGTCGCGCCTCCCCTCACAGCGGGCCTGCACCAGGTCCAGGTGAAGAACCCGTCCGATGCCGCGTCCGGGGTCCTGGCGCTCTTCATCGACGGGAAGCCCGAGATAGCGAGCGTGTCCATCGGCAGGGAGTTCGTGAGCCATTATGAACTGGTGGTGACGGGGAAGAATTTCCAGCAGAGTTCCGCGCTTGTGGTGGACGGCGTCAGGGTGGGAACGGTGAAGCAGGTGGCGATAGAGAGGGAGCAACTGATCTACCTGGGATGCAACCAGCTGGTCTACCAGCGCCACCCGTACGACCCGACCCCCAAGGAGATCAGGCTGCAGGTGGTGAACCAAAACGGCGAGGAGAGCGGCATCTTCACCATCAGCGCCCCCTGACACCCCCCTAACGGATCGGCTCCTCCAGAACGACCAGGTACCCGTCCGGATCGAAGCACCAGAGCTCCAGGGTGCCGTAAGGCTTGCGCTCCAGCGGATAAAGGATTTCCAGGTCCTCCTCCAGAAGCTCCTGGTAGATATCCCCTATCCCCGAAACCGTCAGGTGCAGCGTCATGCCCACCCCCCGGGGGAACCCCTCCAGGCGGGCCTCAAGGATCGGGTGCAGCATCCCCACCGCAGAGTCCTCCACGAAGATCACCTGGCACCCCTCGCTGACCAGGACCAGATGTTCCGGCGCGCCCACCGGGGTCACGGCCCTGTGCACCGGCAGGTCCAGGATGCCGGCGTAGAAGGCCTCGGTGGTACCCAGGTCGGCTACCGAGAGCTGTATGGAGATCGGTGCACCCGCGACCATCCCTGTCCCCCCTCCACAGGCCGCAGCTCGCGCCGGCGGACCCGCCGCAGCCGGCTACCCCCCGAACCAGGCGCTGGTGTACCTGCTGATCAGGACCAGCGAGTTGGTGAAGATCAGTATCCCGATGATCACCATGAAGACGCCGGTGATGATCTCGAACAGACGTATGTGTTTCTTGAAACGCTTGAAAAACACCAGGAACTGGTGCAGGGCGAGTGCTGCGAGGAAAAAGGGGATGGCGAGCCCCATGGAGTAGGTCAGCAAAAGCCAGACCCCGCGCCCCTCGGTGGCGGCCACCGCCAGGATGGTGGCCAGGATGGGGCCGATGCAGGGGGTCCACCCCGCGGCGAAGACGATGCCTACGACGAAGCTCCCCATGTAGCCGGCGGGCTTGCGGTGCAGGGTGAGCTTCTTCTCCCCAAGCAGCATGCCGATGTCGAAAAGCCCGGAGACGTGGATGCCGAAGACCACGATCAGGATGCCGCCGATGCGCCGGATGGCGGTCTTGTGCTCGTGCAGGAAGTCGCCGAGGAAGGTGGCGGATGCGCCCAGCAGCACGAAGACGCAGGTGAACCCGGCGATGAAGAGCAGGGAGTGGATGATGGTCTGCTGCCGCACCTTGTGGCTTGGGTGCTCGGCGTTCAGGTCGGCAAAGGAGAGCCCGGTTATGTAGGTGATATAAGATGGTATCAGCGGCAGGACGCACGGGGAGAGAAACGACAAAAGCCCCGCGACGAAGGCGCCGATTATCCCGATATTCTCCGCTTCCATACCTGTAACCTCCTCGGATGTTGCCGGGCCCGTACCTGCTGCCCGAAGCCTTAGTGCCTGCCAGACGAACTACTTTTCCTGCATCACCTGCTCAAGGAACTGGACCGCCTCCGGCGCACTCCAGTCCACCGCCCCGATCACCTTTTGCCGGATCACACCCTTGGCGTCGACTACGAAGGTCTCGGGGACCCCCGTGGTGCCGTAGAGCCTGGCCACCTTGCCGTCGGTGTCAAGCAGGGCAGGGAGCGTCACCCCACCCTGCTTGAAGAAATCCTGCACGGCTTCCTTCCCCCCCTCGTCTATGGATATGGCGAGCATCTGGAAGTTCTTCCCCTGCATGAGCTGGTTCAGCTTGACCATCGAAGGGACCTCCTCGCGGCAGGGGGGGCACCAGGTGGCCCAGAAGTTGACCAGCACCACCTTCCCCTTGAGCGAGGAGAGCTGTACCGGCTTGCCGGAGAGATCGTTGAGGGTGAAATCCGGGGCGGGCTTCCCCTCCACCGCAGGGCCATCCCCTTTTTTGGAACATCCGAAGGCGACAACGGCCGCAAGCAGCAACAGACAGGCGATCAGACCTCTCATTATTTCCTCCCAGGTTGCACTATATTATATTTTTCCATTCTGTAAATCAGCGTATGGCGCGGTATGCGCAGGAAACGCGCCGCGGCGGTCTGGTTCCAGTCGCACCTCGCGAGTGCCTCAAGCACCACTTCCATCTCCAGTTGCTCCAGCGAGTACCCCCCGGGGGGAAGCCTGAGCACCCCTCCCTCCGCGGGGGGGGAGAGGGCCGCTATCTTCTCCGGCAGGTCTTCGACGCCGATCTGGTCCCCCTCCCGCATGATGAGCAGGCGCTCCACGGTGTTTTCCAGCTCCCTGACGTTCCCGGGCCAGGCGTAGCTCTGCAGCCGCTCCAGGGCCTCCCCGGTAAAGGCGACCCCCTCTGCCCCGAACCTCGCGCAGAAATAGCGCAGCAGAAGCGGCACGTCCTCGACCCTCTCCCGCAGCGGGGGGAGCTGGATCGGGATCACGCAGAGGCGGTAGTAGAGGTCCTCGCGGAACTTCCCCTCCGCGATCCCCCTCTCCAGGTCGGCGTTGGTCGCGGCCACCACCCGGAGGTCTATCTTCTGCAGCGAGCTGCCGCCCACCGGCTCGACCACCCGCTCCTGCAGGACGCGCAAAAGCTTGGGCTGCAGCTCCAGGGGGAGATCCCCCACCTCGTCGAGGAAGATGGTCCCCCCGTCGGCAAGCTGGAACTTCCCCTCCTTGTCCCGGATCGCCCCGGTGAAGGCCCCCTTCACGTGGCCGAACAGCTCGCTCTCCAGGAGGTCCCTCGGGATCGCCGCGCAGTTCACGGCGACGAAGGGGGCGCTGCGACGCGAGCTGCCGGAATGGATGGCGCGCGCCACCAGCTCCTTCCCCGTCCCGGACTCTCCGGTGATGAGGACGGTGGCCTCGGTGTCCGCCACCTTGCGCACGACGGAGAAGACCCCCTCCATGGCGCGCGAGGTGCCGACGATGCTCTTGAACTCGGCCCGACCCGAGAGCTCCTCCTTGAGGAGCCTGTTCTCCTCCGAGAGCCCCTGCAACTGCAGCGCCTTCAGGACGGTGACCTTCAGCTCTTCCCTGTTGAAGGGCTTGGTGAGGTAATGGAAGGCGCCGAGCTTCATGGCCTCGACGGCCGTGTCGATGGCGCCGAATGCCGTCAGAACTATGACAACGGTGGCAGGAGAGCGCTCCTTGACTGCGGACAGCACCTCGAAGCCGCTCTTGCCCGGCATCTTCAGGTCCGTGATGACGACGGCCGGAGCCTTTTCCGCGAAGAGCTGCAGGCCGGTTTCGCCGTCAGCAGCGGTGTACACGTCGTACCCCTCCTGCTGCAGGTTGTACTCGAGCACGCGCCTTAGCGAGCTGTCGTCATCTATGACTAATATCTTTGGGGGCATAGGTCCTGGAAAGGGTGCCAAGGGTTGAAACCGGCACCAGCCTCAATTTTTAACCGATTTAGACGGTCAGGGCAAGTTTATAATGAACTCGGCGGTTAGAGGAAGCTTAAAAAGCGGCAGGGCGAAAGGGGGGAGGGCACGCCAGGGGGGCGGCAGGAAGCGGCGAGGTGCGGGGACGCCGCTAAGGGCGGCGTCCTCTGGGCCTGCGGGGATAACCGAGGTAGCTTTGCGTCAGCTCGCGGGTGCCGATGGCGAGCGGGAGCAAGTCCTCGTGCCTCTTCAGGGTCTCCGGCAGGGAAGGACCATCCGTTATGATGTAATCCTCCTCACCCAGGCAGGTCTTGGCGAAGAAGCGCCCGGCAGAACTGCAAAAGATGTTGATGCTAAAAAGCTCGCCATTAACCTCTAACTCAGTCGAATGTAGCAGCATCTCTTCGTCCACGTCTCCCCCCAGAAACAATCCATTGAACGGCACGTCGATTCAGCAGCAAAAACCGGACCAACATCGCCTGCAAATCCGCGGCGCCTGCGCCCGACGGGGAAACCGACAGTAGATCAGAGATTAAACAAAAAGAGCACCGGTATCCGGTGCTCTCGAAGGGGTGGGGAGATTGTCTAATTGGGTTAAATCTCGTAACAGCGCGGGGTGCACACCGCTAAATGGCCACTCCGGAGGCGGCGGTTATTTGACGCGCGTGACGACGTAGTCGGCGAGTTCGGCGAGCGCATCCCTGGTTGCCGAGGGGGGGAACTTCTCCAGGTGCCTCTTGCAAAGCGAGACATGCTCCCCCGCCGAGGCGACGGTATGCTCGATCCCGCCGTAGCGCTGCACCAGTTCGAGGACCCGGGCGAAATCTTCATCGGAGAGGAGCTCCTTCTCCACCACCGAAGCAATCAGGTCGCGCTCCTCGTCGCTGCAGTTCTTCAGGGTGTGAATCAACGGCAGCGTGATCTTGCCTTCCTCGAGGTCATGGCCGATGCTCTTGCCGAACTGCTCCTGGCTTGCGGTGTAGTCGAGGGTGTCATCCATCAGCTGAAAAGCGATGCCGAGGTCCATGCCGTAGTCGGCCAGGGCCTGCTTCAGTTCCGGCCCTGCCTCGCCAAGTATGGCGCCGACTTCGCAGGCTGCGGAAAGCAGTATCGCCGTCTTGCTGCGCACCACCTCGATATAGCGCTCTACCGTGATCTCCAGATCGCTGGTGCATACCAGCTGCAGCACCTCCCCCTCCGCGATGACGGTGGTGGCGTCGGCCAGGATCTTGAGGATGCGCAGGTCGCCGTCAGTCACCATGAGGGAGAACGACTTCGAAAAAAGGAAGTCGCCGACCAGCACCGACGCCTCGTTACCCCAAAGCGTGTTGGCCGAAGCAAGCCCGCGGCGCAGGTTGGCGTTGTCCACCACGTCGTCGTGCAGCAGGGTCGCTGTGTGGATGAACTCCACCACGCTTGCCAGCGGGACGCTGCGGTTGCCGTCGTAGCCGCAGAGCTTGGCAGCCAGAAGCACCAAGGCGGGGCGGATCCGCTTTCCCCCGCTGGAAAGCACGTACTCACCCACCTTGCGAATCAGGGGGACATCCGACTGCAAATCCTTCTTGAACTGCAGTTCCACGTTTTTCAGATCTTCCCCAATAAGGGTAAGCGCTGCATCCATAAGAGGCCTCGGTTCTATTACTCGCGCGACACCGGCTCACGCTTAAAATTTCTTAACGGCACGGAATTACACCGGATTTTGCTGCTGACAGGCATCGGCTCCAGCTTGCAGACCGACGGAGCACTTTAGCAAATCCATTCTCATTATTCAAGGCATTTCGTTTCCGCAAAAGGTAGCAGCGCCGGTCCGGCAAAATGGGCGGGAAATCCCCCCCGGAAACAGGAAAGGGCGGATCGCTCCGCCCGTTTCCCACCGTACAGGTCCCGCTTCCTTCCGCCGGCATCAGGCAACCTTCTTCTCCTGGTGGAAGAGCCCGCAAAGTTTCAGCTCCTTCTCAAGCTTGGCCCTGGTGAGTCCTAGAGCCCGGCAGATTTTCTCGCTGTTGCAACTGTAGCGCTCCATCGCCATCAGCAAGAGCGCCTTTCTAAGCGACAGCGAAAGCTTGTCCATGACGTGCTCCTGGGAGGTGGCAGAGATGAGGGCAAAAAAGGGTTCCAGGCTTCTCTTGAAGAGCTGCGCGCTCTCCTCCACATGCACTCGGCTTTTCTGTGCGTTCATTTTCGTTACCCTCACCAGATTGGTCGCTATACCATCCATATCTTCGTTCACCAGACGCCGGATATCCGGATCGTTGCCGAGGGTCAGAACGACGGCGATGCGCTCGGCAGCGGGAGTTGCCTTTCGCTTCACGAGGACCACCTCCATCGCCGCGAATCCGTAGCTGCTCTCACCTGCGCTCGCACCTGCATATCTGTGTTCCATGACGCACCTCCTGGACGGCGGTTGACTAGGTGCCGGATCGTTTTTTCCCCCTCGGCATCCATGCCTTCCTGACGGCCGGTGCATTTACCATTACAACAGCCGTACCAAAACCGGCAGGAACTGCAGGAAACGCTAAACTCCCGAGTCGTCGCGTTTTTGACGACACCCTCCCAGCCGGGGGTGGCGCCCCCCTCCGGGGCGCGTTGTTCATACCTTGCACAAAAGGGTAAGCAGTGTGCAAAAAGCGCCAGATCCTAATGACGAGTCGGGTGCCGAGGCCTCATGAAGCGGCCCCGCCCTGGAGGCGGCGCGCGCTGCGCCCCTTCCGCCGTGACCGCCGCCAGAAGTAGCTGGCAGCGCCCTGTTTGCCCGATGCCGCTCCGGCAGATCCCTTTCCAAGTCCGGCCGCCATCCGCTACTTGAATAAAAACTAATCTATGCTATCATGCCCCGACGCACATGAGAGTTGATCCGCCACAAGCCTAATTCGCAGGGGGAGATAGCATGCAGAAACAGCAGCTTTGGGAGCGTTACAAGAGCCGGCTCTACCACGACGCGGAACTGGACCTGTCCGTCGACACAAGCCGGATGAACTTCCCCGAAGGATTCCTGGAAGAGATGGAGCCGCGCCTGCAGCGGGCATACGCAGAGATGGAAGAGCTGGAAAAGGGAGGGATCGCGAACCCCGATGAAGGGCGGATGGTCGGGCACTACTGGCTCAGGGCGCCGGAACTGGCACCGGACCCTCCCCTTTCAGAAGAGATCCAGGCCACCCTTGCCTCCGTCAAGGCGTTCGCCTCGTCGGTTCATCTGGGGAACATCGCCGCCCGCGACGGGAACCGCTTCACGGATCTGCTGGTGATCGGGATCGGCGGCTCAGCCTTGGGGCCACAGTTCGTGGCGGACAGCCTGGGAGGAAAAACGGACCGTCTGCGCCTAAGCTTTTTCGACAATACCGACCCTGACGGCATGGACAAGGTGCTGGCCGCGATCGGGCAGGATCTGAAACAGACGCTGGTGCTCGTCATCTCCAAGAGCGGCGCAACCAAGGAGACCCGCAACGGGATGCTTGAGGCGCGCCACGCCTTCGAGCGGGCCGGCCTCAGCTTCGCCGCCCATGCGGTCGCCGTCACCGGCAGCGGCAGCGAACTCGACAGGACAGCCTCCCAGGAAGGGTGGCTGGGGGTCTTCCCCATGTGGGACTGGGTCGGCGGACGCACCTCGGTCACCTCCGCCGTCGGGCTCCTCCCGGCGGCGCTGCAGGGAATCGACATTGACCAGTTGCTGACAGGGGCCAGGGTGTGCGACCGCAGCACCCGTTCGCGGCTCACCGCTGGAAATCCCGCCGCACTCCTGGCCCTCTCCTGGTTCCATGCCACAGGAGGAAAAGGGGCGCGCGACATGGTGATCCTCCCCTACAAGGACCGGCTCCTTCTTTTCTCCCGCTACCTGCAGCAGCTCATCATGGAGTCGCTGGGAAAGGAGCTGGACCGCTCCGGCAAACCTGTGCTGCAGGGGATAGCGGTCTACGGCAACAAGGGGTCCACCGACCAGCACGCCTACGTGCAGCAGCTGCGCGAAGGGACGCACAACTTCTTCGTCACCTTCATCGAGGTGCTGAAGGACCGCGAAGGCCCCTCGCTGCTGGTCGAGCCCGGCGCGACCAGCGGGGATTACCTCAGCGGGTTTTTCCAGGGGACCCGTGCCGCGCTCTATGAAAAGAGGCGGGAATCGGTTACCATCACCGTCCGCGAAATCTCCCCCACCTCGATCGGCGCGCTGATCGCGCTCTACGAGCGCGCGGTAGGTCTCTATGCGTCGCTGATCAACGTCAACGCGTACCATCAGCCCGGAGTCGAGGCAGGCAAGAGGGCGGCCGGCACCGTGGTGAAGCTGCAGGGGGAGATCCTGGAAATGCTGCGTCGCCAGCCGAACCGGGCATTCAGCTGCGACGAGTTGGCGATGACGCTGGCGCGCCCCGAAGAGGTGGAGACGGTTTTCATGATACTGAGGCATCTTGCCGCCAACGCCGACCACGGGGTGACCGTCGTCAGCGGGAGCAGGGTCTGGGAGAACAGGTACCGGGCCGGCAATTGAAGCCGGATGCGGCCGCAACGCCGCGCCCCCCGAGAGGAGAAGGATCAGAGGAGCAGATGAAGAGCATAGATCTAAGAAGCGACACGGTCACCGCCCCGTCCGAAACGATGCGCCAGGTCATGGCACACGCCCCGGTCGGCGATGATGTCTACGGAGAAGACCCGTCGGTAAACAGGCTGGAGGCGATGGCGGCGGAGCTGCTCGGCAAGGAGGCGGCCCTTTTCGTTCCCAGCGGCACCATGGGAAACCTGCTGGCCCTCCTGTCGCACTGCGCGCGCGGAGACGAGTACATAGCCGGACAGCAGGCCCACATCTACCGCTGGGAGGGAGGCGGCGGCGCCATCTTCGGCGGCATCCAGCCCCAGCCTATAGAATTCGAGGAAGACGGCACCCTCGACCTGGACAAGGTACGGGGGGCCGTGAAGCCGGCGGATTACCACCATCCCGTGAGCAGGCTACTCTGCCTGGAGAACACGCAAGGGGGGAGAGTGCTTCCGCTCGACTACCTGGACGAGGCATCGCGCCTGGCCAAAGGGCTCGGGCTCGCGATGCACCTGGACGGCGCCCGCGTCTACAACGCCGCCGTCTACCTGGGGGTGCCGGTGGACCGGATAGCTGCCCATTTCGATTCGGTATCGGTCTGCCTCTCCAAGGGACTCGGCGCCCCGGCCGGGTCGGTGCTCTGCGCCAGCTCCGAGCTGGTGGCGAGGGCGCGCCGGTGGCGCAAGGTTGCAGGCGGCGGCATGCGTCAGGCAGGGATACTCGCCGCGGCAGGCATGTACGCCCTGGAGAACAACGTGCAGCGGCTGTCCGAGGATCATGAGAACGCGGAACTGCTCGCTGCCGGGCTCGCCCACATAGAGGAGCTGCTGGTGAGCCAGGCCAGGACCAACATCCTCTTCGTCACCCCCCCCGCGGGAAGCGCGGATGCCATGCGCCGGGCGCTCGCCGCAGAGGGCATCCTCATCGGGCAGGGAGACGTCGTGCGGCTGGTCACCCACCTGGACGTGACCAGCACCGACGTGGAGCGCACCGTTTCCGCCTTGAAGCGATTTTTCCTGGCGAGGAGGTAGCGTGGCGGAGATAAGCTGGCAGGATTTCGAGCGGGTGGAGATCAGGGTGGGGACGGTGCTGGAGGTGGAGGAGTTCCCCGAGGCACGAAACCCCGCCTACAAGCTGCGGGTCGATTTCGGCGAGGCGGGGGTGAGGAAGTCTAGTGCCCGGATCACCAAGCTCTATCAAAGGGAAGAACTGGTGGGGAGGCAGGTGATCGGGGTATTGAACTTCCCCAGGAAACAGATCGGCCGTTTCTTCTCGGAGGTGCTCGTCACCGGGTTTGCCGATCAAAACGGCGACATCGTCCTCGCCGTCCCCGAGCGCCCGGTGCCAAACGGCAGCAGGCTTGCCTGAAACTACCCCTTCTGCCGGAGAGCCTCGGCGTACACCGTGCTCTTCGGCAGCCCCGTCTCCAGGGTCACCCTCTTGACCGCATCCTTCAGCGACATCTCCCCTGACGCGAGGTACCCCCCCAGCAGCTCTTCCATCGCGGGGGTGTCGGGGAGTTCCTCCTTCTCAGCGGGGGCGAGCAGAATCGCCACTTCGCCGCGGATCGCCCTTTCCTTGGCCTGTTCGACGAGGGCCGAGAGCCTTCCCCGCAGAAACTCCTCGTACATCTTGGTCAACTCGCGGGCCAGCACCACCTCGCGGTCCCCCAGTGTCTCCAGCATGTCCTGCAGCGTAGCCAGCACCCGCTTGGGGGACTCGTAGAATATGAGCACCCCCTTCTCGCCTGCAAGCGACTGCAGTCTCTCCCGCCTCTTGCCCTGCCTGTTGGGGAGAAAGCCCGCAAAGCTGAAGTAGTCGGTCGCCAGTCCCGAAGCGCAGAGCGCTGTGATGGCGGCGCACGCCCCGGGCACGGGGACTACCGGGACACCTGCGGCCACCGCGTCGCGCACCAGCTGATAGCCCGGGTCCGAGATGCAAGGGGTGCCGGCATCGGTGATGAGCGCCACGCTCAGCCCCTGCTGCAGCCGCTCCAGGATCAGGTCTCCCTTGAGATCCTTGTTGTGGTCGAAGTAAGAGGTGAGCGGCTTCGAGAAACCGAAGTGGGTCAAAAGCTTCCTGGAGTGGCGGGTGTCCTCGGCAGCGATCAGGTCGACCTCCTTGAGGATGCGCAGGGCGCGCAGCGTGATGTCCTCGAGGTTGCCGATCGGCGTAGCGACGATGTAGAGAGTTCCGGTCATAACAGAATCCGTTCTACGTTCCGTGTGCCACGTTCTGTAAAGGACCTACGCCTTTAACCCGGAACATGGGACGCGGAACTGGAACGGGTTTTATTTCCCCCAATCCCTGGCGTAACGGAAGTCACGGTCTATGGTCCGATTGGAGACCTTGGCGATGATGGGGAGGCGCCGCTTGAAGTGGGACCCCTGCACCTTCCTCAGCACGTCGTCTATGAAGTGCAGGGGTCCCACTTCAAGC
>Ga0209317_1001764_pt1 | contig 17571 bp, 26 predicted proteins | sample RifGroB2_FD_183994 | JGI IMG/M metagenome (GOLD analysis project Ga0209317, IMG submission 183994) | Soil microbial communities from Rifle, Colorado, USA - Groundwater B2 (SPAdes) (version 2) | ecosystem: Environmental > Terrestrial > Soil > Unclassified | place: Rifle, Colorado | collected... | reverse complement strand
ACGATCTTCCAGGGGCGGTACTTCGAGGTGTGGGGGGATTGGCCGGCGTTGTGGGATGCCAGCCTGGCTTCGACGTTCGCGGTGAGGCCTACGTAGGTCTGGTCGGGGTGGGGGATGCTTTGGAGGAGGTAGACGTATTTCATCTGTGGCTCCTGTTAACTGCGGGGTTGTCTATGCGAGCTTACAGGAGGTTATGGGATTTTCCACCTTGGTTATATTATCGGTAATATGTTGCATGGAAACTACAAAGGCTCCGACTAGCACTGACGTGCTGGCGGAGCCTTGGAATGTAAAGTACCCAGCTATGGTAAGGTAAGGGTCCACCTTCGTTAAACGCCTGCTCCGCAGGCAACTACGGCGGACAGCCTTCGCAAAAGACAAGGCCCCGGCGGCAAGCCAGCCGGAGCCTTGGCGAAGGCTGGTGGAGGTGGCGTCTATCCAACAAACCAGATAAGCTATTGATAACTCAACACTGTTTTTATTAAAAACATCCAGTTGCCCCCAAAAAAGCCCCTAAATATTTTTCTGACCTCGTTTTTGTACCTCATATTTTTCTACACCCATTTCCGCCCTGACGTAACTCCAACCTTTCGTGTTGGGCTGCAATCTGCGATGTAGAGCTGAGGATGGAGGGGAAAGGTGGCTCTGCAGCTTTATGCCATTCCGCGGGATTTCACCCCAAGGCTCCGGCAGATAGATTATCCAACTCCCACTGAGCCAAAAAATTAACGAATCGCTCGGAGTTCACCACGAATACAGTTCTCTCATTTTTGGTCGCTACCTCAGAAATTGTTTTCTCTGATCCGGACGCAGCAGGACGCGGTATCAGAGTTTTACGAAGGCGCACCCATGGCACTGTCTCAAACGTGGCTTTTGATATTTCGCCAGCAGCGATATCTATATCTTCAGGCTTAAATTTGCATACTTTCAGATCGGCGGTGGTTATTATTACGTTGAAGTAGATCCGCAGGAACTCTGTGCCATCCTTGTGGATTGCAAACTCCTCGTGCGCCAGAGCCTCCGTGGACTCAACTAATTGCGCCGCCACCCTTTCAAGCATCGGCCGCGATTTAGAGTCCTGGCCATGAACGACACAGAACTCGGACTGGTACGACGATGGCTCAGTCGGGTGATCCTGCCAACCGAATCTGTTCTTCCGCTCTCCATGCAGGTAGGTAAACCAGGCATTGGCCACCCGGCGTGGCTTTGGATTTTCCTTCGATATCAAGAAAAACCACTCGGTATCTCGCACCCGCTTGCACTCAACAACCATCACCTGGGTCCGAAATTGGTCCTCAATCACCAGATCGATGAATCCATCCTCGGCACTTTCAGGATGCCGCCATGGGTGTTCGGTGAGGACTGTTCGCCACCCACCGCCTCCGGGCCAAGCCCTTTCAATCTGGTGGGCGATTCCAATTTGGAGAGGGAACCCCGACGAATTGACGATGTTTCTCCATTTCTCATCTTGTTTCGGCTCCATAACCATTCTCCTTCCCACGGGGACGTCACTCGTATGTTTAGCTTTGCACCTCGTCCCAGGTACCTGGGAGGGTGAAATCTCCCCACAATTTTTGGAAGAATGGACCAAGGACTTCGCTCACCTCTACATCTACTCTATCTAGGACCGTCTCGTATAGGATTTCGTCCCTAGGTGAATATCCCGCCGGACTTATGTAGCGTCGATCTGCGATGGCGTACCCCTGGATACCGGAAACGCCGGCCACCAACTTAATCGGCGGCTGGACCTTGAGTTCTTCTCGTAGGAAATGCAGGTACTCGCCCACCCATTCTGTAAATACCGTAACCAAATAGGGGAAAGGAAGCGCTTTGGCGGCCTCTGTATATTCAGCCCCTCGCTCAATACCCCAGATCTCGCCGGAGTTAAAAAGCTGGCTCAAGCTACGAATCGGTTTTCCTTCTGGACGCTGGTCGAACGAGACCGCCCCCCACCCATTAACCATATTTGACGGAACAACGTTCCTGCCAAACGGTCGCAGGGGAGTCCGGCGCAAATGATCAAAAAGCTCCCGAAAGCTTTTCTCTCCCAATTCCTTGGCGGGGATCATGCGGAGGAACCATTGGAGACCGTTTTCCCAGGGGATCGGTAGCGGTTTATCCAATGCCGGATGGGCATACTCGCCGAGGACCCCATCCGGAAGAAAGCTGGTTTTGCCAGACCGATGCGGCCTCTGGAAACGCCGGCGGAGGGATCACCTTCTCCCCGACCTCCGTCAGTATCCCATGGATAATGTCAGCGAACTCGCGTGCTATCTCCGGCCGCACCTTATCCCGCTCTCCTCCTGTCATAGTCTCAGGAACGTTGAACTGGTAGGGCCACCTTTTGTGCGCCATGTCGAAGGGGAACTTATCCTTTTCGGGGAGACCGTACGCGGTGTTCATCACCTTGATGATCCGTTTCGAGCCCGCCGCTTTGCTCGCGTAGCCAAGCTCCAGCAGGACGTTCGGATTCGGGATTTGCTTTCCCGCCTTGGTCAGCGCAACAATTGTCACGTCCGCGACGAAGATGTCACAGGTGTCTATCTTTTCCAGGATGGTAGCGTAGACGTCCTCATCGCCGTTGACTCCTTTCATGTCGTGATCCAACCGTGGTGCTTCTTCGACACGACCGTCTTTGACCAAGGACTCCAGCGCTTCATCAAGGCACGCCTTGATGAAAGCATGGTTCGTCTTCGATGGTGTGTCGCTTTGCCAGCTGTAGAAAATAGTTGGTGCCATCTTCCCCCCTCGATTTGTCGTTTCCCTATGGAGAGCGTCTGCAGGTGCAGCCTGTGCAGCGCGTGAAAGGGTTGTGCATCGTATCAAAGATCAGGTCGATAGTCAGCGAGAATTTGGAGTCAGTAAAGGCCGTCCTTCGACCTGTGCCGTGGAGCCGTGCTCGGGGAGGCTACCAGATGACTATGCGCTTCATCACCTCGCGGCGCAAAGTGGAGTCCCGCTGATCCTGCTGCCTTTATCTGGCTGTCACCCAGCCGGAGCGCCTCGTGGCAGGGGGCGCCCCCCTGGTCCCCCTGGTCCCCCTGGTCCCCCTGGTCCCCCTGGTCCCCCTGGTCGGGCTGGACCGGATCTTCTGTACCTGGTGATTCCTCAACCTGACCGCGGACTTTTCCTAGTCTCGCTGACCTCCCTCTTTGGGACAGTACCTGACCTCCCTGTGTGGATGCGGCAGGAGAGGGAGAACTGGGCTGGCCCTTTTTCCGTCCCAAGATCTCCATTGTTGTTATGCGCTACAGCTGGCGGCATAATGTTTGATATGCGCTACAACTATTCGTTTTTATTGTATTTTTCTCTGTACAACCCTGCCCGAAGCATGCTTTATTCGAGTCCAGCAAATCACGGCAATGGAGGTCTCAGCATGGCGGCAATTTATCCTCACAAAAAGGGTGGGCGCAAGGTTTTCCAGGTGCGGTTCAACCTGTACCTGCCGGACGGCAGCCGAAAGACTCTGTACCGCTACCGTCGCACGCGGGCCGAGGCTACGGAGGTTTGGACTCGCGCTGAACACCTTGAAACTGGGTCCCGTGCCTCCAGCCTTAGCCCGGCGGAGATCACACAGGCACAGCACGACGGCCTTCTGAGTCCAAAAGACGCCATGAAATTCCCGGTGATGCTCATGCCGGTACCGCAGTCAACGGGAGTCGGGAAGGTGATCGAGTTGCACGCTGGAGGCCGGACAGGCCAGTGGAGCGCCGGAAAGGTTCTCGAGTTCCTCCAGGGAGCCGATGCGGAGCAGCAAATAACGCAGGAAATGCTTGTTGGGCTCTTGCAAAGGCTGGTAGGCGACCCGGCGGCGTGCGCCCCTCCCGGATCGCTCCCCCTGGAGAGACGGAGACTCAGCACGCTGGTTCTAAGGTACACCGAGGCCCACGCGCAGATATGGAGATTCCGCACACAACAAAAGCCCGCGGAGCATTTCGGAAAGGTCCTGGAACTGTTGGGCGACGTCTACACCGATGAAATCAACCAGGACATGCTCGACTGGCTGTTTGACGAACTGGCCCGTTACCCCAAATGGCGAAACCATCCCCATCTGCAACCTCTGACGCTTGAGGAATGCAGGAGCCATCACGCCTACCGACCAATCAGCACCACCACGTTCATGGCCATTTGGGAGTCGCTTGGGGGCCTCCTAACATACGGTAGCGAGCATGGTGATTACGGCATTGGCAGGAACTTTGCCCGCAACAAGATTTTTGCGATTAAAAAGCGGGTGATGGCAAGCACCCATAAGGGCAAGGCGACTCGCCGGCTGCCCTACGATGCCCGAGACATTCAGCGACTCATCGACCACCTCGGAACGGTCAGGAGGAAGCAAGACCCCCACAAACTGTGGATCCCCTTGATCGCGTTGTACAGCGGGATGCGGCAGGGGGAGATCTGTCAGCTTTTCTGTGACGACATCATGACCGTCGACGGGATCCCCTGCTTCAGGATAAGGACCTGCGAGGCGCGGAGGCAGGGCGTCAAGACAGAGCAGAGCCAGCGAACCATCCCGATCCACCCGGTGCTTCTCAACCTGGGCTTCCTCGAGTTCATCGAGTCGCGACGGCGGCTCCGGTATGACCGTCCTTGGCAAAACGTGAGGTCCTCGGCGGTCGAATACTATGCCCAGCTGGACACCTACGGCCACCTCTTCGAGAAGTGGTACAACCGGACCTTTCGGCGGGACGTGATCCTGGATGAGAAACTCAGAAAACAGAAGCCTTTCCACTCGCTCAGGCACACGTTCATCAACTGGTTCTTCCAGAGCGTACCATCCCAGTCCAGGGACAATGCTGCGGTGAAGGGACTCGTGGGGCACCTCGAAACCGAGGAGCAAAAGATGGTGACGGCGATGTTGAAGGGAATCAGCTGGGAGGTCTACTCTCAGAACCTGAACCCTGCGCGGCTTTTGGAGACGCTGTCCTCACTGGATTATGGCGTCGACCTCTCCCCCTTAAAGCTACCGGTGAGCTGGTAGCAGAGGATCAAAACGGAGGCTGTTATGGAAGGATTCGTCACGTCAGAATCGGTAGGCTTCATCCCCAGGCCCCATGGGTTCCCTGGCGTCCCGGGAATGCTTGCCGCAGCGGCGGGCACTCGACTGCAGATGGTATCCAGAACCCTCCGGGGTACGGCAAAGGGTCCTCAGGTTGGGGGGCGGGAGTGGCTAGAGCACGGCATGCGGATCATGTACAAGGTGGAGGGCATGACCCGGCGCTGTAAGGGGATCGTCGTCGGCAGTGACGCAGCCGGTTGGAATGTCTCTGGCGCACGCCGGGCCGATGGGGTGACGCCTTTCCTGCAGGGCCTTACTCGTGGGCACATCTGGACACTCTCAGAACTCCAAGCCGAGAAGTCGCCCACCGGCATCAGAGAAGCGACCTCCAAGGGGGGGAGCACCATAGCGGCTGCAGAGAGCCGGCGCCGAGCCGTGGTAGGGAAGCAGCGGGCACAGCTCGACGAGGGGAAGGTCCTGACCCACCCGTGCTTCGTGAGCCGGATGAGACGCACCCTCTCCCACCTGGCGAACAGCAACGGGCACAACGCCAACTATGTCGAGATCCAGGGAGCGCTGCACAACGACGACCCCGTCGGCAACGAACTCTACAGCGAGTACATTGCCGCAGCCCTGAACTCCTACCGCACGGAGACGAGCAAGGCCCCTGAGCAGGACCTGGACGAGCTGCGTGACGTGCTGGCCGGCAATGGTGGCAAGAGCCGCATACTCGTGTCCATGACCCGCGCCGGCAAGACAGCCGCGCTGCGCCATATCATGGCCCATCAGAAGTACCTTCAGGAGCACAGCTCGTACTACGGGACCATGGAGGATGACCAGGAAAGCGGAATGCGAGCGATCGCAAGGCAATGTCATAGCGTCCCCGAACATGAATCGGACGGGGCCAAGCAGGCGCAGCTCGCCCAGGGGATCGTGACCCAGCTTGAAGGCCTGGACGATCCGGTCGCGGCAGCCATCATCAACATGAAGTTCGGGCTCGATCGGTTCGAGCACGGCTACAAGGAGCAGGACATCGCCGCTGCGCTGAACCGTGCCAGCATGCCGGCGCCGAGCGGGGGGCGGTGGGACGCCGACCAGGTGAAGGCAAGGATGACCGCCGCGCTGGCGCACCTCGCCAAGACCCGCGGCGTGCAGGACCTGCGCGGGCTCCTCCCGGTACCGGGACGGTTCAGCCGTCATTGTACGGATGTGGCTTTCTCTGTGTCGAGGTAATGGCAAATGGCGCAAGCACTCTATGAGCACAAGGCATGCGACCCGGTACCGGACGACGCCATAGACGGCACCGAGGGGATGCTGGGCGACGACACCCTGGAGACGGATTGGGACCTGGCAGACGGCGACCTGCCGCCCCCTGGATTTTGGCGCGGGCCCCACCGTCGAGACGGCTGCAGGATCCCAGGGCTTGCCGAGGAGGAGTACCTGAAGGGGGAGTCCTGGGCGATGGAAAGGAACGGTTGAAAATGGAGGAGATCCCGATGTCAGAAGAGGAGAAGTACCGACGGAAGGCCGAACTGTTGAAGCGAGCCCTCCGGCTCGCGAACGAGATGGACAAGGTAGATGCAGAGAGGGAAAAAGAGAAGTAAACAGGTTTTTGGGAGGGCGCAATGGACACTATCGATCTAGCGAAAAAGTGGCGATCGGCGCATGGCTATACTGGCAAGGGTGGCGTCATTGTGATCCATGACGGCATCGTAAATAGCTGGGTCAACGAGCTACGCGACCCGGAACACTGGCAACCTGGATGCGTTGCCTGCGATGAACTCGGCTACATGTGGGCCGCTGCTGGCGGTGATGCTAGTAGAGGGGCAGAACGTTGGGAACCCTTGATTCTACCTCATTGCCGCGGTGACATTTGAAAGGGATCCCCGGCCGCACCTCTTGGCGCCGCGCCTGGGCTTCTCGCCGATCTCTGTAATCCGGCATGAATGCATGAATTGCACGCATTGCGTGCAATTAGAAATGAAACTATGAGCTGTGGAGGAAAGATGCGGAAATGCTTGTTTGAACGAGGTGACCTGCTGGATCAGCTTGACGACGCAGCAGACAAGGCCGGTATTCAAGAGCTGGCGGCCGATGTAAGCACTATCCAAGCGATGCTTCTGCCAACGCTGACGGCCCAGCAAAGGGAGCTTTTCAGGCAATTCGATGACGCGGTTGTCAGAGAGGGCACGGCGCGGGTAAATGCGGCGTTGATGGTGGCTTGCGGTTGCAGGGAATGCAAGCGAGCCCAGCAGGCGACTTCTATAAAAGATGGAGACAGTGCAGCGGCACAGAGGGGATGTTTATGAGGACAGTAATTTTGCTGGTCGGGGCTCTGTTGATGGTTGTCTCTGCTGCTCATGCTGCTGATGAGACATGGAACCCTGCTATGTGTCCGAAAGGGGTCGAGGATAACCTGGGGAAGCTGCCTTTCATCAATCCCTACGACAGTGAAGGTCGGTGCTTTCGCTTCCTGGGGCGGTCGGCCCAGCTCCTGGACCGGACTCACGGCCTATACGGGATCATGTCCTCGGAGACTCCCTTTGCTATGGTCGACCTTGGCAAGAAGAGTGCCCCTGTGAGCTTCTACTCTGGGGTGGTGTTGAGCAAAGGCGCCTATGTCTACGAGACAGTCACTGGCGCCAGGAAGATTGTCTTCTCCTTCGTGGACGTTCCCAAGACTGAGAAAAAACCGTCCGAATGATGGGATAAGTTTTTGATGTTGGCCATGGCTGACCTGGAGCGCTCAACTCACCGCAGATCGCGGCCGACAGGCGCTCACACGTGGTCCTCCTGCCCCGAAAGGGGCCGACAAAGCCTAGCCCTCCTACCTTCTCCCCATCAAGGCCCCTGCTCGCCCTCCCAATGAGCCGCCCCTGTCCGATTCTTCTGAGCCCGGGAGGGGTGAGCTATGGGCGGCACATCCCTTTGAACGGCTGCCCGATGCGCTTGACGTACTGGTCCTCTAGCTGATTGAGACGTCGGCGCTTCAGGTCTCTGTCTCGCGCATATTTGCCTTCGGGAGATGCGGGGCTATACATTCCCGTCCCCCCTGTCGCCTGATAGAAAAGACTGTCTGCATCAGCGTATTCAAGACGAGTCAGGCAAATGTCCTCTTCCGCAGTCTTCCGTTCATCAACCTTTGACGAGCCCTCCCCCCAAGCTGACAACGGCACGAGCATAAGAAAAACGAGCATGGCTTTCCGCATCTCTCTCCTCCTCATTGGTAGTTGACTCTGGCGAGGTCGTCATTCCTCGCAGTCGGTGTCAAGCGCACCGCCGCCGCTCCATGTGACCGAGTAGGTCACCCCGTCCTAGTGGCAAAATGCCTGAGCCACAGGACATCGACTAGCGGCCAGAGTCTTAGGAGGGAAGCCGACCACACAGAATGATGTTGAATGGTGGGTCTACCTGGGTGCACCGCTTGGACAAAGCCCTTCTTTTCTGAGCTGCGAAATCGTGTTAGCTCCGAGGAAGCCAATGACCTCATTTGAGAGAAAAGTCCCATTGCAGACATTGAGACTTTTCAACCAGGTTAGGTCCGCATCATCCAACTGATATATCGGAATCCTGGTCCGGGGTGCTGAAATGCTCTTCGGCTTCAGGATACGCCTGAGGACTTTGAGCAGGTAGTCACCCTCGCCGCCTCGTTCCTTGATGATCGCCACGAGCCCCGGTTTCGTCTCGTAAACCTTGATCCGGCCGGTATTAAGCAGCTTGTACCCCTCCAGCCCCTCCTCTGTCATGGCCTTCAGGATGCAGATCCAGCTGTGCTGTCCAAGAGGTTCAACCTCCAATTTCCTTTTTTCCAGTATCGCCTTCAGACCATCCTCAAATTCCGCCACTGTCCCCTCCCTTTTTTTGATGGGAGGCTATCACATGTAGATGTTGAATGTATATTTTAATATAAGAGATGCCGGAAAGGCGGATGAGGCAAAAAAAGAGCCAGGGAAAGGCGCCCCGGCTCTTTGCAACCTGCTACTGCTCAGCTCGCTATCTCCTCGAGCCTACGTTTCACCCCTTACTGCCGTAATATATGCCCTGCGCTTCGGCCTGCTTTCTAGCTGCTGCAGTCTGAATGTTTGCCGCGGCGTTCTTCATCTGGTCGAATGACATACTCTCAAGCCCTGGTGTGCTCGGATCAAGGCCAACCTTGATTGCAGCCATCTGGTAGCCAGAGTACGGGGTTGTATCCCGAACGAGTTTAGTGGGAACGTATGGCTTCACCGGCTGTGACGCCTGCGGCATGGCAGGAGCAGAATCTTCAACCATCAACCGGTCATTTCCCCAGACGCCAGGCATGGCGCCCCACCTGAGGTGTTTTGCCGGCTGCCGTGCCGGTGGCGTCTGCGTGCTCTTCGGCGCCACCGTTCCATCCTGGTTTGAACCAATTTCCCGCGCAATGTCGATAGCCATTTGTGCTGCCTGGCGTGGTTTAAACCCAAGCTTTACAAATGCGCGTCCCCGTTCCAATAGCCCCTGGTCAAGCCCGTCTTTTTGAGATTTCTGCATTTCTACCTCCTCTGTCTCCTGGTTGTTTAAGCCGTTCTTTGTCAATAAGTCCCACAGGTCAACGGCCCGGTCGATGGCGTCCTGAGTCATCTCCTTACCGTGTGCGCCGATGATCTCCCTGATTCTTCGTGCCTTGTCAAAGTCAGATCCTTGTCCCAGATCAATTACCATCTTCATCCCTCCTTTGTTGTAAAATTTCACGATGTTTCGGAACGTAGGTTTGCATCTGAATGCCTTCTCAGTGTTTGATCGGCAGCGTCTGTGCCTGGACCGCTGGCGTTCTTTCCAGCGACGTCGCGATTCGCTCCAACAGGCTTTTCACCGGGCCTAGCACCGTCTCCAGCCCCCCGACCGCTCCTTTCAAAATCCCGACTGCCATCTCGTCCGCTACCTGGTCCCCTTTCGACTGGACCTTCGGCAGACCACCCCATGGTGCGGTCTGAGCGGCGGACCTACCAGTCCGCTCCAGGACCTCGTTGCCGACGTTGGCGAGGTACGCTCTGGTTTCAGGGCCTGCACCGTTTATCCCGTCCCTGTCGAGCCGCGTTTCGCCTTCATGGTAGGCGGCGATGACTGCCGTCATATCCCCTTTGTACTTCTCGCTGAGATGCTGAAGGTATCTAGCTGCGCCCATGATGTTCTGGCTGGGGTCCATGGCGTTCTTCACCCCGTAATGCCTCGCGGTATCGGGCATGAGTTGCATGAGCCCACTGGCTCCCTTTGGAGACACGGCTTTCGGGTTGAAGTTGCTTTCCTTGTGCATGATGGACAGCAAGAGTTCTTCGGGAACTCCGGTTGCTTTGGATGCTTGAAGGACATCCTTGTAGAAGGGGAGCTTTTTGGCCTCTGCCGCCAGCCTACCGGAGCGCATCATCCTGTTGCCGAGTCCGATCCTTGAGTCTGAGAAATCGCTTCCTGCGGGTATGGGCTCCCCTCCAGTGAGCCTCTTTATGTCATCAGTCAAGGCGCTCAAGGCCGTACTGGACCCTTTGAGCAGTCTTGTTTCCAGGGGGTCCACAATGGAATCAATCCCTTCCCCTGTTTCGATCTTCAGCTGCGTTTTCAGCGCCTGCCGGACCAGCTTTGAAGTAGCCGGGTTGCCCTCAATTTGCTTTAGCATGGCAGCCCGCGCTGCGCTCTCGCTGCCACCCAACCTAGTTCCCTTTAGCCTGGTGAGTGCGCCGCTGCTGTAGAGGTCCAGGAACTGCTCTGCAGATTTTCCCTGCACCCATTGCGGAAACATCGATTCGAGCCATCCGGCCTGGCCGGCGCGGTCGAGCCCCTTGGGCATGTTCTGGAGCACCTTGCCGAGCAACTCCGGGTGCTCCATGAATCCGCCCTGGCGCAGCAGGTTCATCTCGTGGATCTTGCTGTAGGTCATCGGGCCTTTGAATCCGCCGATGGCGTTAAAAATGGCGATCTCTCCTGCGCTGGAGCCGGCGCCTTGGAGCCCGTTCTGCAGGGTGCTGGAGAGGTTCCCGCTCTTGAGGTATGCGGACGTCTCGGGGCGTCCCTCTCGCATGGCTGCTGCTGCCAGGGCAAGCGCCGTCGCCACGTTTCCTTCGCTGATGCCGACGCCTCCGCGGGCTGCTACCATGGTCCGCAGATGGCCTTCCATGAGCCGCATCGTCTCGGGCATCCTGGTCTTCTCAATGCCCTGCTGCTGCATGGCGACGAGCGCCGAGGCTGCCATGTCCCGCTTGCCGCTTCCCTGGTACACCGAGGCGCCGAAGCTCCCCACCTCGGAGAGCCCCATGCCGTAGGATTTGGCGAACAGTTCGGTGTTCTTGCTCATGCGGTCGAGGCGCCGGCCGGAGAGCCCCATGCCTCGGGTCAGTTGCTCCTGGAGGGAGTAGTGCTCCATGGGGTCGACGCCGAACGCTGCGGCTGCGCTCCCGCCTCCCTGGATGCCGCGTACGCCCCTGGCGTGGAGCTGGTCCTCGTGGCCGACGTATTCCTGAAACTTCCCCCTGGACTGACTGAGGAAACTCATGATGGAGAATCCGCCGGCAGCGGCCAGCGCGAAGCCCATGGCCTTCTTGAGCCCGCCCCCCTGGTTGTCGGGGTCGGTACCGGTGTTGTTAAGAACTCCAGAATACTGGCGTGCTCGGTCCTGCAGGGGTTGCAGCCTGGCCTGCTGCTTTTCCATGTAGGCGACACGGTCCCGAGCGGCTTTTTCCTCCCCCTCGATCACCGCCTCACGGTCCATCTTGGCCTGCATGTCCTGGGGCGCCACTTTCCCCGCCATGAAGTCGCGGCCAATCTGGACCTTTTCAGCGTTCAAGCGTTTCAGCGCCTCGCGAGCCTTGTCTATTTCGCTCGCCCATTTGCCGATGTCAGTGGATACCCGCTTGGCAAGCTCGCCGGCCTCGACGAACTGCTTTTGGTTCAATATGCCGCCTCGGTTGGTGGCGGTCCGGGAGAGTTCCCCCATGCGGCCAATCTCATCCCTGATCTTAGTCAGGAGTGTCGCAGTTTCCTCGAGGTTGCTGCTGGAGCCGACACCAAGGTCGATGGTGCTTCGATTCTTGGTGTCGGTCAGTTCGCGATTAAATATCTCGATCTCCTTGCGGGCTTCTTTGACCTGGCTGGAGTTTACTTTTATGCCTATGTCTAAGCTCATGGTTTACCTCACTCCTATGCTGATGCTGTCAATCGCGCTCTGCAGGTCGCGCTCTGCTGCTGCCTTGATCATCCCCTCAACGGCCGGCCGGCAGTAGTCGGATACGCCTTTGGCGATGTGGTGCGCCTGATATCCTGGGTGCCACCAGCTCTGCGTGTCGGATTTCTCGCTGACGATCCGGAATGTCATATACTTGCTTTGAGTGGCCTTCTCATAGGTCTTCTCGATGCGGACCATCCCCTCGTGGATGTCGTGCTTGTGCTGGTACCCGGTGGTGGGGTTCTTGCCCGGCATCCCGGTGGCTGGCAGCCTCCCTCCCCACTTCATGGCGTTCCCCTTGCGGACGCTGGCCTTCAGCTCCCGCGCCTGCTGATAGATGCCCTTGGGCATGGGGGGCGCATTGCTGTTCGGCGAGTAGTTGGCGCTGGTGCCGTGCCGGAAGGGGATGATGTTGTACCGGGTCCCCTTTTTGCTCACCCGCGCCTTCGGACCGTTGAGGAGCATTGGCTTCATGTCCCAAGGGCCTTTGCCGTACTCGAGGTCGCGGGCGATCTGAGTCGCAGAGTAGATCCTCTGGATGACGCTTCCTTGCGAAACAACCTGGCCACCTACCGTAATGCTGTCAGCGTAGAGCTTGCGAAGGCCGATATTCACCTTCGACTCCCTTGTGCCCGGCACCTGCAGGGCTCCCTGCCAGATCGCCTGGACGTAGTTCGCGGCCTGGGCCACGGCTGCTTCAATGTGCGGCGTGTTACTCATACCTCACCTCCTGGTTCTGGATTGCTTCTTTCTGTACTCGGGGTTGTCCACGAGTTGACCGTGCTCGATGATGATGGGCTTCTGGTCCTCGCCCTTGTTGGGGTGCAGCCTCCAGGTCTTGAAGCGGCGCCGGTGGGGTTCGCAGATGCGGAAGGAGGCCTGTTGGCCGTCGACTTCCTCAAGGTGTTGGTGTCCCTCATAGGCGGTGTTCTTGCAGCCATGGACCTGGCAGGCGTCCTCGGCCTTGTGCTCAGCGATCCTGGTTGGCGGGAGCTGAAGGCATTCCTCAATAAACGCGCCACAGATGATGCAGATCTTGTCGTGCTCCATGTGGATGCAATCCCTTCCGCGGCTCTGCACGAGGCGGTAGGTGAAGAGGATGCTGTCGCACTTGGGGCAGGTCGGGCATCCTTCGCAGGAGGTCTTGACGTTGCCGTATTTGCCGCAATGGAAGGTGCGCTTGGTTTCATTGGTGGTCCTGTGGTGCCGGCAGTTGATGAAGTGTCCGCCGATCTGGATTGGCCTCCCGGTTCTGTTCTTCGAATGTTCGGACATTGCGGGGCTCCCCTCATCTAGGTCTTTAGCGGCGGTCCACTCCGGTTCTCAACCCTCAACCGGCGCAGGGTGGAGCGCACGAAGACCCTCAATTGAGAGCTTGCCGGCCGCTGCGTCGGCGAGGAGCGCAGTGGGGACTTCATTCCAGTTGACCCCTTCGAAGAGCGGCGGTTCCCACCCCATCAGAGCGCTGAGGTAGTCGGACTCGTCACTGGTGAGACGGGAAAGCCTCGATATCGCCTCCACCAGGGGCAGCGGCTGGCGGCTGGCCCATTGACCATCCTCGTTCAGCTTTTTCTCGATCGACTCCTCCATTTCGTGGATCCGCTTCACTTCCGGGTTGAGCCCTTTCCCTTCAAAGATTGTTGCCATCCTGTTTTCTCCTCCTTTCATTTCAGTTGAGTCCTCCGCTATAGCCACTTCAGCTCTCCCTGTCGGCCTCTTCAAGAAGTGCAAGGAGTTCCTCGGTGCTCAGGTGCTCCATGTTTCTCGACTCGATAACCTGCTTCTGCTTCCACCCTGCCTTACGTTCGAGAAAAAACTTGGTGGCGTTGATATCGCCTTTTAATATTTCGCGCCAGAGGGCGGTGGCCGCCATTGATGTGCCTTTTGCTCTGCCGCGTGCAAGAGCCTCAACCAGTTCTGGTAATTCGTTTTTCTTGCTACAGAACACTTGGTGGGAAATGCCAGAAAGTGCGGCAATTTCCTTGTCTTGGAGCCCGAGTTGAGCCGAACTCTCGATTTTTACGTAGTCTGGGACCCATGGCTTGCGTCCAGGAGGTTTCTGAACCTTTCCTGTGGGCTTTTTCTGGGACTTGGTGCCATCCTGAGTACCCTTTGCAGTGGCCCTCTTCTTGGTGCTCTTGGCTGCGACCTTCGCCTTGGTGGGTACTGCTTCAAGCCGGTCGGCCTTTTTGTTCCTTGGCGTCGTGGCTGCCATCACTTTCTCCTGGATGCTGTCTTTGCTTCCCACGTGAGCCTTCTATGCGCTTCCAAGAACTCCTGCATGTCTATGTCCGCCCCGAACTGGCGCCGGGCCTCCCTGAGGGCCTTGCTGTTATGAAAGGTGTAATTCACCTCTCCACCATCGGGATCAGGGGTGACTCCGCACTCGTGCCCCTGCAGCATGAGCCAGGTTGCTTCGTATGAACAATTGGTTGCGACTCTCACGGTTCCTCCTCACAGTCCGTCCAGCGGTTCACGGGCACACATTTCCAGCGTCATTGGATCATCGCACGTTGGCGATTCCGAGGTCTCCATCTCATCCTCCCAGCGGCGCCCGTTCAGCCACGATGCCGGGTACGGGATGTACTGGCCGCTGGCCTTCTGCCAGTCGTCCGAGCTTTTCTGCCGCTCCAGGGCGGCAAGCATGTCGGCGAGGAGCTGCTCGTCGGGGTTGATCTTCCGCCAGGCCTTTTCCGCCGCGGCCGGAGCCTTCTTCTTGGGGTAGGCATTATAAAACTGAGAGAAGAGGGTCGAGTCAGAAGCCGGCTTCTTCGGCTTCGGCACAGGTGTTTTTAGAGGTTCTGGATTGGGATCTGGATTGGGATTTATAGTAGACGAGCGTGATCCCTTCGGCCTCCCTCCGTTATCACTTCGTGATCCCTCTGCGCGGTCTGGTAACCGCCTAGAATCAATAAGCCTTATCCCTCTGTTATCCCCCCGCGATCCCTCCGTTATCACTAGCGCGATCCCTCCGCGTTGATTTTGCCGGTTTCTGGTGTTTTCCGGGTATTCGATGTGGGCTCCAATCTCCTCCATGAACCTCTTTACTCTGCCTTCCGACCACCTCCAGAGCTTTGAATAGCCACAAACAGAGACCGGGTTTTCTAAGTCGTAGTCGCAAGTCAGAGAGAAAATTGCTTCCAGCCGGGTGAACGGGCGGTCGCGAGGGAGGTCCTTGACGAGCGCCTTGGATATGGGGATCCATCCCCCGCGGTTCACAAATCAACTCCGCCAATCTGGCTGGCCTGCAGGCTCTTGTACATGCCGACGATACCGAGGTGCCCACTCATTGCGCCTCCCGGATCGCCCGCGCCGCTTCGTGGTACAGTTCGGTCCGGGCCTGCAAGACCGCTTTGGCCGGGAGGGGTAAGCACTCGCGCCGCTCATACCTGTCGATCATCTCCCGGAGTGCAGGGGTGTCAGGGAGGTAAAAAACGCAGCGCCGGCTTGCCGCCTGCCGGACTACTTCGACGGCAAGCCCAGCAGCCTTGGCGATAGCTGCGTGGTTGATGTCGCGGGTGGACATCTGGAATAGGGAATTTTGTTGGTTCATCGCTCTCTCCATGTGGGGCGGCTTCTTAGGCTGCCTGCTTACTTGGTCGGCCAGGGCCGCGGCGCGGCGGAACTGTGGTGTCTCCTGCTGGCCCCGGCTGTGTCTTGGCGGTTGCTGCAGGCTGGGGGGTATGCAAAGGGGCTGAGTATCGGAGTGCCTCGATAGCTGCGATGAGCGTCGACGCGGCCCAGACAGCGGTCCTGTGGCCAAGCTTTATCGGCGCCGGATATTTCCCGGTGCGGACTCCTGTAAAGAAAGCTGTGCGAGATATCGCTAAAATTCCGTCGTAGTGGAGGGACTCGGTTTTTCTAGTTTTTTCCGGGGGAGAATCAGGGGTGATTTTTTGGCGTGGTTTGGCGCGGTCTGTTCCGATGATCTGTTCCAGTCGCAGATAGGTATCGACTTCGGTTCGCATGTGGCCTCCTTGTGGCGTTTTTTGCCACAGTAGTGCCAATGGGTTCTTTTGGCCATGCGTGCCGAACTGCTAGGTGTTGCGTAATTTTATTTTAATCTTTTTGACAGGGGGGAGAGTGGAGAGAGATTTGAAATGCCCAGACTTGGCAAGGTCAATAAGCGTGAGGGCACGGTGGTAGTGCTGCTGAATTTGAATTTTCGAGAGCCTTTTCTCTTGATTTGGATCGTCGTCACAATCGTTATTCTGGAGGAAAAGGGGCCTGTCATCAGGCGATTCGTTTGGCGGCTGTCTTCTAAACAGTTCCATTTCAATACCGCCCGCGATATTTCCAAGAATAGACTCAATCCACAATTTACTGCGGTGGTCACTCATTGTTACAAGGTAAAGATCCCCGCTAAATTTGGCTGCGATGTCATCAGCAGTATTACCAGCCTTATGAAGATCAAAGATTAAAAGGGAACGGTAAAGACTTCTGAAATTCCCCCATTTAGAACCGGTTTTCGTGCGCAACCAGTCGGAGAGCATAAACCTGCAGCGCACGCTTTTCTTTGAGGTAACACGCGGGAGCCACACACCCTGGAAGGATTTAACGGGTTTGGCATCCTCATTTTTTTGCATTTCTGCAACAGCTTCAGCTTTCCTCATCCCCCTCGGTGGCCGGCGGATCCGCCGCACCGCATCAATTGGTGGTGCACCGCGCTCCTTCTGTTCCCACCTGTAATGCATATCGTCTGTAGAGTAGACTAATTCCTGTAAAAAATTCCATACTTTGTGCTGACGCTCAGAAGGCTCAGAACGCAAGAAAAAGTGGAGCTGGAACCAATAATAGAGGCACTGGTAGGCGTCAAAATCCTCGGCAATTTTGACTTGCTCCCTCTGCTTTCTAAGCCAATTATAGAGGCGCTGGTAGGCGTCAAGATCCTCAGCAGGTCTCACTTGAACCCTCAGCTTTCTTGAATGGTATAACCTTCGCTCCTGCTTTGAGCCCGTCCAGGTAATCCGCCCAGGTCTGCATCATTTTCCGCCGCTCGGCGAGGTGTGCAGTTCGGTTATAGGCGCGACCGTTCGGGTCCTTGACCGCGTGGGCCAATTGGTGCTCGATGAAATCGGGGCGGATCTGCAGAACCTCATCAAGGATCGTCCGAGCCATCGCCCGAAAGCCGTGGCCGGTCATCGTTTCCTTGTCGTACCCCATGCGTCGGAGAGCCGCGAGTACGGCGTTCTCGCTCATGCAGCGAGCATACGACCTTCCTCCTGGGAACACATACCGGCTCCGGCCTGTCAGCGGCTGCAACTCCTTTAGGATCTCGACGGCTTGGTGGGAAAGTGGAACCAGGTGCCGATCACCTTTCCTGTCCTCTTTTTCCTGCTTCTTCAGCTTAAGGCGTTCGACCGGGATATTCCATTCAGCCTTTTCAAGATCAAATTCG
>Ga0209317_1001763_pt1 | contig 17589 bp, 9 predicted proteins | sample RifGroB2_FD_183994 | JGI IMG/M metagenome (GOLD analysis project Ga0209317, IMG submission 183994) | Soil microbial communities from Rifle, Colorado, USA - Groundwater B2 (SPAdes) (version 2) | ecosystem: Environmental > Terrestrial > Soil > Unclassified | place: Rifle, Colorado | collected... | reverse complement strand
CTATTCACGGAACTCAACCGGATGGATTTTATCACCAGTAAGCAAATGTATAATGATGCTCTGAAGCTATTTCATATTGAAATCAGGTCAGTTCAGAAAGGTCATGTGATAATTGTAACAGATGGAACCGGAAATCCGGTTCGGTATCCTATAAAAATGTCAGACTTTGAAGAAAGACCAAGGTTTTATCAGACGAAAGGAAAATCTGAAAAGGTGGATTTGTCTGAGGATCAATCACTAGACAAATCATTGAATGCAAAAGAGAATCATCAGGTAAATTTCAGGATGTTGGCTGATTTGTTAAGGTTGATACCAACTTACTCAGATAAGGAAAATCTCAAAAAGAAAAAGCAATTGATCAAGAAAAGGAAAGGGCAAAGAAGACAATAATTATTCACCCGTATGCGATTAAGTGTTATCAAACTGTTGATATATAGGGAAAGTATTATTACAATATGCTTGACTTGAAAGTTCAAAGTTTTTTTTCACTGGAAAAACTTATTAGAAAATTTCTAGCTTTGTCATTCTTATATTTGAATGATGAAGGTATGATTGAATTTAGTAGCGAAATAGTTAAGCAGTTTATTAAAGGAGATGAATCCGCCTTTAAGGTCATATTTAATTCTTTCTATCCTCGCTTATATCATTTTGTTCATGAATATATTCCTAATGATGATCTTGTAGAAAACATTGTTCAGAATACGTTTATGATACTATGGAATAAAGGAAACGAACTTAAAGAAGATACAAATATTAATGCATGGCTTTATACTGTAGCTCGAAATAATTGTTTAAAGAAACTCAGAGACGACAAGACAAGGAAAGCATTACACTTTACGAATCAACTTAATGAACTAGAGCTTGAAATGAATAAGGAAGCTCTGTCAAGTCTGGATACTTCTGAACTAACTTTCATTGAAATTGAAAATATCATTAAAAGCACATTGGTTAGATTGCCTCCGCAATGTAGACGGATCTTTGAATTAAGTCGCTTTGAAAATATGAAAAACATTGAAATCGCAGAGGAACTGGAAATATCAGTGAAAGCGGTTGAAGGTCAAATCACCAAAGCATTAAAATTATTTAGAACTGCTTTAAAAGATTATCTTCCTTTTGTTTCATATTTGTTTGTTGGCTAAATTGATGGCTATTTTTTTTCATTTGAGAAAATAGAAAATCTATATCTCTTATTTTATTGATCTAGTTTTAACCTAGTGCTTTTATCTCTTTTGTATTAGTTACTTTTACTGTTTTACGGCATTCTCACGTTGTACTTCTGTTCGCATTTTTATACTTTATCTTATTCCTATAAATAAATCCTAAAAAAAATGTAATTTTCAACTAGGGTATGAATGTGTTTCTGGATTACATATAACGAAGACCAGATTATTATATGGAAGAAATAAACAAGATAATAGAGTTAATTACCAGTAATGTTACTGAAGAACAGAAAAATGACATCTTAAATCAGGTGAAAGATGATGCTGAGCTTAGAAAAGAGTTTAATTCAGTTAAAAATGCCTGGGCATTGTCTTCTTCCCAAATTGAGATGCCCGAATTGAAAATCGAAAGATCTTATCTGACCTTAAAATCTAAAATTCAAAATCAAAGACCAACAGTTAGGATACGTATCTATACTTTTTTTAAATATGCTGCAATCTTATTGATCATTTTCGGTGCAGGCATTCTATCCAATAAATACCTTTCTATTTTTAAAACTACAGAGTTAAATTTAACTGAGATTGTTGTGCCATCGGGACAGGTGGCCGAAGTAAATTTACCGGATGGTTCGCACATTTGGCTGAACTCTGAATCACGACTGTCTTTCAATAATAGTTTTACTGAAGAAGCTCGCGTAGTTTCCTTAAAGGGGGAGGCATATTTTAAAGTACAGAAAGGCAAAAGACCATTTATCGTTACAACGAAGTTTGGAGAAATTACTGTATTGGGAACCTCATTTAACGTTCGTGCTTTTGAAAATAGTGATTTTCAGACAACACTTGTAGAAGGATTTGTTAAATACAATAATGTAGAATTAGATAAAACAGTTACGCTAGTTACTGGACAGCAAATGATATTGCATGATAATGAAAAAATTGATGTACATCAAGTTGCTAATACCAATGTATATACTTCTTGGAAGGATGGTATTATAGTTTTTGAGAAAGAGCCATTGCATGATGTTATTCAAAAGCTGGAACGTCATTTTGCTATAAGAATAGAGTTACAAGATAAAATGCTAGGTGAAATTCGTTTTACAGGCAGTATTGAAAATGAAAGTTTGTTTGAAGTAATGGACTATATCAATAGAACAAAACAAATACAATATTCATTTGATCAAAAACTTAAACTTTTAAAGATTATGAAAAAATAGACAGGAGAAAATGACTTTTGGAGTTATAAGTCAAGAAAAAGGCAGAATCTGACCATTCTGCCTTTTAGAATCTTGATTAAACGTGAATTATTAGTTAAATCAAAAAACAAATTTATGAAAAAAAATCGATGTCGTGATGGCGTCTGGCCATTCTTTTATCAAATTCTTAGAAAAATGAAACTAACCTTGATGTTACTATTTCTGACTGTTTTGACAAGTATTGCAGCAGATTCGTATTCTCAATCCGTTAAACTTACTCTGAAATTGGAAAATACGCGGATCGAAGATGTGTTAGGCCGCATTGAGGATAAAAGTAAATTCCGTTTTTTTTACAATGAGGAAATTGATCTAGAGAAAAAGATTTCGCTCAATGCTTCCGATGAATCTATCGTAAACATCCTTGATGAGATTTTTCGTGATAAAGGAATTCATTATGAGATTATTGACCGTCAGATTATTCTATCAAAAGATGCGAACAATAGTACTTCTGTTTTCCAGCAGCAAAAAACTATATCCGGTAAAGTCACTGATAACTTAGGGGTAGGTTTGCCTGGTGTCTCCGTGGTGTTAAAAGGCACTACGACCGGAGTAATTTCCGATATGGATGGGAAATATACAATTGCCAAAGTTCCGGCAAATGCAATTTTACAGTTTTCGTTTGTGGGGATGAAAACGCAAGAGTTTGTGGTCAGCGGGAAAGAAATAGTGAATGTAAAAATGGAAGAAGAAACTGTCGGAATTGACGAGGTTGTAGCTATTGGATACGGTACAGTGAAGAAAAGCGACCTGACAGGATCTGTAGCAAGCGTGAAGGTATCTGATTTTAAAACTCTACCTACGATGCAGGTTTCAGATATGCTTACGGGTACTGTAGCCGGATTCTATGCGAAGCAATCCGCTTCTGCGGCTGGAGGAAGCTCAATGGAGGTTAGAGGACCAACATCTCTGTCTGCAGGTACCACTCCACTCATAGTACTTGATGGTGTTATATTTAATGGTAACATAAGTGAAATAAATCCGAATGATATTGAAAAGATTGACATTTTAAAAGATGCAAGTTCAGCTGCAATTTATGGTTCCAAGGCTGCATCAGGTGTTGTTATTTTGACTACGCTCAAAGGTAAAAAGGGAAAACCAACAATTAATTTTTCAACCAAAATAGGTATGAGTGAAGCAGCATCTGACTATAGACCGTTAGATGGTGAAGAATATTTAAAATTTAGGGGTGAATATTTAAGAAGTCTAAGTAATTATACACTACCCAAAAATTATTTTACTCGTCCGGATAGACTACCTGATGATGTAAGTATTGATTCGTGGCGAAGTTACAGTTCAAGCCCAAATTCCGACAATACGATTGAATATCTAAATCGCCACAAATTGCAAACTACTGAAGTTGAGCAATATTTAGCCGGAAAATCTGTAGATTGGTATGATATGGTTGTAGTGCCAGGGTTAAGGCAAGATTATGATCTTAGTATTAGTGGTGGAACAGATAATATTACATATTATTGGTCTCTGGGAGCTGTTGATAATGAAGGGATCATTAAGGGAGATGCTTATTCATCCATACGTTCAAGGATAAACTTAGACTTTAAAATAAACAATTGGCTAAATGTTGGAATAAACGCTCAATACGCTGATCAAGATCAAAGTGCGGTGAAGGCTTCATTATCCAGAGTTTATCGTGTTAGTCCATGGAGTAAACCGAATAATGATGATGGTACTATTAATTTACGACCTATGGGACTTGTTACTGCGGAACATCCGTTAATGGAATATTATGGTACTGACAGCTATCGGAAAGCAAATTCTTTTTTCTCAAGTATCTTTGCTCAACTAACTCTTCCTTATGGTATTACATATAAATTATCATACCAACCCAGTAATTCATGGACAAAAAACTATAAGTTTTATGGTGATCAGAGCACTGTCGGAATTGCTGACCATGTAGGCGGATATGGTACCCGAGGCGAATATTCAACCTTTAAATGGATGGTCGATAATTTGTTAAAGTGGAATAAAAAATTTGGAATTCATAATTTCGATGTAACGTTGCTTCAGAGCGCTGAACAGAACAGAGGTTGGAATACGGACATAACTAATGAGACATTCTCTCCAAATTTATATCTCGGATATCATGCATTGCAGTTTGGAATTAAACCTAGTATAACAAATGACGACTATGAAGCAACAGGGGATGCATTAATGGGGAGGTTAAATTACACCATGGCAGACAAATATTTTTTGACAGCTTCTATCAGGAGGGATGGTTATTCTGCGTTTGGCCAGAAAAACCCTCGAGCTGTTTTTCCTGCAGTCGCTTTAGCATGGCTAATATCAGAGGAAGGTTTTTTTCAATCTGAATTTATTAATCGGATGAAGCTTAGATTAAGCTGGGGTGTTAACGGTAACAGAGATATTGGTATGTATTCTGCTCTGGCTAACCTGTCTGATAATAAATGGTATGATGGTAGCAAAGTTATGATTGGAGTCTATAACAGTACTTTGGCAAATTCCGAATTGCGATGGGAAAGAACCCAATCGTTAAATACAGGATTAGACATAGGGCTATTTAAAAGCAAAATTGATCTTTCAGTAGATTATTATGATATGTCTACTACTGACTTGCTAATGAGTAGAGTACTACCGCGACTTACAGGATTTCAAAATATAATGTCAAATCTTGGTGAATTAGGAAATCGTGGATTTGAGATGACATTAAATACCGTAAATATTAGCAAGCCAAACTTAATATGGAGATCAAACCTAGTATTCTCACTTAACAGAAATAAAATCAGAAAACTTTTTGGTGACATGGGTACCTATACATTACTCGGAGAGGAACGCTCGGGAGAACTTCCGGATTTTTCGAACCAATGGTTCCCTGGTCAGCCAATTGATGTTGTTTGGAATTATAAAATTTTAGGGATATGGCAGGAAGATGAAGCAGCTGAGGCCGCCAAGTATTTATTAAAACCAGGTGATTATAAGGCTGAGGATGCAAACGGAGACTACAAATATGTTAATACTGACGATAAAAAATTCATAGGTTATGATAAGCCGCGTTATCGTATTGGCTTAAGAAATGAATTTAGTTTTCTGAAGAATTTCACAGCCTCGTTATTTGTTCGGGCAGATCTTGGACACATAGGCGCTTTTTCATCAGCTACTCAATCATCAAGTGAATTTGACAGGTTTAGTATGAGCGGTATGCCTGTACCTTATTGGACACCTGAAAATCCAACTAACGATTATGCGCGTTTGGATTTTGTTAGTGTGAGAAGAAGTGTGTTCGGAGGCGGCTTAAATATATACAAACCAATGTCTTTTGTCAGAATTCAGGATTTTTCCATATCATATTCTTTGCCTAATACATTGATTCAAAAATGGGATATAAAAAATATGAAAATTTTTAGTTCTGTACGGAATCTATACTGTTTTAGTAAGTGGCCTGGCTTTGACCCCGAATCAAGCCAGACACCTATGCCAAGGACTTATACAATAGGAATAGATATAACATTGTAGTTATTATAACTTAAACAAGAAAAGAATAAAATTATGAAACGCATAATAAATATTTTATTGATTACGTTGCCATTGCTTCTTATGCAGATGTCATGTACAGAAGATTGGTTGAAACCTAAACCACTTTCTTTTTATTCTCCTGAAAATGTGTATGTTGACGAAGCAGGATTTAGAGCGCTTTTAACTACGCTGAGAAAAGACATAAAATATGAATATTACGATGTTTATAATCTTTCAATGCTGGAGTTTTCTGCTTCCGATTTGGGAATACCAACCTTTCAGCCTGATTGGACACAGCTTACTCCGAGTGGTTCTTTTTATTTACATCTCAGTATGTTTAATAAAGCATATGAATTTATTAAAAATGCCAATGTAGCGGTTTCTCGTATAGATAACATAGAATGGAAAGACCAGCAAGTTAGGAATTCCATATTGGCAGAAGCCCTGTTTTTTCGTTCTTATTGGTACTATCGACTTGTAAATTCATACGGTGACATTCCCTGGGTCGGTGAAGAAATTTCAGGAGCAAAGTTGGATTTCCAAACATATAGCAGATGGGCTATTATTGATAAGATTCAAAGAGATATGGAGTTTGCTGTAAAATGGCTTCCAGAGAAAGCAGCAATTGGTTTTGTAACAAAATATGCGGGGCTCCACCTTTTGACAGAAATTTATTTAGCTAATACCGAATTTGATAAAGCTATAGCATCTGCCACAGAAGTTATTAACGGGCCGTATGCATTAATGACAACACGATTTGGCTCCTGGGCAACTGATAAAAAGCGTAATGTTCTATGGGATCTTCATCGGGTGGAAAATAAAGGTCTAGCTGCAAATAAAGAAGCTATATTTATTACTATTGACAGGTTTGTAGCTCCTGCTGATGCTAAAGCTAGTTTAGGAACATTTACAATGCGAAACTTTGTTCCAAGTTGGTGGACAATTCCAGACAAAACTGGCGGACGAGGTTTTGATTGGAATTTGGCAATGGGAGACACCATAGGACAAGGTAACAGTGATTCAAATGCAAATTATTTTCAAAGTCATAGTGTCTGGTCTGAATTTGGGTATAACTGGAAGAATACGCCCGATTTACGAAGATGTGATATTAATTGGGTCGAGATGGAAGAATTGACATTCAATAATCCTAAATCACCCAATTATAAACAAAAATGCACATGGGAATATTTGATAGATAAAGCAGATACCACTTGGATGTGGAGAGCTTTCCCAATATATAAAACTTTTGTAGATCCGAAGTTTGGTAGGCCGGAAGGACGGCCTCGTGGTGGTAATGGTGACTATTATGTTTTTAGATTAGCTGAAACATACCTGTTGAGGGCAGAAGCATATTTTTGGAAGAATCAACTCGCCCTGGCTGCAGCTGATATTAATATGGTCAGACAACGTTCTAAGGCTAACCCAATTTCATCCGGTGATGTTACCATTGATTACATTTTTCATGAACGTGCCCGTGAACTTTATACCGAAGAACGTCGTCATAATGAGATGGTTAGAGTATCTAACATTATGGCAAAATTAAACCTTAGTGGTTATAGCCTGAATAATATCAGTGAAAAGAACTGGTATTACGACAGAGTTATGAAATATAATAACTGGTACTCCGAACCCAGGTACAGCAGAATAGGTGGTCCAAAGGCATTTATTTCTCCATATAATATTTACTGGCCCATACCTCAATCAATTATAAATGCAAATACTATGGGAAGAATAAATCAAAATATAGGTTATCAGGGTGCTGAAAACAACGTTCCTCCAATTGAAACGATTGAATAAGAAAAACCTTAATAGAGATGTAATGAAAATCACTTTGGTATCTATAGTTTTAAATATAGCAGAGGATACATTTCTGGATTTGTAAAAACCTCTTGGATATAGTTGTCAAGCTAAGAAGTTATGTAATTGAGATGATTCGAGATCGTAATAGGAGGTTTGTTCCCTTTGGAGATTAAACCCTATCCAACAAATGGGGTAAAAGATCATCGTACATTATCAGCAATCAAGAGAATTAGTTTGACAGCTATACCCTTTGGGTAATAATGTACAATTCTTATACAGCACACACACACATTTTTTGAATATTTAATTAAAACAGAATGAATAAAATATTTTTTAAAATCTTTTATTATTACTTAATATTTATAGCAATTCTTAGTCAGTATAGTTTTATTGAACCCAAATTGAAACCTCTACGGGTTGTTGCAGAATTGAATATTGGCGAATCACAGGAAGTAAAAATAAGTAATGGAGATATTGTGAAATTATCTCTTCTGGAAATAAATGAGATTCGCGATAGTCTTCGTGATGCAATTCGCGTAGCTTATGTCAAGATTTCTGTTGACGGTGAGATAATAACTCTTTCTTCAGGCAATTATAATTTACCAATAGTAGTAGGAAAAGTTCAAATTGACTGTCCATTAATAAAAGAGTATTATTCCAATGCAAACAGGGATTTGTGGAAATTGAAAAAAGATGCGAGATTAAGGTTGTGGCCGAAAGGATCATCATATATTCAACCTGGAACGTTTGTTTATCCGGTTAAGCAAAAATGGTTTGCCAACATGACACAAATCGGGAATGAACCAGTTTATGTAAGCGGAGGAGAAGATAGTAACAATAAGGCTATTTATTATCATGAATGTATTGACATCGGCGGCGCGGAAGGTATGGATGAAATCGTATCAGCTACCGACGGACTGGTTATTTCGGCAAAAGGTGAAATACTTAAAGGGTATGAAAAACTGAAATTGCGTCGGATTGAAGCAAAAGATGGAGTATATATACTTGATAAACGTGGATGGTTTATCCGTTACAGTCATCTTGATAGTACGGATCCGTCTATTAAACCCGGAGTTAATGTAAAAATGGGTCAAAGGTTAGGTTTGATGGGGAAACAAGGATCCAGTGGGGGTTATGTTCACCTTCATTTTGCTATTTATATAGCAGATCCTGTTTCAGATGAATATCAGTCAGAAGACGCTTATCCATATATATGGGAATCTTATTTTAGTCAATATAATCCACCGCTATTAGCTGTGGCTCGCCCTCATCATCTTTTATTGACAGATCAGGAAACCACTCTTGACGGGAAAAAGTCAAAGAGTTTCGCTGGTGAAATAGTCACTTATGAATGGATATTTTGTGATGGAACAATGGCTAAAGGCGCTGTTCAGAAAAAGTCTTATGAAAGACCCGGAGTTTACAGTGAGATTCTTAAGGTAACTGATTCAAAAGGAAATATTGATTATGATTTTACCGATGTTCTTGTTTATGACAGGAAAAATCCCGGGGAAACTATTCCTGTAATACAACCTGCCTATTACCCTACCTTTAATATTAAGCCTGGCGACCCCGTCACGTTTCTTGTCAGAACATTTAATACAGATGTTAGTAAAGAGGTTTGGGACTTTGGAGATGGAACTGAAAAGGTTGAAGTTAAATCAGAAACAGTAAACAAGAGGCATCCTATAGAAGGTAAATTTGCAGAAACAGTACATTCATTTTCAAAACCTGGACATTATATTGTAAGAGTTGAACGTGCAGATGAGTCTGGAATAAAAGCAATTGCTCATCTTCATGTCAAAGTTAAGAATTAATATCCTTTCAACTAAAAGGGATACACAAACATATATATGAAAACGTTAATTAACTGATATTGAATTTTATTAACTGTTTTAACGTTAATAAAATGTTCATTTAAAAATCAGTAAAAATTACTGCCTGGTAGTTTAACATCTTTAGTATAATAGTTGAATGGTATTTAGTTTTTGAAAGTATCTCTATTCAATTCTAGTGTCGTCAACGTTTTACTTTAGAGTGGAGAAATGGCTGTTTGCTGGTTTATTTTGTTGGCTAATCAGTGATTATACTTCGCTAAAGATTATCGATTTTATGAATATGATAGGATTTATTAAAAAAAGAAATTAATCAAAAGACGGATGATTTTCGTTATTCCGTAAAAATATTCTACAATTAATTACACCTCGTAAAATTCAAGAAGAGGATTCATAAAGTCATCAACAGCAGGGGCAGTAGCCGTTTTATCCGGCTGAATAGTGCCCTGTGTTAAGCGCTGAGAGGTATGAGCATTATATCAAAGCCAATAAAAAAGTCAATATTGCTGTTCCCGATTTTCATAATCGCAGGATTGCCCACACTCGCAACGAAGAAATATTGTCATATAATTTTAGAATATTAATAAGATGAAAAAGACACAGATAATTATTACCCTGATGGGGATGCAACTAATGCTCCTATTTGCATTTAGCGGTTTTTCAAAAGAACCAGTCCTAAAAGCAGGCATTGCCAAAGTCGATATTACTCCCATCGAGAACCTGTATATGGGTGGGTATGATAAATCATGCCGAATGGGTCCTTCTGACGGCAGTTTTGGTAAAATTTATATCCGATCCTTGGTTTTTGATGACAATGCAAAAAGGATAGCTTTTATAGAAATTGATGTCGTTAGTCTTCCTCCGAAAAATTATTTGCCGCTAAGAACATTGGTTTCGGCAGAAACAGGCATCCCTGTTGCAAATATCATGCTTGGCTGTGTCCATAACCATGCGTCGCCTTCACCCGACGGCAGGAACAGCGATTCAGAATGGTACAAACAGTTCAACGGCAATGTTGTCAAGGCTGTAAAAGATGCTATTGCCGATCTGGAACCCATAAAGATAGGAGGAGGCACAGGAAAATCTTCTATTGCCATGAACAGGAGAAAGAGGATGGTAGATACATTATCTTATCTCACATTCGATGAGAATAATTCAAGCCAGTCTTATGGCAAATATAAAACGGACAACCCAGTAAAAATAAGGGAATTGGAAGGTGTTTGCCGTTTGGGCGCAAATCCGAAAGGACTGATAGATAACGAAGTTGGCATCATGCGGATTGATAAGTTATCAGGTCAGCCAAAAGCTGTTTTCATTAATTATGCCTGTCACGGGACTTCGCTTGGAGGAAGGAATAACACAATAAGCCCTGAATGGAACGGGCATATGCTGGAATATGTTGAAAAAAACATAACAGGGGTTATGGGTCTATTTGCACAGGGAGCTGCCGGTGATATTAATCCACGGTTTGTCGGAGGTCTTGATGGTTGTGAAGATAACCTTGAAAATACAGCCAGGCTCGGATATGAGATAGGAAGAGAAGTAGTCAATGTATTTAATGAAATTCATACGAATTATCCTCTATCTGAAATAAAAATAAAACAGGGAGATATTGTCTGTCCTTTGAAATATGATGAGGTTGTAAAAGATTTCAGGAATACAACGATTGATGTGCCTGTAACAGCAATCAGGATAGATGGGTTTACCTGGGTCACGTTCCCTGGTGAATTATTCCATCAAATAGGTGAAGAAATAAAATCAAGTACTCATTCCCCATATCCATTCCTCGTGGGATATTGCAATGGATCTTTAGGCTATATGCCTACTCAGCAGGCATATAGTGAAGGTGGTTATGAGCCATGGGCATCACGCTTTGATCCTGTAACGGAAAAAATATTCATAAAAGGTGTTGGAAAAATGTTGATCAGCCTGTATTAAGAATTCACAATACCTGAATAAAATGGAAATTTTAAGCCACGATAAATGCTATAAAATGAGAAAAGCAGTTATTTTATTGATCATTTTCATTCCATTCTTGTTTGGTTGTTCTCAATCTAAAAAAACAGGAAACACAAAGAATGGGGATGAAAAAACTTCATATACAGCAGGAGAATATGATTATGACCTTGCTTTTCTTCAAAAATATATAACCCCTGTGGAATTGGTAAATGAGGAATCAAGGCTGATCGTAGCTCCTGAATATCAAGGCCGGGTTATGACCAGCTCTTCATCAGGGATGAAAGGTTTTTCTCATGGATGGATCAACTATGATTTTATAGTTTCTTCAAAAATCGATAAAGATGCCAATCCTTATGGTGGAGAAGAACGAATATGGCTGGGACCGGAAGGAGGACAATTTTCCGTTTTTTTTACAGGAAATAACCCTGGCAAATGGATTGTGCCTGCAGCGCTTGACCATGAAACGTTCAATATTGCCCAAGTAAATTCTCAGCAGATTACCTTAGAAAAGGATATTGACTTGGTTAATCGTTCGGGGGCAAAATTCAATGCTAAAATATTACGGACAATTACTCTTTTGGATAGCACCGAAATAAGGACAAATTTAAAAATAGGAGTCGTTAAAACCATCCGTATAGTTGCTTACAAATCAGAAAACCGGTTAAAAAACACAGGAAATAATTGTTGGAACAAGAATAACGGAGCTTTATCCATCTGGATGTTGGGCATGTTGAAGGCATCCCCTGATGTAGTGGTAATAATCCCTTATAAACAGGGAAAACAGGGAAAACTGGTAAATGATTATTTTGGAGCCATTCCGGTAAACAGACTGAAAGTTACTGATGATGCGGTCTTTTTTCAGACAGACGCGGAATTTAGAAGTAAAATCGGGGTATCTCCATCTTCCGCTTTGCCTTGTGTGGGAAGTTATGATGCCCAAAAGCAAATTCTTTCAATCCTAACATATTCACTACCTGAAAATAAAACTGAATATGTCAATTCAGCTTTAGTAGATCAACAGAAAGACCCATTTTCAGGAGATGTTATCAATTCATACAATGATGGCCCGTCAAAAAACGGTTCCAGAATAGGACAATTTTATGAGCTGGAAATTTCTTCTCCTGCAGCATTTTTAAAACCTGGAGATGAAATTACCCATGTTCAATGCATGTATCATTTTGAGGGCAAGGAGAAAGATTTGGATAGGTTGGTTCGGTCGTTATTAAATGTATCAATATCAGAAATAAAAAATGTTTTCGAAAATTAATAAAGAACTATGGTATGAAATTAAATTTCTTCAAAATAAAATCTAAAAATCTAATTACTATTTGTCTAATTATCGCTTTAACGTTAATGTGCAATAAAAATGGATTTGCTTGTCAGATTTTAGGTGCTGTTATAAATTACAATGGCAAAGAGATAGAAAATTCTATTTCAGTCTCAAACCCATACAGTGAAAGTGACCTTCAGGATAAACCTGTATATAAAAATCCTTCTTTTCTAATCAATCAGAGGGTGGAAGATCTTCTTTCGAGAATGACTTTGGAGGAAAAGATCGGACAGATGAACATGCCTTGTCTGTATATCAGTGAGATGGGGAAAATCATCAGTGAAAAAACGGAAAGTTCTAAGAAACTTACAGCAGGCACATTCATGGAAAACCTGGGACCTATTGGAGGTTTCTTCACTCTCGCAAATAATATTTTGCACGAAGGCCCCCGGCAACAGGCTACCTTTTTCAACGAACTTCAGAAAATCGCAATCGAAAAGACCCGGCTGGGAATACCCCTTCTTCAAACCGAAGAAGGGACACACGGGGTGATGTGCTCGGGAGGCACTATCTTTCCGGAAGGTCCTGCCATCGGAAGCAGTTGGAATACGAAACTGGTAAAGGATATTTATACCGTTGCAGCAAAGGAAGCAAGGTCATTGGGTATTCACCAGTTGTTTACGTTGGTTGTTGAACCGATCAGGGACCCCCGGCTGGGCAGAAACCAAGAAGGATACAGCGAAGACCCTTATTTCTGTGCCCGTATGGCGGAAAATATTGTCCATGCTGTTCAGGGGAATGATATTTCAGCAAACGATAAAACGGTTGCCGGCCTCTGCCATTTCCCCGTACAAAGTGAACCGGTTAGCGGTATGGAACGGGGAGCTATGGAAATTTCGGAAAGAAAGCTGCGGGAGGTATTCCTCCCGCCCTGGGTCGCCGGGATCAAAAAAGCAGGTGCCCTGGGCATCATGGCGACATACCCTTCCGTTGACGGAATACCCACACATGCATCGGAATTCCTGCTGACAGATATTTTAAGAAACGAACTTGGGTTTGAAGGCTTGGCGCTTAGTGAAGGAAGCGGAATTACAACTATTGTATATGAGCATCTGGCAAAGGATCAAAAAGAAGCAGGAGCCATCACCCTCAAAGCAGGTCTTGATGTTGGAATTTCATTTGAAGAGGCTTTTCTGCAACCGATGCTCGAAAATGTAAAGGATGGAAAAGTGTCAATGGAGCTGGTTGACCGGGCAGTGCGGAGGATACTGCAACTCAAATTTCGGTTGGGTTTGTTTGAAAAACCGTATGTAGAACCCGAAAATGCCGTGCAGGTAATCCATACTAAAAAAAGCCAGGAACTGGCTTTACAGGCTGCCCGAGAAGGCATTGTGCTTCTGAAAAACGAGAATAATTTACTCCCTCTGAAAATGGACATAAAAAATATCGCAGTGATCGGGCCAAATGCCGACAACCGGCTTAACCAACTCGGCGATTATACGTCGCGGGTGGTACTTCAGGAAGTAACCACTGTACTGAAGGGGATCAAAGAGAAGGTTTATCCGGAAACAAAAGTAGAATATGTAATGGGCTGTAAAGTAATTGGCAACAGTGTCAACGAAATTTCCAAAGCTGTGGTAGCGGCTAAAAAGGCCGATCTTGCCATAGTGGTACTTGGCGAAAATGAGTGGCTTGCTCCCGACAAAGAGGGGACCAATGGTGAAGGGTACGATGTTGCCAACCTGGATTTGACAGGACTTCAGGAGGATTTATTAAAAGCGATTTATGAAACGGGTACGCCAACAATCTTGGTATTGATCAATGGCAGGGCCCTTTCCATCCGGTGGGCAGCAGAACATATCCCTGTCATTGTGGAAGCTTGGATTCCCGGGGAAAAAGGAGGCACAGCCATTGCCGACGTCCTTTGGGGAGATTATAATCCTTCCGGAAAACTGCCGGTAACATTTCCGCGCCACTCCGGGCAACTTCCTGTTTATTACAACTACATGCCCTCCAAACAGGAATGGATCGATAACCATTGGGGAGCTGCTTATGCCGACATGCCGGCATCCCCGCTTTGGGAATTTGGCTTTGGGCTTAGCTACACGAAATACGAATACAGCAACCTGAACATCACTCCACCAGCAACAGGTTCTTACGGCGAAGTAAAAGTCAGTTGCGAGGTGAAAAACACCGGTGAAATAAAAGGCAGCGAAGTCGTCCAGTTATACATTCGCGACGAAATATCGTCGGTTACAAGGCCGATAAAAGAACTGAAAGGTTTTGAAAAGATCACCCTTGAACCGGGAGAAAAAAAGACCGTTGAGTTTTCTCTAGATCATGAACTCCTGGGCTTTTACAACAGGAACATGGAATTTGTTGTGGAACCAGGCGCTTTCAAGGTGATGATAGGAAGTTCTTCAGAAAACATAAGGCTCATGGGAGAATTTGAAATAAAAAATTGATAAATAATTTAAAATAAATAACCAATGAAAATAAAAGCAATTACTGGTATGCTGATCATTTTGATCAACTTTTATCCGGGTTGGGTTTCAGCCCATGATGTTGAAAAAAAGGACGATGTTATTAAAATTGGGGTGGGACAGGTCAATATTACACCCGATAAACCTGCAATGATGAGTGGCTATGGTGCCCGTAAAACTCCTTCAACAGGGGTACATGACAGCCTGTTTGCCTCAGCTTTTTATTTTGAAGGTGAAAATGAAAAACATCTTCTTATAACTGCTGATTTGATCGGGTTCTCTTTCGATTTTACAGAAGAAATGAGGCATTTGATCGCATCAAAAGTCGATATCCCTTCTCAAAATATTATGCTTATTGCCGTACACAACCACGGGGGGCCTTCAATTGGTAATCATGGCCCGGAATCCGTAAAAGAATATACGGAGGTGCTTAAGAATAAATTAGTTGGACTAGCAGTAGAAGCTTCTGTAAATCCGCAGCCATTCCTGATGGGGATGGGCAAAGGCCGCTGTAACATGAATATCAGCCGGCGTGCTGAATTTTCCAAAGGTGAGGTGTGGCTGGGTCGTAACCAGGATGGACCTTGCGACCACGAACTGTCTGTAGTGAAGTTTGAGACCCTCGATCATAAACCCCTTGCTGTTTTAATAAACTGGCCTTGCCATGGTACAGCGACAGGAGATTCCAATTACCTTATTACGGGCGACTGGCCTGGATCAACTGCCCGTTACATTAAAAAACAAATCGGGAATGATGTTGTTGTAGGGATCACTGCCGGTGCATCAGCCGATATAAATCCTATATATGGACCGGGTAATGTTTTCAAAGAAGTCGATGCAATTGGTTTTAAATTAGGGGATGAAACAATGAATGTGCTTTCGAAAATAAAAACCTATCCTGTCAAAACCCTTCAGGAAGCAAATGCAACAATGACCTTCCCAGGTAAAAAATCTGGCAAAAACCATCTTCCCCCAACCTCGTACGAAAGTGGATCTGATAGAGAAATCAGACTTACTGTTTTAAAAGTAGGAGACTTAGTATTATCTGGAATTTCGGGAGAATTAATGACTGAAATTGGAATGGAAGTAAAAAAACAATCACCGTACTCAGGGACATTGGTTGTAACCCATTGCAATGGGTCAAGCGGTTATATATGCACCGACAAAGCCTTTTCGGAAGGAGGGTATGAAGTTCAAACGACGGGACTTATGCCAGGTGCTGAAAAACCCCTTATTAATAAAATTCTTGAACTGATCCATTCTTTATAATTGTAATAAAAATTACTCTGACAAATCTTATCCATTAAAAATAAATTATGAAAAATCCATTTAACTATCTATTGATAGCTTTTTTGTTGATTGTTGTTACTTCGTTTTCACAGAAGGGGAAATCAATTGCCGATAATGGGATAACTATTGAAAATAAGGAGTTTTCCCTAGCAATTAGTCATGATGGGAGGGCATTAAGTTTAAAACACAAGCCTTCCGGACAGGAATGTTTGGAAAAAGGCATCAATACTCCTATGTTTGCAGTTACACAATATCGTCCTTACCAGAACGAACTTTTTTTGGCATTACCTACGAAATCAACTACTTTTTATCCGGATACAGTTTACCGTGAAGGAGATAACCTTATTGTTATTTTTGATAAAATATTTTACAAGGCAATTATTGGGTTGAATATTACGGACAACTATATTGGGTTCAAACTAAATGAAATTGGGCAACAATCTAAGAATGGGTTATTTAATAGGGAAAGTGAACACCAGGTTGATGAATTTACCTTAATGCAATTGCCCGTACGAAACCGGGGCCATTTTGGCGACTGGCTCAACGTTGCCTGGGACAAGGATGTTGCAGTTAACCTGCTTGCAACTGACCCCTACTGTAAAATTGACGCTGAAGCAAGGGATGGTTTTCATATTATGAAAGCAGGAATGGAACAGGGGGTAAAAATAACCAATGTTGGTGCTGCACTGATCGCAACAAAAAAAGATAACCTCCTTAATTGTATTGATCATTTAGAGGAAGATTATAACCTTCCACATGGGGTAAAAAGCCGCCGAAGTGAGGCATATAAAAATTCCTACTATGAAGTTTATGACGCTAATCCACAAAATATAGATGAACATTTAGTTTACGCGAAACAAGGTGGGTTCAGAGCGTTTCTTATTTATTACATCGCTTTTTCCAGCACAATGGGGCATTACACGTGGTTGCCGGAATACCCCAATGGGATTGAGGATCTGAAAGCAATGATAAAAAAGATTGAAGATGCTGGCATGGTGCCGGGGATCCATATCCATTATAATAAGGCCACGAAAGATGACAAATATGTTT
>Ga0209317_1001757_pt1 | contig 17624 bp, 17 predicted proteins | sample RifGroB2_FD_183994 | JGI IMG/M metagenome (GOLD analysis project Ga0209317, IMG submission 183994) | Soil microbial communities from Rifle, Colorado, USA - Groundwater B2 (SPAdes) (version 2) | ecosystem: Environmental > Terrestrial > Soil > Unclassified | place: Rifle, Colorado | collected... | reverse complement strand
AGCCTGAAGCCATACTTGCTGGAGGAAACCTATGAGGTGCTTGATGCTATTGAGAAAAATGATATTGATTTATTGATAGAAGAGTTTGGCGATTTACTGCTGCAAGTAGTTTTCCATGCTCAAATAGCAAAGGAAGCCGGCGAGTTTGATATAAACGATATTATAACAGGCATTGTAAACAAGCTGGTTAAGAGGCACCCCCATGTTTTTGGCGATGTAATAGCAACCACAGAAAGCGGTGCTTTAAAGAGCTGGGAAGCCTCTAAACGCAAGCTAAAGGGCATTGACACATATACACAAACCTTGGTTGATATACCGGAAGCTTTGCCAAATCTTATGAGAAGCTATAAGGTGCAGCAAAAAGCAGCTTTGGTAGGTTTTGATTGGGATGATGTAAAGGATGCAATTGCAAAGGTTGATGAAGAATTAGAAGAAGTAAAAGAGGTATATAATACAGGAAATAAACAAATAATAGAAGAAGAAATTGGAGATTTGTTGTTTGCTGTCGTTAATGTAGCTAGATTTTTGAAGATACAACCTGAACTTGCGCTTCGTGGCACAATAGACAAGTTTATTAAAAGATTTCAGTATATTGAGGAAACAGGCTTGCAAAGTGGAAAGAAAATTGATAAAATGACTTTGCAGGAAATGGATCAGCTGTGGAATCAAGCAAAAACAATAAAAATATTACAAAAATGAACAAATTTAGTGTTTCCAAAGAAGGATTTTTGGCATATATAGAGAATATGCTAATAGGAATTCATTATAAAAAATGGAGGGAATATAAAAATGAATAAAGCAGAACTTATTACAAGCATGGCAGAAAAAAGTGAATTGACAAAGAAGGATACTGAAAAAGCTCTGAAGGCATTTATGGAAAGCGTTCAAGAATCACTTGCAAAGAGTGACAAGGTTCAATTAGTTGGCTTTGGTACATTCGAAGTAAAGGAAAGAGCAGCAAGAGTAGGAAGAAACCCAAGAACAAGAGAAGAAATTCAAATTCCTGCTTCAAAAGCTCCAATTTTCAAGGCTGGCAAGGATCTAAAGGATTTAGTGAACAAATAATAAGTACATATTTAGAGCGAAATCAGGTGAGCAACCTGATTTTTGCTTTATCTAGAGAAGTTAATGAAAAAACACAGCAAAGCTGACTTTATTAGGAAGTGATGATATGAGACTGGACAAATTTCTGAAGAATTCTCGCCTAATCAAAAGGAGAACAGTTGCCAAGGATGCCTGCGAGGGGGAGAAGGTATATATAAACGGTAAACAGGCAAAGCCCAGCACTACCGTTAAGATAGGTGACGTTGTAGAGATCGTATTTGGAGAAAGATCCATAAAGGCTGAAGTTCTTGATATAACGGACAGGGCAAGCAAGGAAGCGGCAAAAGAAATGTATAGAATAATTGAATAATATAACGAGGCTTCTAAGGAAGCAATTTAAATTAGAGAAACCTTTATGAAATGCATGGCGGTCACATTTGCTTAAGGTAGATTTAGATGTTCCTATGCATTTTCAAAAACCCTCTGCATATATATAGTTATAGACAATCAGCTGAGTTTACATCTGGCGTTGATCGGTTAATTATATAGCAGGGGGTTTTTTTATGGAAGAAAGAAAGCTTATAAAGACAAAACCTCACAATGTATTTATTGAAGACAGAGAAAAGCTTAACATTACCGGAGTAAGGGATGTTGTGAGTTTTGATGAAGGCACAATTGTATTAAATACAGAAATGGGTGGATTGATATTAAAGGGTACGGGCTTGCATATCAATAAGCTGAATGTGGAAGATGGCAACCTAAATATTGAAGGATATATTATTGCTTGCAACTACACTGATAAAACTGACAGCAAGAAATCAGGCGGTTTATTTAGCAATATATTCAAATAGAGCTTAGGTGTTGCTTATCATTTCCAAGCCCGATTTAATCCTTAACACTGAAAAACAAAAGGTAATTTAATTACAGATTAAAAGCAATTTGTAATGTGTGTGCACTGCATGTGCTATACATAGTCTACAAATTGCTTTAATAATATCTGCTTTGCATAATAGTGAGATGGTTATGCATTATAATATATACAATTAGTAGGATACTTTTTGTATGACATTTTATCAAAAGTTTCCTATTTGATAAATTTCTTCAATAGAGCTTTTGATGTATTGAAATAAGGGGGGTGTATTTATGGAAACTGTAGAATTTCAAAGCTTTGTTTTTATGTTTACAGTATATGGTGGAATAGTAATTGGTATATTATATGACATTTACAGAGTCCTTAAAGGCTCCGGAAGAAGAGGTCGGTTTATTACCTCCATTTGGGACATATTATTTTTAGCAGCTGCTTTGCTTGTTGTATTATGGGCGCTTTTCTCCAGCAACTATGGGGATGTGCGGGCTTATGTCTTTATTGGTTTTATAGTAGGATTCTTCCTTTATGACAAAATTTTAAGTAAAATAGCTATTGCCTTGTTTTTATTTATAAAGAGAAATGTGGTGTTCTTTTTTAAAACTACAAATAACATATTGATGCTGCCCTTTAAATTCTTATTCAATCTTCTATGGCATCCATTGTCCAGGCTTTGGCAATTTATTATACATAAAAGAATAAGAATATCAAAACTAAAGAAGCTGCCTGGCGTTATAATGCGTGATAGTAGGAAGTATTATAAGCTTATTATCAGAAAAAATAGAAAATAGATAAAGGTATTTTCGTGGAAATGTCGAAATAACAATAACTGTATAGTTTGATTTATATAGATTTTTTTTATATAATATAATGGCAACAGTATTAGTCTGTGCATATAATGCAACTAGCAGGAATTGCAAAGGATGAAATTTATATACGGAAGTGATCTTATGAAAGCAGCTAAATTTAATTTTAAAAGGCTTTTGATGACTGCCTTTGTACTTTACACTGCTGTAACATTAATTAATCAGCAGGTTGCCATAGGCAAGCTTACTACGATTCAAAATGAAAAAAAGCAAAAGGTAGAAAGCATTAAGCTAGAAAATCAAAAGCTTGTAGAGTTGATTAAAAATGCTAGTACAGATGCAAGTATAGAAAAAATGGCAAGGGAGCAATTAGGTTTGGTAAAGACGGGAGAGAAGGTTTATATTAATCAATCAGAGCCGGACAAAGATTTGCAAGGAGGAGATAATTAGGTATAATATTGACACCACAGCACTTATTGATATATTATATCCATATTAGCTTTATTGTAAATTAAAGGAGGATTTTTTTAGTATGCCTATAGAGGAAGGGAAGGTAATTGAAGGTGTTGTAGCCAGTATAACAAGCTTTGGTGCCTTTATACAATTACCTGAGGGGAAAACCGGTCTGGTTCATATTTCTGAGATTGCCGATACTTATGTTAAAGATATAAAGAACTATATAAATGAGAAAGACAAAGTAAAGGTTAAGGTACTTACAGTAGAAAAAGATGGCAAAATTAATTTATCAATAAAACAGGCTCAAGAGCGCAAGAAAAGCACTAGACCTGTTGAAGTTGATTGGAATAATGAATTCAGAAAAAATCAAGCCGAATCCTTCGATGATAAATTAAGTAAGTTTTTGAAAGACAGTGATGAGAAGCTTCAGCAACTGAAAAAAAGCACAGATTCCAAAAGAAGCGGCGGCTATCGAAAAAGTGACGGAGCTTCAAAATTTTAAGTTTTGATTTAGGAATAATATATAAAATCATACTAATACTGTCAATTCATGACAGTATTGTTTTTTGTAGGGAGGCATAGTATGAAAAAAATTGCTGCGATAGATATTGGTACAAACTCTATGAGATTGCTGTTATGTGAATATGGCAAGCAGCGTTTTGGACACAAGGAAAAACATTTAATTGTAACGAGAATGGGACAGGGATTATCTGCAAGTGGAGTGATATCAGAAGATGCGTTATTTCGCAATTTAAACGCACTCAAAGCTTTTAAGGAAAAGGCAGACCAATATGGTGCACAAGAAATCATAGCTATTGCAACGAGTGCTGTTAGGGATGCAGAGAACAGGAAAGAATTTTTAAATGAAGCCAGAGCGCAGACCGGGATAGATATAAAAGTGATTAGTGGAGAAGTAGAAGCAGAATTGGGTATTGCCGGTGTAGTAAGCGATTACGATGCAGACCAAGGAGAACTATTGGTTATTGATATAGGCGGAGGCAGCACTGAATTGGTGTTGGGTGACATCAGTGGTATTCATTATTCAAAAAGTGTCAATGCGGGCACTGTAAGAATGACAGAGAGATATATAACCGTTCATCCGATTGCAGAAAATGAAATAGATTATTTAAACAAAAATTTAAAGAGTTTGTTTGAAGAGTCAATAAGTCGACTAAAGAACATGAATATACAAAAGGCTGTTGCAATTGGAGGTACAGCTACAACAATTGCAGCCATATATCACAGTTTATGCATATATGAACCGCAAAAGGTACATAATACTGTTATAACTTTTGATTATTTACAAAATTTACTTGAAAAGCTAAAAAATATGTCAGTGGAACAGCGCTATCATGTCAAAGGATTGCAAAAGGAGAGAGCTGATGTAATACCTGCCGGTATAGTTATAATGCTTCATATTATGAAAAACCTAGAGCTTCAAAGCTTCGCCGCTAGTGAGAACGACAATCTTGAGGGTGCTGTGATAAAATTTATATCATAGGCGGAAAGTGAAGCATAAAGTCGTATCGTTAACATAAGATAAGATAATTACCTAAAATAAATAAAATAAGTGTTGACGTTTTGATTTAAAGGTTATATAATAATATTTGTCGCTAAGACAATGTGCGCCGAAGTGGCGGAACTGGCAGACGCACAGGACTTAAAATCCTGCGGTCCTTACCGACCGTACCGGTTCGATTCCGGTCTTCGGCACCATATTTATCGCGGGGTAGAGCAGCCAGGTAGCTCGTCGGGCTCATAACCCGGAGGTCACAGGTTCAAATCCTGTCCCCGCAACCAATTGTATATCATCTAGCCTGTGTTATTTAATAACCAATCCTGTAAGCGTGACACTCATAGAGTGATGAAATACAGGAGGACAGGCGTTTTATATGGCGGCGTAGCTCAGCTGGCTAGAGCACTCGGTTCATACCCGAGCGGTCGTTGGTTCGAATCTGACCGCCGCTACCAAAGTAAATGATACTCAGGGAACTACCTGAGTTTTTTTATTTTTTTGTTGATTTAGTCACTTCGATAGATGAATCATCAGCAAATAAGATTTGAGTTGCAAGTGTACTTTCATTTGCTTCCTTTTAGTATTAAGCTTCCATAATATTTTATTCGACATCCTTTCCGTATGAGCTCACAGTATATAGCTGCTTGGCATGCTGCATAGCGTGCATATTTTCCAGTCATAAAAATATTGTCAAATCATACCCCAATCTGTCTAAAACTTTTTAAAGCTTAACCGCCTAACCTGACAAATATTTTAGACAGGCTATGTTAAAATCTTTATACGTTCAATAGATAGTAATATCTGTATATAGATTCGAATAACATATTAGGTGGTGGATTAATTGGTAGACCGATCTGAAGTTTTTCCGTATAACAGAGTTAAAAACTCCTTAGCCAATGAAAAAGTTGTAAATAAAGTGAACTGGCTTAAGAAGTTTAAAACCATAATGATAAATAGTCAGCTTAAAATGAATATTACCTTTGCTTTTTTAGGCTTTCTTTTGGGACGAGCAGTGATATTAGATTTTTTGAGCCCCTTTGGACTTGCATTTATTGCAGTATTTGCATTGCAGGAAATGGCGTTAGGTATTGTACTGACTGGGGTACTTCTAGGTGTGTTTTCTATTGGGCAAAACGAAATAATGTTGAAGTACTTTATTTCTGCTTCAATCTATATAGTAGTGCATCTTGTGAGTTCGAAATGGAGGATAAATAAAAAAGCTGTTGCTGCAGTTACGGCGGCGTTAGCGAATTTTACAGCGGGTTACTTCATATTTTATATAAAGAATTATTATATGTATGATCTGCTCATGATAATAATTGAGTCCTTCCTGATCGCATTATTGGTATATGTTTATGATGGAGCTTTCCCAGTTCTTAAGAATTTCAGAGCCCGAAAGGCGATTTCCAGTGAAGAAGTAGTATCCCTGTCAATATTGCTGGCCTTTTCTTTTGTTGGGGCGGATTTTATTGCTTTCAATTTATCAATGAAAAATGTAAGCATGATACTAATGATAATGATCTTTTCTTTTTACGGAAGCGCCGGTACTGGAGCAGCTATAGGAATTATTTTGGGTTTAATTCAGTCCTTGTCAGGATCTATCTTGCCAGCTGCTATCGGAGTTTATGGTTTATGTGGACTTCTTAGCGGTGTGCTAAAAAATGTAGGCAAAGCTGGCTGTGTCCTTGCCTTTATATTAGGCAATGCCTTGATGACCTTTTATATCAACGGTTCTACAGAGGTATTAATAAAGTTCTATGAAATTCTGACTGCAGCAATTTTGTTTATGGCAATACCCAGCGGCTATATGACAAAGGTCTTGAGCAGTAAGAAGATATTTGCTTCTGATTTACAGAGGGATAAATCCTATAATAAGAGATTTAAGGAATTTACCACTGATAAACTAAATGAGGTGGCATTGGTATTTGATGAACTGTCAGCTACGCTCAAAGACAGTGGCAGCAACAAGGAATTCTACTCTCAAATAGATGCAGCACAAATCCTTGATCAGGTAGTAAGTAAGTGCTGTTCAAACTGCGGCATGTGCAGCAGCTGTTGGAAGAGGGATTTTTATAAAAGCTATCAATACCTTTTTGGATTTCTTACACAAATTGAAAATGAAGGAAGTATAAAGATGGAGAGTATACCAAAGAACTTTATGGAAAGGTGCATCAAGCCGGAAGAGATGATAAGTAGTATAAGATATTATTATGACTTATATAGAAATAATCTAAATTGGAAGAAAAAGATCAATGAAAGCAGAATGATTGTCTGTGAACAGCTCAGAGAGGTTTCTGCTGTTGTATCTGATTTGGCGCTGCAGATAGATGTAGATGTTAATTTCAATCGCAATTTGGAGGAGCTGTTAATTGTAGCACTGGATACACATGGTATTTATGTGCAGGACGTTACAGTGGCAGAAATGGGCAGTGGAATATCAATTGAAATTATGATACCTGCTTGCGGTGGTAAAAGAGATTGCATCAAAAACATTATCCCTATCGTGAATAAAGTTACTAATAAAAAATTTATTAAACGAGATATGCATTGCATGACAAAGAGCCATGATCAATGCAATATAAGATTAAAGGAAGCAGAGAAATATCAGGTAGCAACAGGAATAGCCAAGACTACCAAAAGCGGTGCTGTATCCGGGGACAATTATTCCTTTATAGAACTCAAAGACAGTAAGTTCATGCTAGCCTTGAGTGATGGTATGGGTACTGGCTACAAGGCCTCTATAGAAAGCGGCACTACGATAAGATTACTGGAGAAGTTTTTATATGCAGGCTTTGATAAGGATTTGGCAGTAAGAACCATTAACTCCTTGCTGCTTATGAAGTCTAATGAAGAGACCTACGCAACGATAGATCTTTCGGTTATCAATCAATATAGTGGAGAGGTTGAATTTGTAAAAGTAGGTGCTGTATCCACCTTCATCAAATATGAGGACCATGTGGATGTGATAAAGGTTGGATCATTGCCTGTAGGAATACTAAAGCACGTCGACATGGAGTTTGTAAGGAAGAAGCTGCAGGATGGTGATTTCGTAATCATGGTTTCAGATGGTGTTTTAGACTCCAATCAAAGTGAGATCAATAAGGAAAGATGGCTGGCTGAGATCATAAATAATATAAACACAAGAAACCCCCAGAAGATCGCCGATGAAATATTGAAGATTTGCTTAGAAGCCAATGGAGGAACTGCTTGTGATGACATGACTATAATGGTGGCAAAAATTTGGGAAACTGTGTGAATCAAAGGCTTGTATAACAACCTCCTTGCATGGCAATAATTACAAGAGTAATAATTGTGTAAGGAGGTTTTATTTTGAATAAAGAAGAGGCGGGGGTCGGCGAAATAAAGCAGATCATTATAATTACTGATGGCAAATCAAATATAGGTACCGACCCTATAGAGGCTGCGAAACAGGCGTGTAAGCTGGGAATTGTAGTAAGTACTATTGGTATAATTAATCAAAATAGTGACGACGATGAAAGGGATATTGAAGAACTGGAGGGTATAGCCAAGGCGGGAAGAGGTCTGTGCGAATACACTCATTTAGAGGATTTAGGTAGAACTGTTCAAGCCATGACACAAAAAACTGCACAAAAAACCATAGAACAAATTGTAAGTCGTCAGTTAAAATCCATAATTGGCGTAGATATGAATAATCTAGAGCCCAAGTCCCGCTATAAAATAGTTGACTTTATTGAGAATTTTGGTGACAGCATTAACTTGAAATGCGTAATCGTGTTAGATACCAGCAGCAGCATGAGCAATAAGCTGGAATCTGCGAAAAGAAGCTTGATAGAGCTATTGCAAAATCTAAATTCCAGAAGGGGCAATAGCAAGCTTTCTGTCATAAAGTATCCGGGATTTAAGGAGGAAGCAGCAAGTGTTGTCTGCAGCTTCACAGATGCTACTGAGCTTTTACAAAATAGATTGAACACAATGCATGCAGGGGGCGGCACACCAACAGGACCAGCAATAGAAAAGGCATGTCAGCTGCTCATGGAGAGTAAATACGATAATCAAAAAGAAGATATTAGCTACATTGAAAAGTTAAATTTGCAAAGTGACAGTGATGTTATAGAAAATTATTATGTATAGCAGCAAGCATGATATAATAGTAGGACAGTGGACGGGTAAAAAATATACCTTGCTCAAAAGGCTTGGAACCGGAGGTGTAGGAGAGATATACTTGGTACGGGATTCTCAAGCTAGGATACTTGCCCTAAAGTTAAGTACAGATATCATAAGCATAACTAAAGAATATAGATTTCTATGCAGGTTTGAAGAAAAAAACTTTGTGCCAAGGGTATATGATTTAGATGATTATTCAAAAGAGGGAAAAATGTATCACTACTTCATAAAAGGTTACAATCTCAAAACCGTGATGAAAGAAAATTCTATAGGTTTTAAGACAAAGTTAAATCTAATGTGTGTTATAATACAAATTATAAAGCAAATCAATGAAGCAGGTTATATTTATACAGACCTCAAGCATGAGAATATTATGGTGGATGGACAAAATGAACTGATAAAGCTAATAGACTTTGGTAGCTTGGTACAGGTAGGCAGTAGTGTAAGGGAGTTTACCCCGATGTATGACAGGCTATGCTGGGGCAGAGGAAAACGTATTGCAGATAATAGCTATCAGAGCTTTGCAGTCGCTATGCTTTTTATCTCCTTAATGCTTAACAGAAATTTAGACCCAAACAGAGATAAACTGGAAACTGCTTTAGAATGCTTAAGGGGAAAGAAGCTGCCCCGTCAGATATTTGAAATCATAGCAAGCTGCTTAGAAGGGCAGATCAGGGATTGCGATGTTCTATACAATGAGTTAAGCTGTGCCGCACAAGAATATATCTATCCCGACAAGCTTAAGTCTGCATTAAATATCTTGATAGCGGTTTTGTTTTTATTATTAACTGCAACGATTTTTGTTTTTATGGAATATTGACAATATCATTTTGGAATTATAGAATTTTATTTAAGAGTATTTTAAGGCAGGATTTTATGAATAGTTTTGTTGACAATGTAAAGTCTACAATTGAAAAGCACAACATGATAAAAAATGGAGACACAGTGGTAGTCGGAGTTTCCGGCGGAGCGGATTCCCTGTGTCTTCTTCATGTGCTTAAAAGCTTGAGCAATGTGTTGGATATAAGACTTTTTGCAGTTCACCTGAATCATATGTTCAGAGGCTTGGATGCAAAAAATGATGCTGACTTTGTAGAGCAGATTTGTTTGGAATGGAATATACCATTTAAAATAGAAACCTTTGATGTACCTGCATATGCCAAGCAGCAAGGACTTTCTCCTGAGGAAGCTGGCAGGGAAATACGCTACAAGCTTTTCAGAGAGGCAAAGGAACAAATGAAAGCCAACAAAATTGCTGTAGCGCAGAACTCCAATGATAATGTTGAAACCATACTCATGCGCCTCATCAGAGGCACCGGATTAGAAGGTCTGAAAGGAATAGATGCAGTTAGAGATGATATCATAAGACCCTTGCTGGACAGTGACAGGCAAAGCATCGAAAAGTACTGCAGGGAGAATGATCTCGACCCAAGGGTTGACAAAACAAATCTCGAACCTATTTATCTTAGAAATAAAATAAGATTAGAACTGCTTCCCTATCTTAAGGAGAACTTTAATCCAAACTTAAATGAGGCTCTGACCAGAATGGCGCAAGTGGTCAGAGAAGAAAATGAATATCTGGAGCGCCAGACAGAAGAATATTTAGAGAGCATGGGTAGAGTCCAAGAAAATTGTATAACCATAGAGACGGAAAAGCTAAAACAATTACATCCTGCCATGCAAAAACGATTGCTGCGTAAAGGCATCGAAAAGCTTGCTACCAGTTTAAATGGTTTTGAATATAAGCATTTTCAAGGAATGATAGAGATGCTGGATAAGAGCACCGGAGCAGCAATTGAGCTTCCTAAAAGCCTAAAAGCCTATATTTCCTATGAAAATTTAATTATATGCAAAAAGATTGAGAAGCCTGATAAAAAATGTTATTATAAGTTAAAATATAATTATGATAACTTAATTGGCGAATTAGCTTCAAACATAAGCATAAAGCTTATTGACAGCAGTGAAATGTTAACCATTCCAAAAAGCTGCAGCACAGTATATCTAGACGCTGACAAAATAAAAAATGAGCTGATTCTTCGAAGCAGGGAGACGGGAGATGTTATTTCACCTATAGGTATGAAGGGGAGCAAAAAGCTTAAAGATTATTTTATTGACAAAAAAGTACCAAAAGAAAAGAGAGATCAAGTGCTGTTGCTGACAGACGGTAATGAAATCATATGGATACCAGGCAGCATAATTAGTGAGAAATACAAGGTAACTTCAAATACTCAAAAAGTGATCGTACTTAGCTGTAATAATTGCGGCTTTTTACAGAATAATATTAATAGTACGAAGGAGGACGTAGCATGCAAAATGATATAAAGGAAATACTCATAACTGAGGAACAAATTAAAGCGAAAATAAAGGAATTGGGCGAAGCAATAACTAAATGTTATAAAGGTAAAGACTTGGTCGTAATTGGAGTACTAAAGGGCTGTGTGATATTCCTTTCTGATTTGGTAAGAGAGATAAAGCTTCCTCTGACTATGGATTTCATGGTGGTATCCAGCTATGGACACTCAACAAAATCCTCGGGAGTAGTAAGAATAATTAAGGATTTGGAAAAGGATATTCAAGACAAGGATGTTTTAATTGTTGAAGATATAGTGGATTCGGGCTTAACCCTTAGCTACTTGGTGGAATATCTAAAGTCGAGAAATGCAAGTAGTGTAAAGGTGTGCAGCTTGTTGGATAAGCCGGAGAGAAGAAAATCACAAGTTGAAATAGATTTTGTGGGTTTTCAAATACCTGATGAGTTCGTAATAGGATATGGCTTGGATTATGCAGAGGTTTATAGAAATCTTCCCTTTGTTTGTGTTTTAAAGCCTGAGGTATATACAACGTAAAGCAACAAAGTAATAAGGCGTGTAATTATTACATATAATCTCATGTTAATTATAGAGAAGCTATTTTGAATATTGAGTAAGGCATTATCAAGTTGAGTTTTAAAAATGCCTGTGATAGAATAAATATATTGTAGATTTATCCAATAATTATTATTTTTTGGAAAGCTCATGGAACATGCGCTAAAGGAGGGCTATGATTGAAAAAATTTGTACGAGGAATTAGTTTTTATGCATTGATATTTATCATCATAATAATGTTTATAAGTTTTGTGCAGAACATTGATTCCAATAAGGAAAAATTATCTTACACAAATTTAATAAGCATGATAGAAAACGGTAAAATAACTGAGATTACAGTCTCAGACATAGGCGGAACCGCAACAGTGACAGGGCAAACAACAGCGGGTCAGCGTTTTGAAGCCATTGCCTTTACAGAATCATTAACAGATAGAGTTGATGAGCTTGTATTAGAAGGTAAACTCAATATGAAGATAGAAGCCAAAAATCAATCATCTACATGGCTTTCGATTATACCTACAGTTGGATTGATCATACTGCTAATTGTATTTTTCTTCATATTAACACAGCAATCTCAAGGCGGAGGAAACAGAGTAATGTCCTTCGGGAAAAGTAAAGCGAAGCTGCACACCGATGACAAGAAGAAGATTACCTTTGCAGATGTAGCAGGTGCGGATGAAGAAAAAGAAGAGCTGGGTGAAATAGTTGATTTTCTAAAAGCACCTAGAAGATTTATAGAGCTTGGAGCGAGAATACCAAAAGGAGTGCTTTTGGTTGGACCTCCGGGAACAGGTAAAACCTATTTGGCAAAGGCAGTTGCAGGTGAAGCAGACGTACCTTTCTTCTCCATCAGTGGTTCCGATTTTGTGGAAATGTTTGTTGGGGTAGGTGCTTCAAGAGTAAGAGACCTGTTTGAGCAGGCAAAGAAAAGCTCACCATGTATCATATTTATTGATGAAATTGATGCAGTGGGGCGTCAAAGAGGCGCAGGACTGGGTGGCGGACATGATGAAAGAGAGCAAACCCTGAACCAATTACTGGTTGAGATGGATGGTTTCAGCATAAATGAAGGTGTAATAATTATAGCGGCTACCAATAGACCAGATATATTAGATCCTGCATTATTGAGACCTGGACGTTTTGACAGACAGATTATGGTTGGAATACCTGATGTAAAAGCTAGAGAAGAAATCTTAAAAATACACGCTAGGAATAAGCCTCTTGCAGTTGATGTTGAATTAAGTGTATTGGCAAAAACAACACCGGGCTTTACTCCTGCTGATCTTGAAAATGTAATGAATGAAGCAGCACTTCTATCAGCAAGAAAGAATAAGAAAAAAATAGAGCTTAAGGATATTGAAGAAGCTGTGATCAGAGTAATAGCAGGGCCAGAAAAGAAAAGCAAGGTTGTTAGCGAGCAAGATAGAAAGCTTACTGCATACCATGAGGCAGGGCACGCAGTTATACAAAAGCTGTTGCCGAATGCAGATCCTGTACATCAAATATCTATCATACCAAGAGGTAGAGCAGGAGGATACACTATATCCCTTCCTAGACAGGACAAATTCTACATGTCAAAGTCAGAGCTGGAGCAAGAAATTGTCAGCCTGCTTGGCGGTAGGGTTGCAGAAAAGCTTGTGCTTAATGATATAAGCACAGGTGCACAGAATGATATCGAGAGATCTACAAACATAGCAAGAAAAATGATTACTGAGTATGGTATGAGTGATGAGTTCGGACCTATAACATTTGGTACACACCATGATGAAGTATTTATAGGAAGAGACTTAGGACGCAGCCGAAACTATAGTGAAGAGATTGCTGCACTGATAGACAAAGAAATTAGAACTGTAATCGACAAGGGCTATAACCATGCGGAACAGCTACTAAAGGATAACATCAGTAAACTGCATGCTGTTGCTCAAGCACTACTTGAAAGAGAAAAGCTTGATGAACAAGAATTTGAAGAAATATTTGCTCAAACATAAAATTGAAGAAGACCGAAAGGTCTTCTTTTTTTGTTCATTATGCGTCCAAAATCCTTTTAATTTTTCTGACATTTTTTGATATAATAGTACTATGCGATTATTTTGCAAATGGAGGAGTGTTACGATGAATTTTATTTTAAAGACAGGCATGATAGCAGAAATTGAGCTTGTGGTTGAACAGCAGCATACAGCGATGGCCTTTGGCAGCGGCGGTGTAAAGGTGCTTGCCACCCCGATGATGATAGGCCTTATGGAGAAAGCAGCCTTGACTGCAGTTGACGAGCATTTGGGGGAAGGCTTCGCAACAGTTGGTACAACAGTAAATGCAAAGCATTTGGCTGCTACACCGGTGGGCATGAAGGTGAGGGCTGTTGCAGTGCTTACAAATATTGAGGGTAAAAAGCTGACTTTTGACATAGCGGCATATGATGAGAGAGAAAAAATCGGTGAAGGCACTCATGAGCGATATATTATAGAACTGGCTAAATTCCTTAAACGAACAGAGGAAAAAGCTGCAAAATAATGTTTAAAAGAGTACACTTTGTTAAAAAATAAACAAAAAGTTTTTATATCAATACTGCAAGTATATATGGTAATATATTAGTGATAACGACGGAAATCTTGCAATATTTTATGTACTATGAAGGCAAAGCTTCATAACTGCATTGATGGATGAATATACTAATATTGCAATGGATTACAATTAATTATGAATGAAATAAAGTGTTAGTTAAGGAGGGTAAATATGTTTGATAAGCAAAAAGCTGCAGAGATTAAAGCGGCAGCAGAAAAATGGGACAATAATGTCAAGTCAAAGCTTGAAAAACAACCAGAGAGAAAAGTGGTATTTAAGACATCCTCAGGTATGGAAATAAAAAGAATGTATACACCTGCTGATGTAGAAAACATGGATTATACGACTGACCTTTCATATCCGGCACAATACCCATATACAAGAGGTGTACAGCCAACCATGTACAGGGGAAGATTCTGGACGATGAGACAGTATGCAGGCTTTGCAACTGCTGAAGAGTCCAATAATAGATATAAATATCTTTTAGAGCAGGGACAGACAGGCCTAAGCGTAGCCTTTGACCTACCAACTCAAATCGGTTACGATTCAGATCATGCTTTGTCAGAGGGCGAAGTAGGGAAAGTAGGGGTGGCAATAGACTCCCTCAAGGATATGGAAACGCTTTTTGACGGAATTCCTCTAGATAAGGTAACAACATCAATGACTATAAATGCTCCAGCTGCTGTATTGCTCGCAATGTATATTGCTGTTGCAGAGAAGCAAGGTGTTTCAGCTGACGCATTGTCAGGTACAATTCAAAACGACATACTTAAAGAATACATAGCAAGAGGTACATATATATTCCCAGTAGAACCATCTATGAGACTTATTACAAATATATTTGAATATTGCTCAAAGTACGTTCCAAAGTGGAATACCATTTCTATTAGTGGTTATCACATAAGAGAAGCTGGTTCAAACGCAGCACAAGAGGTTGCATTTACATTGGCTGATGGTATTGCTTATGTAGAAGCTGCTATCAAAGCTGGTCTGGATGTAGATGACTTTGCACCTAGATTATCCTTCTTCTTTAACGCACACAATGACCTTCTTGAGGAGGTTTCAAAATATAGAGCTGCAAGAAGACTGTGGGCAAAGATCATGAAGGAAAGATTCCAAGCCAAGGATCCTAAGTCCCTGATGCTTCGCTTCCACACACAAACAGGCGGTTCTACATTAACAGCACAACAGCCTGATAATAATATAATTAGAGTTACAATTCAAACCTTAGCAGCAGTATTGGGAGGCACACAATCCTTGCATACAAATTCAAAAGATGAGGCTTTAGCGCTTCCGACTGAGGATGCAGTTAGGGTAGCTTTGCGAACGCAGCAAATTGTAGCCTACGAAAGTGGTGTAACAGAAACAGTAGATCCATTGGCGGGCTCCTATTATGTTGAAGCTATGACAAACGATATTGAAACAAGAGCAATGGAATATATAAAGAAGATTGATGATATAGGCGGAGCTGTAAAGGCAATAGAGCGAGGCTATATTCAGCAGGAAATACAGGACAGCTCCTATAAGTATCAGATGGAAATTGAATCAAATGATAGAATTATTGTAGGTATGAACAAATTCCAAATCAAAGAAGCTGCACCAAAAGGACTTTTAAGGGTTGATCCTGCTGTGGGAGAGCTTCAAAGACAAAAGCTTGAGACTTTGAGACAAGAGAGAGACAACAACAAGGTAAATACAGCTTTGGAGGCTTTGAAGAAAGCTGCACAAACTGATGAGAACCTTATGCCTTTCATACTGGAAGCTGTAAGAACTTATGCTACCTTGGGAGAAATATGCGGAGTCCTAAGAGAAGTATTTGGGGAATACCAGCAGTCAGTTATACTCTAAAATAGAAAACATTAATTGAAGGAGGTAATCAAATTGGATAGACCAATTAGAGTTGTTGTAGCAAAGCCCGGCCTTGACGGTCATGACAGAGGAGCCAAGGTTGTGGCTAGAGCTTTAAGAGATGCAGGAATGGAAGTAATCTATACAGGACTAAGACAAACACCTGAGCAAATAGTAGAGGCTGTTATACAAGAGGATGCGGATTGTCTTGCTATGAGTATACTTTCAGGTGCTCACAATCATCTATTTCCAAAGGTTGTAAACATGCTTAAGGAAAGAGGCGTTGAGGATGTACTTGTAGTAGGCGGAGGAGTTATACCGGAAGATGATATTCCGGGACTTTTAGAAGCAGGTATAGCTGCAATATTTACACCTGGCACACCTACAACCTTAACAATTGATTTCATAAAACAAAATATTAAAAAATAAAAGGTGATCATATGGATATAAAGGCAGGCTTGTTAAAGGGTGACAAAAGAGCTGCCGCCAGACTTATTACCTGGGCTGAAAATGGAGATGAAGAAGCTGCAAATATTATCCGAGAGTGCTATCATCTTACAGGCAAGGCTAGGATAATAGGAATTACCGGACCTCCCGGAGCAGGCAAAAGCACAGTTACAGATAAGCTGGCGAAGCTTTTGCGTATGCAGGATAAGAAGGTAGGCATTATAGCAGTGGATCCTACCAGTCCATTTACCGGCGGCGCAATTCTGGGAGATAGAGTAAGGATGAATGACTTGAGTACAGACCCAGGGGTGTTCATACGAAGTATGGGTACAAGAGGCGCTTTGGGAGGCTTGTCAAAGGCAGCCCATGATGCTGTTCGGATTCTGGATATATACGGATCAGATTATATATTCATTGAGACCGTTGGGGTTGGTCAGTCTGAAGTAGATATTGTAAAGCTTGCAGATACTGTGGTTATGGTAATGGTTCCTGGTCTGGGAGACGATATACAAGCAATCAAAGCAGGTATCATGGAAATTGGTGATGTTTTTTCAGTGAATAAGTCTGATAGAGAGGGTGCTGAAAGAACAGCAACAGAGATAGAAATGATGCTGGATTATAATAAAAGCTCTGATTTTCGTCCTGAGGTCGTCAATATTGTGGCGAGAGACAATCAGAAGGTTGACAAGCTATTGGAAGCCATTGAAAGACATTGGGAATATCTTTGCAAAGACAATAACTATCAAGACCGCAAGAAAAATAATATTAGAACAGAAATTATAAGTCTCATTAATCAGTACATAATAACTTCAATACAAAGAAATAATCATTCTAATCTGATTCAGTCTATGGTGGAAAAGGTACTCTGCAAGGAGCTGGATCCATATAGTGCTGCAATAGAAATACTGCAAAGCTTCAACATCGTAACTGAGCAGCAGCTTGATAGACAAATATTGAAATAAGCAGTAGAATTGAATAGAATGGGGGACTTTTCGATAAAGGATTGAAGACGTCTCTGAAAGTATGATAGGAGGTAACAGCGTGGTTAATAAGGTTGATCATATTGGTAT
>Ga0209317_1001756_pt1 | contig 17629 bp, 12 predicted proteins | sample RifGroB2_FD_183994 | JGI IMG/M metagenome (GOLD analysis project Ga0209317, IMG submission 183994) | Soil microbial communities from Rifle, Colorado, USA - Groundwater B2 (SPAdes) (version 2) | ecosystem: Environmental > Terrestrial > Soil > Unclassified | place: Rifle, Colorado | collected... | reverse complement strand
CCGATTCTATCCTAATCAACAGTTGGCCAGTCATGTCCTTGGGTTTACCGATGTTGACGAGAAGGGACTGGAAGGCGCCGAGCTGGCATTTGACAGCGTATTATCCGGCGTGCCAGGCTACAAATTGATTAACAGGGATGCGCTTCAACGTCAAATTATCACACCTGATGCAGAGGAACAAATGCCGAAACATGGAGATAATGTGCTGCTGACGATTGACGCTAATATTCAGCGTTTTACTGAAGAAGAATTGGAAATTGCCTATAAAAAATGGACACCAACCTCAGCAACAGCCATTGTAATGGACCCGATGTCGGGTGAAGTGCTGGCTATGTGCAATTATCCTACGTATGATCCTAATCATTTTAAGAAGTGTCTTCCCGGCAGCAGAAGGAATCTGGCTATCACTGATTGTTATGAGCCCGGATCGATAATGAAGCCCATTGTAATTTCGGGTATATTCGACGAGGGTCTGGTGAAACCCGACGAGGTTCTCTTTTGTAGTAATGGAGCTTGTGAAATAGAAGGCAGGATTCTGCATGATACTCATGGAGGGCATGGCAATCTTACTGTTTCTGAAATTGTTATTTACTCCAGTAATATAGGAATGGCAAAGTTAGGTATGCTTATGGGAAATGAAAAAATGTATCGATATCTTGAGCAATTCAATTTTGGGGAAAAAACGGGGATTGAGTTGCCGGGAGAAATTGGAGGTATCTTTCGTCCTTTAAAACAGTGGTCAAAAAAATACTCTCTCATCTCTATTTCAATAGGACACGAGATAGCCGTTACTCCGCTCCAGTTTGTTACAGCTTTTTGTAGCATACCAAATGGAGGGCTATTGTTTGAACCAACAATAATAAAATCAACGATAAATAACGATGGCAAAACAAGAGAAGAATTTCAAAGTCTGCAACCCGTAAGACGGGTAATTAATTCAAACATTGCGCGTAATATAATGAATCCTATATTGATGAAAGTCGTTACAGAAGGCACAGGGAAAAATGCAAACCTGCTGGAATACGATGTTGCCGGAAAGACGGGCACATCGCAAAAAGCCCATGGTGAGGGTGGCAGGTATTCTCATGAAAAATATGTCGGCTCTTTTATCGCCTACGCACCCGCAGAGCATCCTCGTATTTGTGTGTTAGTTATGATTAATGAGCCGCGAAATGGCGCTTACTATGGCGGTACTGTTGCAGCTCCCGTTGTAGGAGAAATTATTAAGCGTTCACTCCTTTATCTCGGTGTAGAACCTTCAAAATTTCAAATAGCAATGCAATAATGTAATCTCTTATATACTGGAATAAGGAGGTGATGAGCGACTTTAATGGCTTGAAAATGTATGAAATTGTGTGATAAAGTATCTTTAATATAATGATTTATGAAAAGAATCGGGGACAAAGATGACAAATAAGGAAATTGAAAAACAGAATTTCATTTTATGGTACAGTCTGTATGCCACTGAAAAAGAGTTGGAAATTGCGAGAACCAATAACACAGAAACACTCAATAGACTTTTGAAAGAATATGCTGAAGAAATTGATAAAATTAACAAATCAAGACGTTTTTACGAACGGATTGTTCAGCCGGCAAGCGGACAAATACAGGGTTTCGATGCGGCATTGGAAATAAATTATTTTTCATACGAGAGAAAAAGCACCGTTTTGGAGGGGATGTGCCAATAGGCATGAAATTAAGTGAACTTTGTTCTTGTTTAAAAGAACACCAATCTTATGATTTTGTTGAAAAAGATGTTGGGGGAATAACACATAACTCCAAAAAGATAAAAAGGGGTTATGTATTTGTCGCCATTAAAGGTCATAAGTTGGACGGGCATGATTTTGTTGTTGATGCAGCGGGAAAAGATGCTGCTGCTCTTGTTGTAGGAAAAAGGATAGAAATAACTCCACGGATACCACAAATTGTTGTACCGAATACCCGCAAGGCCTTGGCGTTTCTTAGCAATCATTTTTATGGTGAACCTTCTTCTGAAATGACGGTAATCGGTATTACAGGAACGAATGGAAAAACAACAACTTCATTTCTCACAAAGTCAATAATTGAGGCCTCCGGCATGAAGGCAGGACTGATTGGTACCATCCAATATCAAATAGGGAACAGGGTGATACCGGCTCAAGAAACTACCCCTGAATCCGTTGAAATTCAGAGTTATCTTTCCGAGATGCTTAAATCCGACATAAAATATGCCGTAATTGAGGCATCCTCTCATGCCCTCTCTCAGCACAGACTGGATAGGGTCCGTTTCAGTTCAGCAATCTTTACAAATTTATCTATTGAACATCTCGATTATCATGAAAACATAAGAAATTATAGAACAGAAAAACTCAAACTGGTAAAAGGGCTAGGTAAAGATGCATTTGCTATACTCAATGCCGACCATAATGCCAGCAAACATTTTGCTGAATGTACGAAATCACAAGTAGTATGGTATGGTATAAAAAGAAAGAGAGCAGATGTAACAGCAGAAATTATAAATATGAACGCCGATACAACACAATTTTTATTAAATTCCCCCTGGGGCAAAAACATAATCACCATAAATCTGGTAGGTAAACATAACGTTTATAATGCATTGGCTGCTGCCGCAAATGGTCTGGCGCTGGGTTTTAAAATCGACACGGTAAAAACCGGTATTGAATCTTTAAGCGGAGTGCCCGGACGTCTGGAAAAAATTGACTACGGGCAGGATTTCCACATTTATATTGACTTTGCACACACACACCAGGCGTTACAGACTATTCTGAGTACTATCCGTGCAACAACAACAGGACGCATCATATTGGTCTTTGGATGCGGCGGAGACAGAGATAGAAAGAAAAGACCCAAGATGGGGCACATTGCAGAAAGGTATTCAGACCTTTTCTGGGTAACAAGCGATAATCCCCGTTCAGAGGATCCTCTCAAAATTATCCATGAGATTCAAAAAGGAATAAAGAAAAACGCTTCTTGCCGGGTACAACCCGACAGAAAAATCGCCATTGAAGAGGCCATTTGGGAAGCGAAAAAGGGGGATGCTGTAGTCATTGCCGGAAAGGGTCATGAACAATACCAGATATTAAAGAATACCATTATTCCATTTGATGATCGTGAAGTTGTGATACAAACCTTACAAAATAATATGGCCTTAAACAATTAATAAGGTAAGTGTAATAAAATGGAAATCCTATCCCTTGATGAGATTGTAAAAGCCTTTTGCGGACAAATAATATCCGGCGATACAGACATAAAAATAAGGGGCATATCTACGGACAGTCGAACTGTTAAGCCGGGAGATTTGTTTTTTGCACTCAAAGGAGAGCGTTGTGATGGTCACCAGTTTGTCCTGCATGCAATGAACACAGGCGCTGTGGGAGCCGTTATTTCAAATGAATTTAAAATAGAGCCGGCACATAAAAATTTCCCGGTAATTCGGGTAAAAGACACCACTACGGCGTTAGGAGATCTGGCAAGATATTATCGTCAAAAATTGAATACAACGATTATCGGCATTACCGGAAGTAACGGTAAAACCACTACCAAAGAAATGACGTATCATGTATTGTCCCATTTTGGTACTACAGCAAAATCACAGAAAAGCTTCAATAATTTCATTGGTGTACCGGTGACAATATTTGAAATAGAAAATAGACATCGATATGGTGTGCTGGAAATGGGTACAAATGCTCCTGGAGAAATTCGACGTCTGTCTGAGATTGGCGCTCCTGACGTAGCAGTAATTGTTAACATTTCTAAAACGCACCTGGAAGGTCTTAAAAGTATCGAAGGAGTTGCACAGGCAAAAGCAGAAATATTAGAAAACCTCAGCAAAGGTGGAGTATTTGTATATAATGCCGATAATCCATGGTGTGCTAAAATTGCCGGCTGTTTTAAAGGGAAAACCGTAGGCTTTGGTTTTAGCTCCCAGGCACATATTAGGTGTACGGATATAAAGAAAAAAGATAAAGGGTATGTTTTCGAACTCAATTGGCATTTAAACGTTCCTCTTCCCATTCCTGGGTATCACAATATTACGAACTGTTTGGCTTCTTTTGCGATTTGCAAAGCGCTAGGTCATGATATCCGCTGCGTAAAGGATGCTTTTTCCTCTTTTAAACTACCTTTAATGAGAATTGAACAGCAACGAATAGGAAACATTACCATTATCAATGATGCTTACAATGCAAATCCTGAGTCTGTACGTGCAGCCTTACAATATCTTAGTGAAATTGATGAAGAGGGACGAAAAGTTTTTGTATGCGGTGACATGCTGGAATTGGGAAATGAGTCTGCCCAGTTACACAGGGAAATTGGAGAAACAGTATCTTGCCTAAATATTGATTTATTATGGACTGTAGGAAAATATGCATCTGAAATTGCAAAGGCGGCAAAATCATCAGGTACACCTGAAAGGCAAGTCGTCAGTTTTCAGGATGTTTCAGACATTACGCCTGCCGAAATAAATGAGCTGAGAGAGAATGATATAGTATTAATCAAAGGCTCCAGAGGTATGCGTATGGAAAATATTATTGAGAAGTTTAAGGAATTTTTCTCAAAGCGTGTGCCGGCACATAATTGTAATTAACGAATAAATACTCACTATGGATTCCCAGAAAAAGGTACTGTTGGTGGAAAAAGACAATGCCATTTGGCATTTTGTACGAAGTATACTTAAAAAAGAGGTATATGATTTGGACTTTGCCGATGATGCTAAATACGCACTCACAAAAATTCAAAATAATACAACGGACCTGATTCTTTTTGATTGCAATTCTTTGGGGGTAAATATGTCCGAATTCATTTCCTTAATTAGAAACTCAACAGACAATATTCCAGGTATTATAGCGTTAACAAAGAATATAAACGACGATGCCGATTGTACCCAACCCGCTGTAGATGATTTAATTACCAAACCGCTCAATTCGACTGAGTTACAATACCGCATCAGCCGGGTTTTTGAACGTAGGAATATGATAGATTTATTGAACAAAGACCGGGCAGATTCAGAAGCGCTTCTTCAGATATCAGAAGCTGTATCCTCAACACTGAGTAGCAGAGAAATTCTCCACATTATTGTCAAAAAAGTTGCTTCCCTTTTTGACGCAACGCGTTGTTCTATTTTCCGTGTTGCTCACGAGGAGAAATCCGCCCAGGTTATTGCTTCTCACGATAATCCGGACATTGAATTGGAGATAACGGTTGATAATTACCCGGAGGTGAAGAAGGCGCTGGAGACAGGAGAAATGGTGATTGTTCAATATATTCTCCTTGACCCGTTGATGAAGGATGTGCATGAAAATATACAATCTCTGAAAAACAATGCGATTGTTGTTATTCCAATTATACTGAAAGACAACGTCATTGGAACTCTTTTTTTAAGAAGCGTTCGAGACAATAAATTCTTCAATGAAAGAGAAATAAAATTTTTGAAGGTAGTCGCTCGTATAGCTGCTAATGCCTTAGATAATGCCTTTCTTTACGAAAATCTGGAGTCCACACGGTTGCAGTTGGTACAGTCTGAAAGATTAAGGGCATTGGGAGAACTGGCTACTGGCGTAGCCCATAATTTTAATAATTTGTTGAGTGGCATCCTGGGGCACACACAAATGTTGCTTTCCAAGGACATCGATGCCTCAATCCGAGAAAGATTGCAAATTGTTGAAAAACTCGTGTTAGATGGAGGTGAAATTGTCAGAAGGATTCAGGAATTTACGAGACTTCGTACTACAAAGGATTTTTCAGCAGTCAATTTAAAGGATATTATAAACGACGTTGTCCGAATGACAGAGTTGAAATGGTCCGGGGGACATAATACTTCCAAGATAGTGCTACGCGTTGATGCCAATCAGATGGAAATTCCTATTGTAGACGGGAATGCAACGGAACTGAGAGAGGTTTTTATCAACATTTTATTTAATGCAGTTGATGCTATGCCGAATGGAGGAGAACTTAGGATTAGAACAGAAACTAATGGAAAGAATGTTTTTGTTTATTTCATTGACACAGGCGAAGGTATGTCGGAAGAAACCAGGAAAAGGGTATTTGACCCTTTTTTTACAACAAAGGGGTCCAAGGGCACTGGTTTGGGGATGAGTGTCGCTTATGGAATAATAAATAGGCACAATGGTCAAATCAGCATAGACAGCGAACTGGGCATAGGCACTACCGTTACTGTCCAATTACCCGTATCAGAAAAGGTTATTAAAGAAATTGAGTGTAATTACGGTCTCAGACGTGAAGAAAGAGCAAGGATACTTCTCATAGAAGATCACAAAATTACCTTGGATGTACTTGCCGAGAATTTAGTAAACCTTGGCTACTATGTCCAGAAGGTAGAAAGTGGTATGGCGGGTATTAAAATATTCAAGGGTGGGAATTATGATATTGTTATAACAGATGTAGGTTTGTGCGATATTTCCGGATGGACGGTCTCTAAAAAAATAAAAGAAATATCATCTCATGTCCCGGTCGTATTTATTACAGGCTGGGGCAATCAACTCAGTTCCTCTCAGTTAAAGGAATGTGGCGTGGATTACGTACTTACAAAGCCTTTTAAGATAGAAGAGATTTCAGCAATTATAAAAAAGGCTATTGATTCTAAAAAAGATGTCTAAAGCTAAGAAAAGAGGTTAAGAGGACTTTGCTATATAATTGGCTTTATTCGATAAATTCATTAGAAATATTTAAATACATATCTTTTCGTGCTTGCCTGGCTGCTGTTACTGCTTTTTTAATCAGTATTTTTTTTGGTCAGTGGTTTATTAAGAGACTGCGGATTTTAAAGGTTGGTGAGGATACAACAAAAACAGACTCTGAAGAACTCAAACGTATGCATTTCGATAAAAAAAATACACCGACAATGGGAGGAATTGTCGTGAATGTTTCTATCCTGGCCTCCGTTTTGTTCTGGTGTAATATCTACAATGAATATGTCCTCTTAATGATGTTTACGTTGATCTGGTTCGGTGTACTTGGATTTATTGATGATTATATTAAGCTTACGCAGAAGAATGCAGCCGGTTTGAGCGATGTATCAAAATTATTATTTCAATCAGCACTGGGGCTCATACTGGGATTGATCTTATATTTCCATTTCAGTAAGTTTACCTGGGGTACCCAACTGGTGATTCCTTTTGTTAAAGATTTTAGACCCGACGTCGGTCCTTTTTACATATTGGTTGTTGCGTTCTTTATCGTTGGGATGTCAAACGCAGTAAATCTTACCGATGGTTTGGATGGTTTGGCAATAGGGTGCAGCATTATTGCCGGAATTGCTTTTGCTGTTATTGCCTATGCCTCTGGCAGGGTTGACTTCAGTGATTATTTAAGAATTCCTTATGTCCCCGGGAGTGGTGAATTGAGTATTTTTTGCGCTGCGCTAGTGGGAGGAAGCCTGGGATTCTTGTGGTATAACTGTTTTCCCGCGCAAATTTTTATGGGTGACACAGGTTCATTGACATTAGGCGGTATGCTGGGACTAATTGCTCTTATTGTAAAACAAGAACTGTTGATGGTTATTATCGGGGGAATCTTTGTTGCTGAGGCAGTTTCTGTACTTGTGCAAAAATTCTTTTATAAGATGACAAAGAGAAGGGTTTTTCGTTGTGCGCCTTTACACCATCACTTTCAGTTTAAGGGATGGCCAGAGACGAAAATTACCATCCGGTTTTGTATTATTGCGGCAATGCTGGCTGTATTCAGTCTTATACTGCTATAAAGGGGATTCGTTTGAAACACTCTCATTTCATTCTATACATTGTGGTTGCTCTGATAGGATTCAGTATTGTCACTGTCTATAGTACAGACCTGGCAACGTTTGGGGCTGGGGGGAAAAATTATCAATTAACGAAACATCTCTTATGGATATTAATGGGTTCGATATTATTAATAACCATGGCAAAGATTGATTACCATTACTTACAGAAATTGAGAATTCCCATTCTTGTTATATCCTTCGCACTGCTTTTGCTCGTATTGATTCCAGGAATTGGTACAGTTACTAACGGTGCACGCAGGTGGATTCGATTAGGCCATACTTTGGGTATACAGCCCTCCGAATTTGCAAAATTGGCGGTTATAATATTTGTTTCTGGCTATATTGCCAAGAACCGAAGTCACATGTCTAAATTCAAATGTGGTTTTATGATACCCATCGTTATTGTTGCGGTAACGGGTGCTCTTATAATCAAAGAGCCTGATTTTGGGAGTGCTGCGTTTATTACAATTCTATCAATAATTATGCTCATTGTTGGTGGGACCAGGTTCATTTATGTTTTTTTTACGATTTTAGCTACCGTACCGTTTTTGCACAAAATGTTATTCGAGGTTTCATATAGAAAAGACAGATTAATGGCCTTTATGGACCCATGGCAAGACCCTTCAGGAACAGGGTATCATGTAATTCAGTCGTGGATTGCCCTTGGTTCTGGTGGTTTGACAGGGTTGGGTGTTGGTAGCAGCAAACAAAAACTATTCTTTTTACCGGAAAGCAGCAGTGATTTTATCTTTACCATTATCGGGGAAGAGTTTGGTTTTATTGGAGTGTTAGTTATTATATGTCTATTCTTGTTATTAATATGGCAGGGGTTAAAAATAGTGCATGCAACCAAGGACGTATTTGGATTTTTTTTGGGATTTGGAATAACGGTGATGTTTGGGTTACAGGCTATTATCAACATTGCAGTTGTCTCTGGTATTGTTCCAACCAAAGGCATCCCCTTGCCTTTTGTTAGTTCAGGAGGGTCTTCTTTGTTATTCTCTATGATAGGAATTGGAATATTAATTAATATTGCAAGACAGTCTTTGGCGTCAGATACCTTAAACCTACATGTGAATATAGAACCAACAGAAGATAACGTTGGTAGATTATTGCCTGTGAGATTCTGGCATAATATAACGTCTAAAATAGCAGGTTTTTCGTGGCGATAGCGGTAAAATTCGTCAATAAGTCTCTGGTTTTGACATAAATTCTAAACATATATTCGTCATTTTACGCCTTTTTATGTTTATTTTTTGTACAAAGTGTGTCCTTGTTAAAGGTAAAGGGGTATAAAAAATGAAAGTCGCTTTTGCAGGAGGCGGTACCGCGGGGCATTTGATGGTGGGATTGAGTACAGCAGAAGAGATCCGTTCCAGGTTTAATGAGGCAGAAATAATTTTTTTTGGCACTGACAAAGAATTTGAAAAACGATGTGTAGAACAGCGAGGCTTCAGGTTTCAACGGATGCCTGCTAAAAGGTGGGGAAAATCGTTCAAGCAGTTATTCACGTTTATCATTGCAATAGGTATCGGCATTGTTGAATCCCTCATTGCGCTTCGCAAATTTAACCCGGACATTGTGGTTGGATTGGGTGGCTATGCCTCTTTTGCCCCAATTATCGCTGCAAAATTACTCAGCATACCGTCTGTATTACTGGAACAAAATGTAATTCCTGGGAAGGCAAATCGATTCCTGGCTAAATGGGTTGATGAGGTATATTGTCATTGGAGAGGTTCTCTCAAGTGGTTCAACAAGGCGAAAGTTGTACGGGTAACAGGAACTCCCATACGCAAGGATATCTTATCTAGCCAAAGATGCCGTTCTGCCGAAATATTCGGACTAAGTTCTTCTAAAAAAACGATACTGGTTACAGGGGGAAGTCAGGGCGCGCAGGCAATAAATGAAGTTATACTAAGATGTTTGCCCAAATTAGAGCCGTTATCAAACGAACTGCAAATTATCCACTGTACAGGTGAATATGGATATGAAGCCGCAAAAGCAGCGTACAAGCAAACGGATATCAAAGCGTTTGTTTGTAGTTTCTTAGATGATATGGGCGCTGCTTTTAGCATGGCGGATTTGATCATTTGTAGAGCGGGCGCTACTACGATTGCAGAATTTACTGCAGTAGGTATTCCCGCTATATTGATACCATATCCGCATGCTGCGGATAATCATCAATACTGGAATGCAATGGAATTAGCAAGCAACGGCGGCGGATATTTATTGCAGCAGATTGATTTGACGCCTGAAAAAATCATAGAACTCATTACAGATCTTTTCGGCAATAAAGAAAAGTACGACAGAATGAAGACGTTTAACAAAGGGATGGGAATGCCAAATGCAGCCACGAAAGTTGTTGATAACATTTGTAGGGTAATTGGCTTCAAAGGCACACAATTTGCTCTTATGTTGTGCTAATTCATATTTTTATTTATTAAATATATGTTAAATTATTCCGATATAATATTATACAGTGACACTAAACCTCTGATTGTTTGTAATACTGATTCAACAAAATAAATTGAGGGGTAAATCTATACCGCTACATACTATTTCTATCTAAAAAAGGAAAATTACTATGAATCTATCAGAAGGTATGGACAGGATGCACACACATACAGCATCGTTAGATAACCAGTTCAATTATCGGCCTATGCGTGGACATTGTGTATATTTCATAGGAATAGGTGGTATCGGGATGAGTGCCGTTGCACGCATTCTTTTAAACGAGGGTTGTGTTGTCGCGGGTTCGGATATACGGCCATCTTCTTTGACTTCAACACTGGAAAAAATGGGAGCCAGGATTAATACAAGACAAGATGGCAGTTTTATGACATCAGATACGGATATGGTAGTGATCTCAGCGGCTATTTCCGAAGACAATCAGGACCTTAAAACTGCCCGCAAAATGGGTATAAAGGTAGTAAAATACTCTCAAATACTCGGTTCGTTAATGAAAGAAAAACGTGGTATTGCAATCAGTGGGACTCACGGAAAAACAACCACAAGTGCGATGATTTCCAGCGTATTAAAAACGGCAGGATTGGATCCTACATTTGTTATCGGAGGAGAAGTGCCTGATATTGGAGGCAACGCACATTTAGGAACGGGAGATTTATTTGTAGCAGAGGCATGTGAATATGACAGGTCATTTTTAAACCTTGTTCCACAAGTCGGTGTAATCACCAACATCGAAGAAGATCACCTGGACTATTATGAAAATATTGAGAAAATAATAAATGCGTTTGGTGATTTTGCATCATTGGTTTCAAAAGAAGGTTTATTAGTCGTAAATGATCACGATAAGAATATATTCCTTGCAATGCAAAGGGCAAATTGTAAGGTCGAAACATACTCACTGGATAGTACCTCCGATTGGTGCGGCAAAGTTCTTTCTTCAGGTAACGGGACAAATAGATTCAGCATCTTTAGAAAGAATGCTTTTTTTGATGATTTTACTTTAAAAATACCGGGGTCACACAATGTCTTAAATGCGTTGGCCGCAACTGCAGTATGTACCTTTATCGGGGTTGATAAAAATTCTATTAAGGCTGCATTAGCTTCATTTCGTGGGGCAAATAGACGATTTCAAATAATTGGAGTGAAAAACAACATTACGGTAATTGATGATTACGCTCACCATCCGACAGAGATACACGTAACGTTAAGAGCCGCTCGAGAGCTATACCCTGAAAAAAAGATATGGTGCGTATTTCAACCCCATCAGTACAGCAGAACGCGACACTTGTTAAGAGGATTTGCAAGGTCCTTTCAAAATGCAGATAAAGTAATTTTTGCCGATATCTACTCAGCACGTGACAACGACGATGAAAAAACTACAATGAATTCATCGAGGCTATTTGAAGAAACTCGAAATGCGGGTGTCGATGTCCAGTACATTCCACAATTGCATGATATTGTCAATGCGCTGTCATTACGTGTAAAACCAGACGATGTTGTTATAACAATGGGTGCCGGTGATGTGTGGAAAGTTGCTTATGATTTAGTTGCAAAATTAGAATAATGGGTTAATATTAATCCTTAATAATATTGTTTTTTAAATGTTAGGAGAGTATGAAATGAAGCCAAAAAATGTTGTTGTACTGATGGGAGGCATATCTCCTGAACGAGAGATTTCATTGCGTTCCGGTAATGCAGTAGCAAGGGCATTAAAAGAGGCTGGATTTAACGTTACTTGCATCGATGTAAAAGACGAAAAGATAGAAGAACTCGATCTCATGGACATAGATGTCGCATTTATTGCCTTACATGGGTATTTTGGCGAAGACGGAGGGGTGCAACGACTTTTAGAATTAAAAGGGATTCCATATACTGGCTCAGGTATAAATGCCAGCAGGCTTGCAATGGATAAATTAGCAACAAAAAAATGTTTTATTGAGGCAGGTCTTAAAACGCCGGATTATATAACAGTAGCAGAATTTCAAGAGTTACAGGAGATACAGCTGGAAATAAGCAAACTAGGGTTACCGGTAGTTTTAAAACCTACGAGGAACGGTTCCAGCATAGGCATATCGATCATTAAAAATATTAACGATCTTCAAATTGGTTTGGAAAAGGCTTTTGAATTTGGATATGAATTACTTGTTGAAAAATACGTAAAAGGCAGGGAACTGACCGTTGGAATTTTAGATGACAAGGCGCTGCCAATTATTGAAATTAAACCGGCGGTGGAATTTTATAATTATGAGGCGAAATATAAGGATGATAGAACACAATATATTGTTGTAGAAAAAACCTTAAGCGAACGGATAACTATAGCCGGTAATTCCTCACGAACTGTCGGCTTTCTCTCGTCTGCAACGTATAGCAATGCACAGGAGCTTGCTATCAATGCCCACAAAGTCCTCGGCTGCAAAGGATTCTCAAGAGTAGATATGTTGTTGGACGATAGAGATAACTTGTTTTTATTGGAAATAAATACCATCCCCGGTTTTACCGAAAAAAGCTTGCTGCCAAAGGCGGCAAAGGCGGCTGGCATGTCATTCCCTTCATTATGTGAAAAAATAGTTGATCTTGCATTTCAGAATATTCTTGTCAGTGCAGATGAACCAGTACAAAATTAAGGATATTATCAACAGCACATTCAACTACAAGCTTTTTTTAGAAATCCTTTTCTCTAAAATAGGTTCAATAAAAAAAGCTCTATACCCCTTTTTGCTCCAATTTGTGGTTTTTGCAGGTATAATAATTTTTGGAATATGGGGTATTAATAAGACGTGGCACTCATTAACAGATTTGAATATTTTCAAAGTCAGTCCTTCGACCTTCTCCTTCCACACCCCATCCTGGGTAACTGCCCGCTTTTCTAGCGACATAAAAGACGTAGCAGCCCTGAACGAACAGTACGGCATGTATGAAAACGATTTGACTCAAAGAATAGCAGACGTCTATGGAGGGATTGTTTTGATTAAAAAGGTAGATTCAATCAAAAGGACATTCCCCAATAAACTTAATATCAAGCTTGTATTGCGCAAACCGGCGGCTATCGTTAGAAGTGGAAATAATACGTATCTTGTGGACGATGAATGTGTCTTGTTACCAAAAGAATATTACACATTGCCAAATGCAGAATATGATACACCCTGCATCCAAAGTAATAAATTGGCAAGATTACCATTACATGGAAGTGAATGGAATGACAAGGGAATCAAGGCAGGGATAGATGTGTTGAAATTTCTCAGGGCAAATAATATTCATAACATTTTTAAGATATTAACGGTAGATGTGTCAAACGTGTGTAAAAGGAGGTTTACCGGTAAAAGTGATATCGTTTTGTGGACAGAGAACAATACGCAGATACGGTGGGGATGCTCTTCGTTCTGTAACGAACCCAACGAACTCTCCAATGAGGAAAAGCTCCAAAATCTCTTAAGTATAGCAAAGTCAGAAGGAACTAATCTAAAGCAGATGGAATATGTTGATGTCCGTTGGAAAAAACCTTCGGGGAAGCGCTGGGCAAAGATTAACGATGCGGTAGAAGAGCGTTAAAAATATTGGTTATAACAGCACCTCAATATAGCGACAATAAAGGAGAAATCAGCATTTAGGGAAAATATTTAGACGTTATCGAATTACTTGAAAGAATTCATGTGGTATAATGATGGTGATCTCTTATGAAGGCGAAACCACTTTTATCATTTAAATGCAAACTACTCATATTTGCACTCAGTATCTCCCTCATTCCCATTACTGCTCTTACGTTGACATACTACTTCCACTCAAGGAATACCCTGAGACATCAAATCTTAGAAAACCTGAGGGCAATTGCCGAAACAAAGAAACAACACGTCCTATGTTCTATGGAAGTAATCAAATCGCGCACTACAGACTTAGGTACTGATGGTTTCATAAGACAATACCTTAAAATACACAACCGTGGTAGGGTTTTTAAAAAAGACTTTGTAAAGCGGTTGAGTAACCACCTCTTAAAGAACAATCCGCCCCTCAACAACTACCTTGAAGCGATTATCGTTACAAACAAACACGGTGTAGTCGTTTCATCCACCCAGGAAGAACTGCAGGGTAAGAGCATTGCCGGCCAGAACGTATTTCTACAAGGGACAGGCATGGGGTACGGCCGGGTATATACAGGTCAACCGCACAACTTTCCCTACTTTGACACAAACTGTATATATATTACTGCGCCTATTCATTCTGAACATGATTCAGAGATACTTGGTGTCGTTATTAACGTTTACTGCTTTTCAATATTAAATAATATTACAACCAATCGCATTGGAATGGGAGAGACGGGTGAAGTGTATCTGGTCAACAAAAACAAGATAATGCTTACTGAGTCAAGGTTTATAGATAAAGCCCCCCATAAATTAGTAGTGGATACAGAACCCATTCATAAGGCTATCGAGGGCAATCAAGAGATGCTTGGCATCTATTCAGATTACAGGGGTGTGCCTGTTCTAGGCGCTTCACTGCAAATACCTGAGTATGGATGGATACTTCTGTCGGAGATAGATAGGTCGGAGGCATTTGCCCCCCTTAAGAGGCTGGGTCTTATTGCATTGATTTTAGGGATAGTGAGTTCCATGTCTGTCGTTATCCTCGGTATTACGACTGCAAGTTCAATGTCAAAACCTATTAAGGACCTTACGAATGCAACTGAAATCCTTGCCGGGGGAAATCTGAGTCATAGGGTCCAAATCAGTCGCAACGATGAAATTGGTATCCTCGCCAATAGTTTCAACATTATGGCGAAGAATCTCAATAATGAAATTACCGAACGGAAACGGATATCGGAAGAGCTGAGGACGCTCAATGAATCTTTAGAGCGGCGTGTGGAGGAACGGACAGCAGCAATAGAGAAGATGAACGAGAAATTGCGGGTTGAGATTTCGGAACACAAGAACTTAAAGGAGGAGCTTGTGTATCTTGCTGATTATGACCCTCTTACCAATCTCTTCAATCGTCGCCGTTTCCGGAAAGAATTAGACGGCCTGCTTGCATATTCAAGGCGATACGGCGTAGAGGGGACATTGCTATTCATCGATCTGGACAATTTCAAGTACATCAATGACGTTCATGGTCACCGGGTCGGGGATGAATTCCTCATAGGACTGGCAGGTTTGCTGAAGGGACGTTTACGTCAGACCGACTTAGTTGCCAGGTTGGGTGGTGATGAGTTCGCCATTTATCTGCCACAAGTCGATACCAATCAAGTAATGGTCATTGCCGAGGGAATCGCTAAATTGATTGAGCAACATACCATAGTAATTAAAGGACAGCGACAACCTACAGGCGTTACTGCGAGTATAGGTGTCGTGCTGTTTCCTCTGCATGGCACCATGCCGGAAGAACTTCTTACCTGTGCAGATATTGCCATGTATCAGGCAAAGAAAGAAGGGGGTAATAGCGTTTGCGTTTATAATGTCGATCAGAAAATGGAGATTGAGTCGTTGCTGAACTGGAAAAATCGCATTCAGGTTGCCCTTGCCGAGGATCGCTTTGTGTTGCACTTCCAGCCTATTACGGATTTCAACCAGCTTAACATAATTGGATATGAGGCATTATTGCGCATGGTAGATGAAAATGGCAAACTCATCCCACCATCCAGTTTCATCAGTGTTGCTGAACATTTTGGGCTAATGAGAGAAATAGACTGTTTGGTAGTGCGCAGGGCAATCAAACTCCTGGCGGAAATACAGAAGACCGGTAAAAAGCAATATATCGAAGTCAATTTATCAGATAAGTCATTCACCGACCGAGAACTCCTCCTTATTATCAAGAAGGAACTTACAACAGCTGGTATTAATGCTGCAAATCTCGTCCTGACCATCACCGAAAATGCCCTTATGGCAAACATGTTCCTGGCAGAGCGTTTCATTAAAGCGCTCAAGGATATGGGATGCCGTGTTGGTATTGACGATTTCGGTGTCGGTTTTTCGTCGTTTAACTTTCTCAAGAAATTACCGGTTGATTACCTGAAGATTGACGGCAGCCTTATCCACGATATAACGAACAACCCGGTAGACCAGCACCTCGTCAGAGCGATGGTGGAGGTAGCGCGCGGTCTTGGCAAACAAACGGTGGCGGAGTTTGTGGAAAATAAGGCAACGATACAATTGCTATCGGAATACGGAGTGGACTTTGGACAGGGATACTATATTGGCAAACCATTTATTTTTTCAGAAAAACCCAGCAAACACAAAGACTAAGTCAAACTTCATCCGGTGACAACTTTAAATTTATTATTAAAATCATGCAAAACATTATGGTAAACTGGGATTTTCTGGATTCCAGATTAATTCCCGGCCAGCCTGTCTGTTTGGCCAGCCTTCGTTTGTCGTCCCGTCTGAATTACCATTTTGTATCCGTTCTACATGTCCGTCTATAAAAAGAATATTTGCAGCCTTTGAGTGTCTTTGCGCGACACTTCCATACGAACCTTCATAATTGTCCGCTACGCCAGTGTTATTGATACGACCGTCAAACAGTAGCACTGTCCTGGTAGTCTCTCCAATAGTTTCTATAGACCGTTGACATTCAGATGCCGGCAAGAGATTTTGATTCATTTTTATTGTGCGTGTTGTATCTTGTTTTGAAAGATGCACCGTTTTGAAGATGGGATCTTGTTTTATAAGTAAGAGCCTCTCCTCCTGTGAGATTTCATCCCTTTCGCTGGGAAGTTGCAATGTTGTAAGATAGTTGTCAACAGCTTTAAACCATACCTCTGCATTACAGATTTCCGTACCATCTTTGCTTGTACCGCTATTATTGGGACAAGGGAGTAATCCGTTGTTATCATTTGTATACTGCTCAAATGCGAGAAATAGCTGCCTAAGATTATTAACACAAATAATTTGTTGCGCTTTTTGTTTGGCTGCGAAAATCGCTGGAATTACGATACAAACCAGGACTGCAACAATGATAACGATTATCAATAACTCAATAACTGTGAACCCTCGGCTTTTAACGGTTACATACATAGTTTTACAGGTTTAGAAAGAAATTTTTGTTAAATATATTTATATTCGGCATGTTGAATGCCAATAATCTTTGTATAGAAAAGATAAACTTTAAATACTAACTGCGTTTGATACTTACAAATTTTTTCTCAACAAAACGATTTTAGTAGGAAGATAATAATAACAACTTAATAAACGAAAAAGGTGTTTTTGAGGTACATAAATGTAAAGATACCGGTAAAGGACGCTGTTAAGTATTCAACAATTAATAATTTCTTATTATTAAAAATATTTGACTTTTTATGGTGTAATGTTAAAATTACTAAGTATCATTGGTTTAGTCAGATACGAACAATTCTATGAAATGCGGAAGTGGCGGAATCGGCAGACGCGCTAGTTTGAGGGGCTAGTCCCGCTGATACCGGGG
>Ga0209317_1001755_pt1 | contig 17647 bp, 11 predicted proteins | sample RifGroB2_FD_183994 | JGI IMG/M metagenome (GOLD analysis project Ga0209317, IMG submission 183994) | Soil microbial communities from Rifle, Colorado, USA - Groundwater B2 (SPAdes) (version 2) | ecosystem: Environmental > Terrestrial > Soil > Unclassified | place: Rifle, Colorado | collected... | reverse complement strand
ATCCGGACTCGAGAGTCGCGTACCGTGAGGTACTTGAGCCCTGAGTCTTTTTCCTGCCGGTTCATATTCGGTTGCAAAGAGCTGCCCTGCGAAGTCAAACTTTATAACAAAGCGATCCCCGACCGTCAACCCTTTAATGAATAATTTTCCCTAACGTTTCGGGTGACAGCCGACCTCGATGCCCCGTTTTGCACGTCCCCATGTATATCGGCAGGCCGCTCGCTTTCATCAGGGTAAAAAGCCTGACATCCCGATCCGACTCGTCTATAATCGCCCGATGTCAAATCTCGCCTTCGCCCTTATCGTCACTTCCGCCGTCATGCACGCTCTCTGGAATCTGCTTGTGAAGCGCAGCCGCCACAAGACCGTTTTCATCTGGTGGATGTTCGTCACCTCCTTCGTGCTCTTTACGGCCGCCCTCCCCCTGATTCCCGAGCCTTTCCACTGGCCCGGCACCGAGACGCTCCTCATGGTGGCCATTGGCGCGGTCTGTTTCGTTCTCTATCATCTTCTCAACGGCCGCGCCTACCAGGACGGCGACCTCTCGGTCGTCTATCCGTTATCCCAGACCTCCATGATCTACGTGCCGATCTGGGGGGTGGCCCTGCTCGGGGAGCGGCTCTCCATCCACGGGGTGGGAGGTATCCTGCTCGTCATGCTGGGAACCTTCTCCGTGCAGATGCAGCGCATCACCCTGGCGGAACTGGCGCGTCCTTTCAGGGACCTGAACAGTCCGTCGGTGCGCGCCGCACTGTCAGCCGGGTTTATCTACTCCATCGGGTCGGTAGCCGAGAAGGCCGGGGTCAGGCACTACACGCCGCTTTATTTCACCTACTTCCTGATCTTTTCCATGCTGCTGCTCATGACCATGAATCTCAGCCGCTCCAAGTACCGCATCCTTATCGCCGAGGAGTGGCGCGAGAACTGGCGCCCCATCCTCTGCAGCGGCCCGGTCGTGATGGCTTCGTTTCTCACCTTCCGCTACGGGCTCAATCTTGCGCCGGTCGGTTATGCCGTTGCGGTTCGCCAGGTGAGTATCATGGTGGGTGTGCTGATCGGGGTCCTCTTTCTGCGCGAGGCGTTCGGAAGGATCAGGCTGTTGTCGGCCCTTTTCATTGTCGCCGGCGCAGTACTGATTCGGTTCGGATAGCTGCCTGGACCGACTGACATCCATTGCCATACCTACAGGAAGAGCCCGCCGGATTTCTCCAGCGGGCTCTTTTTGAACTACCGGCTGCCCTGTCTTGACTCAGTCATCCACCGATGATCCTCCAACTGATCGGTCAGTGCCACATGTTCGCGACCTTGGAAGCCTTTCCGCCCATTGTGTCAGCGAAATCGGTGAAGCTGCGCATCATCCTGTCGCTTTGTTTACCCACGGTCCTGCCGAAACGCACCATTTTCTTGCGGCTCTTCGCACCTGAATAAGGGGCGAACAAAAGCGCCAAACCTGCACCAAGTACACCGCCACCGACGAGCATCAGGGTATCTGTCATCGCGTTGCTGGTTTTATGTGCCATAGTAACGCCTCCTTTGAGACTTTTTATGCTATGGCGCCATTATAACTCCTAAAGATTTTGTTAGCCAAGGGAAATGCACCCGGAGCCGGTCCCCTAGCTCGCCCTGGAGCGACGCGCCGGCTCGGGAGCCTCCAGCATCTCCCTCACCCTCCTCAGAAGCTCCATGGGCTGGACCGGCTTCATGATGAGATCCACCCCCTCGTCGACGCCGCGGCTCTGGATGAAATCGGAGGTATAGCCGCTGGTAAAGAGCACCTTCGCCTCGGGTTCCAGCCGATTTATCTCGGCAAACGCCTCGATGCCGTTCTTTTTGGGCATGATGATGTCCATCAGGATCAACCGGACCCGGTCGCGGTTGGCAGTGAACTTGTCGATGACATCCTGACCGTCTTCGGCCAGGATCACCTCGTAGCCGAATTTTTTCAGCACCATCTCCACCAGATGGCGCACGCTGGCGTCGTCTTCGGCGACCAGTATGGTCTCGGTGCCCGTTTCGGGAACGGTCGGCACCGTCGCCTCGCAAAGGTCGGACTTCCGATCGTCGGCGATGGGGAGGTAGATCTTGAAGATCGTCCCCTGGCCCGGGTTGCAGCCGACGGTAATGAAGCCGTTGTGCTGCTGGATGATCCCGTAGACGATGGCCATGCCGAGCCCGGTCCCCTTGCCCATCTCCTTGGTGGTGAAAAAAGGCTCGAAGATCCTCTTGCGCGTCTCCGCGTCCATCCCCTTGCCGGTATCCGATACGGTCACCACCGCGTAGCGGCCGCGGGCGGCGCAGATCTGGGCACGCAGGTAGGGATCGTCCGCCTCCTGGAGCCCCGTCTTTATGGTGAGCTGCCCCCCCTTGGTCATGGCGTCGCGTGCGTTGGCGGCCAGGTTGATCAGCACCTGTTCGATCTGCCCGATGTCCACAAAAACCGGGAGAGGTTCCGGCACGATTTCCGTCTTCAACTGGATGTCCTCTCCTATGATCCTGACCAGGAATTTCTCGACGTGCTGCACGATCTCGCCGAGATTCGTCCTTCGGGGAGCCATGGCCTGCTTGCGGCTGAACGCCAAAAGGCCGCGGGTCAGCTGGGCGGCCCTCTCGGAGGCGATGATGATCTGCTCGACCACCTCCATATGCGGGCTTTCCCGTGTCAGGTCCAGCTTCAGGATGTTGGCGTATCCGGCGATCACGGTCAGGATGTTGTTGAAATCGTGCGCCACGCCGCCGGCCAGTTGCCCCACGGCCTCCATTTTCTGCGACTGCCTGAGCTGCTCCTCCATGCGCCAGCGCTCCGTCACATCGGAGATGGCACCCGCCATGCGGATCGCAGCCCCCTGCTCATTCCACTCGGCCTGGCCACGGGAGCGAAGCCTCAGGTAGTCGTCGTCTCTGGTGCGCAGCCTGAACTCCACATCGAAGGGGAGGCGGTGCACCAGATGGGCCTGCAGCGCGTCCCGGACCAGCGGCAAGTCGTCGGGGTGCAGCCGGGAGAGGAAGGAGTCCGCATGGTTGGGGAGTTCCTCGTCGCTGAAGCCAAGAAGCTCCTTCCAGCGCGCGGAGAAATAGTACTGGTCCGTCAGGATGTTCCAGTCCCAGAGGCCGTCGCTGGTGCCCCGCACCGCCTTGGTGTAGCGCTCCTCGCTCTCGGCCAGGCGCGCCAGGTTCCGCTGCAGCGCCTCGTTGGCGCCCTTGAGGTCCGAGGTCCGCTGTTCCACCAGCGCCTCGAGGGTGTCGCGCTCCTGCCTGAGCGCATCTTCGGTCCTCTTGATGCGCAGCATCGCCTTGATCTGGGCGACCAGCTCCGCTTCGTCTATCGGTTTGGAAAGAAAGGCGTCGGCGCCCGACTCCAGCCCTTTCACCTTGCAGGCGGAATCGGTGCGGTGCGCCGTGACGAGGATGATGGGGATGTGCTGCGTCCCCCGGTACGACTTGAGCCTCCTGGTGGCCTCGATGCCGTCCATGCCAGGCATCTGGATATCCAAAAGGATGGTGTCCGGGTTTTCCAGCCGGGCCCGCCGGATGCCGTCCGCCGCCGATTGCGAGGTGATCAGGCTGGCCTCCGGCAGGAAGATGCTCAGCAGGGCCTTCAAGGTGAGCAGGTTGTCGTGGTTGTCGTCTATGGCGAGAAGCTTCATTGGCTGTCCTCTTTCATCCCTGCGACTTCACTTCCGGCTTCGGCGTTTCCGCTTCTTTTCAGGTCAGGCGGACTCCTCTTGAGCGACGAATCTCTGCACCATCTCCAAAAGGTCCTCGATCTGGTACGGCTTGGAAAGATATTCGGCACAGCCGGCCCGGAGCAGCTTCTCGCGGTCCCCGGACATGGCGCTCGCGGTGAGCGCCAAGACGGGAATGGCTGCGGTCGCAGGATCCTCCTTGAGCCTTTTCAGGACCGTCATGCCGTCCATGCGCGGCAGCTGCATGTCCAAAAGGATCAGCGAAGGGGCGCCGCTGCGCACCGCGTCAAGCCCGGCCTCGCCGTCGACGGCCTCGACGATCCGGTACTTCCTCCCAAGGACTGCCCGCAAGGTGGCGAGGTTGTCGGGATTGTCCTCGACGACGAGCAGCGACCCGTCCCCCTGCCACGGGCTCGAGACCGGCGCGGCACCGACTGCCGGCCTCCCCTCCCCGGCCTTGAAGAGCCGGACCACCCCGAGCATCTCGTAGACCCGCCTGAGCAGGTCCTGGAGATCCACATCCCCCTTTTGCACCAGGTGGCTCACGTTCAGCTCCCGCAGCCGGTCGTGCTCCCCGGGCGAGAGCGTCTTGGCGGTCATCACCATGACCGGGACGTTCTCGGTGAGGGCCGAGCTGCGCACCGCCTGCAGCACGCCGAACCCGTCCACCTCAGGCATCATCAGGTCCAGTATGATGCCGTCCGGGAGGTGGGTCTTCAGGTAGGACATGGCATGCCTCCCCCCGGAGACGGCGTCGACGGAGAAGCCGGCGGACTCCAGCGCGAACCGGAGCTGGATGGTGGCAGCCTCGCTGTCCTCCACGATCAGGATCCGGGAGCATTTCCTGGCGCCGGGGTGGGCCCGGTCCGCATCCAGGCGCCCGAGGCTTTCCACCAGTTCGTCCAGCACGACCCCCCTCTGCTGGCCGCATTTGGAGAGCTGCTCGCTGCCGCCGCAAGAGAGGCGGGCCAGCTCTTCCTTGGTCAGGTCCTTTGAGGTGATGACGACGACCGGGATGGCGGCGGTGCCGTGGCACCCCCTGAGCTGGTCCAGCACCTGCGCGCCGTCCAGGCCGGGCCGCACGAGATCGAGGGTGATCAGGTCCGGACGGTCCGTCACGGCGAGTTCCAGAGCCTGCCGCCCGCTTTCCGCCAGCAGGACGTCCATGCCGTTTTCCTTGCAGAGCGAGGCGATGGAGAAGCGGTCCTGCTCGTTCTCGTCCACCACCAGCACGAGGCGGCAGCCTGCGCCGGCAAGCTGCTCGACCTGTTCGAGCAGCTGTTCCCGGGTCACCGGCTTGTTGATGATCCCGATCGCCCCCATGGCGATTCCCGTTTCATGGTCCTTTGAGAGCGAGACCATGATCACCGGGACCTCGGCCGTTTCCGGATGCCGCTTCAGCTCCCGCATGACCTCGAAGCCGTCCATGTCCGGCATCATGAGGTCCAGGGTGATGGCGAAGGGGGTGCTCGCCCGGGCAAGCCACACCGCCTCCGTTCCGCTTGTGGCGCTGACCGTTCGATAACCGGCCCGGGACAGGTGCGCCGCGATGAGCGACGCCGCCTCCGGATCGTCGTCGACGATCAAAACGCAGCGGTCCGGCTCGGGCGGTTTGCTGGAGGGTTTGGCGCACCTGACCGGAGGGAGCAATGGGCGCGAAGAGCCGCCGGGCAGCGCACAGTCGAGCGGCAGGCGCAGCGAGAAGGTCGATCCCTGCCCCGGCTCGCTCTTTACCGTCACGTCCCCGCCCAAAAGCCGCGCCGTCTTCTTGACGATGGCCAGCCCAAGCCCCGTCCCCTCGAAGGTGCGCGAGGTACTGCCGTCCGCCTGCCGGAACTCCTGGAAAATCATGTCCTGGTGCTCCGGCGCGATGCCGATGCCGGTATCCTCGACGTCGACGACCAAATGGGCGTTTTCCGCGCGCAGCCTCACGATAACGGAGCCTTCGGAGGTGAATTTCACCGCGTTGCCGATCAGGTTCTGCAGGATCTGGCGCAGCCTCTTCACGTCGATAACCACAGGCGGCAGGGACCCTTCCGGCACCAGTGAGAGTTCGATCCCCTTCTCGCGGGCGATCACGGCGAGCCCGTCGACCACTTCGGCGGCAATGCCTGGCAGCGAGGTCTCTTCGTAGTACAGGTCCTGCCGGCCCGACTCGATCTTGGCCAGATCCAGGATGTCGTTGATCAGGGCGAGCAGGTGCCTGCCGTTTCTCTCGATGATGTCCAGGTAGCTCCGCTCCTCATCGGTAAGCCGCTTAGCCCCGTGCACCGCCAGCACGCGCGACAGGGCCAGCACCGAATTGAGCGGGGTGCGCAGCTCGTGGCTCATGTTGGAGAGGAACTCGCTCTTCAGACGGGTGGCCTGCTCCAGCTGCTGCTTCTGCTGGTCCAGTTCCCGGTTGCGCCGTGACAGTTCATCCGATTGCAGGGCAAGTTCGGTCGACTGCTGCACCAGCTCGTCGGACTGCTGGGTCAGCTCGGCATTTTTGGTCGCCAGCTCCTCGGCGAGCCTGCGGATGTCCTCTCCCGCCAGGACCCGGGCAAAACAGGTGCTGAGCAGCACCCTGACGTGGTCCAGGGCCTCCTGGGCCTTGGCAGAAAAGGGGTTCTCGGAGGCGAGCGAGACGAAGGCACGGATCTCGTCATCGACCTCTATGGGGATGGTGACGATTTCGGCCGGCAGCACCTCCCCGAACGAGGTGACGAAGCGCAGGCCGTTGTCCGGGTCCGCGGCGCGAAAGCGCGACACGGAGCCTGCGCTCAGGATGATGCCGAGCTCCCCTTCCAGACTCTTGCGGTCGAACCTGCGCATCTGGGTCAGATCGGCGCCGATCCCCTGCACCGGGACGAAGTATGCCCCCTCGGGGTCCTCCATGAAGGCGACCGCCATCCTGGCGCCGGTCACCTGCATGAATACCGGCAGCACCGTATCGAAGAACCCCTTCAGGTCCTCGGCCGTCACCAGGCTCTCCGAGATGCGCGCCACCCCCTGCTGGGCGTCCATCTTGATCTGGAGGATTTCGGCCATGGAGTTGAACGAGCTGGCCAGGGTCCTGAGTTCCACGGTCCCCTCCGGGACGATCCGTGCGGCGTAGTCGCCGGCGCCGATTTCCGCGGCCGCCCGGGAGAAGTCCCGGATGGGCTGGCTGATGGAACGCGCCAGCCTGAAGGTAAAGATACAGACCAGCAGCGACACGAGCGAGGCCAGCCCGTAGGTCACCCACAACAGGCTGGTCAGCGGCGCGAACACCTCCCTGGCATCCTGTTTGCAGACCAGCCCCCAGCCGGTGCGGGGGAGATGGGCATAGGAGGCGAGGACCTTCTCGCAGCGGTAATCGGTGGTCTCCGCGATACCGCTTTGCCCCTGCGCGGCGAGCTGCGCCGACCGCCCCTTGAGTTTGGCGCTCAGGACGGCGCCGGGGATGCCGTGCAGGTCGGTGAGCGCCACCGCGTCGCGGTTCACCAGCAGCGACTCCCCCGTCTCTCCCATGCCGGTGCGGTTTTCCATGATGGTGAAGAGCAGCTTGCGCAGGTTGTAGTGGACCACCACGGCGGCGGGGACGGTTCCCCCGGCGCCCTTGATCGGTGCCGCCACGTCCAGGCTGGGGGTGCCGTCGATTTCGGAGAGATAGACCTCGCCGTAGGTCGGTATCTGATCGCGCACGGCGGTGGCCACAAAGCCCGCCTTGGCGATGCTGACACCGCGCCTGCCGTCCGAAGTGGAAAGCAGCACGTTCCCGCCGTTGGCAACGACGGAGGCGGCGGACGCCGTTTCGTAGCTGTTCAGATAGCCGCGAAACAGGACGAGCGCCTCCGCCCCTTCGCCCGGGCCTGCCGGTCGCCCCTTTTGCAGCAGAGTAGAGGCTGCCTGGTAAACGGAATGGTCGCTGGCAAGGGTTGAGGTAACGATGGCGAGATTGTCGAGCGAGGCGTTGATCTGTTCCTGGCGCAGCGACGAGACGGCCGAGAGCTTGTCGAAGAGCAGCTGCTTGGCCACCTTGACCCGCTGGAAGTAGATGACGGTGGTCATCAGGGTCAGCGGCACCAGGCAGATGGCGGTGACCCAGAAAATGAGCCGGGCTTCGAGTGTCGGCAGAAATAGCTTTTTGTTCATTTGGTACCGCCCTGCACATGGTCGTATCGGTAATCGAAGCGCCTCAAATCGTATGGCTTACTGTCGGTCAGCACACCCTGCAGCAGGTCCGTGTCGAACGAGTTACGAACCTTCTCCCAGGGTATTTTTTGGGGTATCTTCTCGTTTTTCTTGAGGTACTCGAATTCGGTCCAGAGCAGCTCGCGCTCCTGGAGCAGCCGCATGGGAATCTGGGGGGCGTCCGGGACATTCAGCAGGTCGTTTCTGGTTATGGCAACGGTCTGTTCCGGGGTCAGGAAGGATGGGGTCCCCTGGAACCTCGAGGAGGAGGCCTTGACCCACTGCGCCACCTGATCGAGGCTCCCCGGCTGGCGCATCCAGAGGCAGCCCCGCGCCACAGCGGCCACGATGTACCGGGCTTCGGCCGGATGGGAGGTCACGAAATCGCGCCGGAAGCAGAGGAACCCGTAGTTCAAGCCCCGGTGCAGCAGGCGGAATTCGGGGTGGGCCGCCAGGGCCATAGTCGGTGTCGGCTCCCAGGCGCTGAAGGCGTCGATCCTCCCCTGGGCCAGCGCCTGCGGCATGTCGTCCACCTCCATGCCGACCACCTCCACATCCCCCTCGGTGAGCCCCTCGTTTTCCAGGGCCTTCAGCAACGTGAAATGCGCCGTGGACCCGAGTCCTGTGGCGATCCGCTTCCCCTTCAGATCCTTGACCAGCATCGGCTTGCCGCCCACGATCGACGAGAATCCGTGCTTGACCATGGCGGCAATGACGATGTCGCCGGAGGCCGCCGCACTCAAGGCCGGCATGTCGCCCAGGACCCCCGCCTCGAGCTTCCCCTGCAACATGAGCTGATAGATCTCTTTGCCCTTGTAGAAGGGAAACGGCTTGAGCACCAGGTTCCTTGCCTTTAACTGGGCGGCCAGCGTGTTGTCCCGGGCGAGCAACTCCGTCACCGGACTCTCCGGCATGCTCAGGGGCTGGACGCCGACATCGATCGACCCCGGCTGATCGAGGGCATAACCGGCGTAAAGCCGCTCCTTGGCCTGGCTTATTGCCTGTTCGGAAGCTTCCTCCTGTTTCGAGCAGCCCGATGGCACCAGCCAGAGCAGCGACAGCATCAGGATCAAAGATGACAAGGCGCGCATCAGATGGCCCTCATGGTGTTCTTGCGGTAAAGGTTCCCGTAATCGACGACTCTCTCCAGGTACGGCAGATACCGTTCAGGGACCGTTTCCGCTTTCCCCAGCATCAGGACCCCCCCCGGATTCAAGGACCTGAACAGCTTGTCGAACACCCTGGAGTAAGCCTCCGCGTCGAGGTACATGAGAAAGTTGCGGCACAGCACCAGGTCGAAGCCGCCAAAAAGGGATTCCGGCGGCACATAGGTGCGCGGGTCCAGCAGGTCGTATCGGGAAAAGGTGACCATGTCCCGAAGCCTGTCCACCACCAGGTATCCCGTCTTTGCGGGGGTAAAATAGGTCCCCAGACGTTTCAGGGTTACCCCCGCCAGGCTGTCCGGCAGGTATCTTCCGATCCGCGCCTCATCCAGGGCGTCGGCCGCGATATCGGTGGCGAAGATCTGGATCTGCGCCCGCGCCTCCGGCATCTGCATGGACTCGTCCAGGATGATCGCCAGTGAATAGGCCTCCTCGCCGCTGGCACAGGCCGCCGACCAGGCCCTGCAAAGCCCCTTGCCATCGACCAGCAAGGCCGGGATGATGATGGAGGCAAGCAGTTCGAACTGGAGCGCATCTCTGAAAAAACAGCTGAAACGGACCCGCAACATCCTGGCCAGGTGCTCAGGCTCTGCTGGGTTCGTGCACAGGAACTCCCGGTATGCCGGCACGGAGAGGGAAAGTTTGGCGGCTCGTTCGGCAATTCTCTTTTCAGCCAGACTCTTCGAGTAGGAGTGAAAATCTTCGCCGAAATGGTCGGTGAGGAACGCCAGCATGTCGGCTGCAGCAGCATACATCGGGAACCTCCTGGGAGAACTCGTCTTGATCCGAATCTCACGAGGACGACGCCCCGCTGCCCGGACAGCGGTCCGGCTTCTTACAGATGATATATAACCATGTCGCGCAGGGAACCGGGCACCAAGGCGAACATCGCACACCAAAGAGCATAATCGTTTGGAACAGGACCTGATCACACAGTGATATTATTAAAACAAGTACACTAAAAAACGGAAATCATTGGATAAAAAAAGCCGCCATGTCAGCTTGTACTGACACAAACGGCTTTTACATCATGGATATGGCTTCACTGTCAGGCACCATTTCTTCTGACCCCGGTAGAAAAACTGCTCCGCGCAATATAGCAAGTCATGCCTTAAAGTCAATGAGAATCATCAAAGGGTCAGATGATCGGAATATATCGGGCGGCTTGACTGCCGGCACGACGGCTATAAGATTCAGAGATGGTTTATGGGCATGTGCCAGGTTCGTCACGTGAGCGGCCGATGACTCTACAAAGCGAGCACCTGAACATCATTGAAAGGAGACGACGCAGTCGAGCCACTGCGCTTCAGACTGCGTCGCCTGCCGCCATGAGCTATCGCAGGATCATCTCAGTGGTCAACGAACACACGGCGTCCACCGTGATAGCCCGCTATGCCATCTCGCTGGCGACATCGTGCGACGCCGAACTCGTGCTGTATGCCGCCCATGACGGTGACGGCAAAGAGAGCGTACTGCACCACACCGATCGCCACCTGGATCATCTGCTCGCCGTCGCCCATGAACTCAAGCTGCGCGTCACCAGGATCACCGAGGCCGGCAATATCGGCGCCCTTTTGCCCAAAAGGGCGCAGGCCGAAAATGCGGACCTCGTGTTCTATCCCCTGACACCGTATGAAAGTTACGGGGCCAGCCTGCAGCGGCACACGGTTCATCAACTGTTGCGCAGCGTGCCGTGCGACCTCGCCATCATGCGGGTGGTGCAGCTGGCAAAACCCCACCCCAGGCATATCCTGATGCCGCTGGGCAAAACCATCAGGGACCGCGAGCGCCGGCTCACGTTCATCACGGAACTGGCGAAGAGTTTCCACGCCCAGGTGACCCTGTTCCACCTATCCGCGCAGCGCGACGCGAAGGGGATGCCCGATGACATCGCCCGCTTCCGCACCGATCTGCAGCGTCACGTCACCGTGCTGGAGCGATGCGGCCAGGGGCAGATCGGCAAATCCATCTCGGTGGAGGCGATCACCCGCCACAACGACCTGATCGTGCTGGGGGCAAGCGAGCGCGGGGTCCTGCAAAGGGTGTTCTTCGGCAACCCTGCCGGTGACGTCATGCATCAGCCCCCCTGCAACACCATCCTGTTCAAGGCAGCACGCTAAGCGCATGAAGATCCAGGCGCTTTCCCACGAAGAGGTTTTTTCCACCCTGCTCAGCCCCCCCCGGGGCATCACCGACGAAGAGGCGACACGACGACGTCGCGAGTACGGGCAAAACGAGATCCATGAGGTGCCGGCCCGCTCCATGTTGTCGCGCCTGGCCGCCCAATTCACCCACTTTCTGGCCGTGCTGCTCTGGTTTGCCGCCGCGCTCTGCTTCCTCTCGGAGTACCTCCACCCCGGCGAGGGGCTGCTGCGCCTGGGGATCGCCATTGTCGCGGTCATCTTCATCAACGCGTTTTTCACCTTCCTCCAGGAGTACCGCACCGAGAAGGCGATCGAGGAGCTGCGCAAGATGCTTCCGTTCCGGGTTGCCGTGATCAGAAACGGGGCCGAACTGGAAGTCGATGCCGCGCAGATCGTGCCGGGAGACCTGGTCCTTTTGCGGGAGGGGGACAAGGTGCCGGCCGACGCGCGTGTCGTGCAGGCAAGCAGGCTGACCGTGAACAAGGCCCTTTTGACCGGCGAAAGCGACTCCCGCCTGCTCACCGATGCCGCCTGCGACGACGATCTGCTGGAGAGCGGCAACCTGGTGTTCGCGGGGACGCTCGTGGTGAGCGGCAGCGGGAAGGCGGTGGTCTACGCCACGGGCATGGCGACGGAATTCGGCAAGATCGCGCAGATAACCGGCAGGGTGGTGGAGGAGGTGAGCCCGCTCAAGATCGAGATCACGCGGGTCACCCGGATCGTCTCCGTCATCGCCATCGGCGCCGGCGCCTGCTTCTTCGCGATCGGCGCCCTGGTTGGGCGCGGTTTCTGGGCCAACTTCCTGTTCGCCATCGGCATCATCATTGCCCTCGTCCCCGAAGGGCTGCTGCCGACCGTCACCCTGTCGCTGGCCATGGGGAGCCGGCGCATGGCGCGGCGCAATGCCCTGGTGAAAAGCCTGAACGCGGTGGAGGCGCTCGGCTCGGTCGACCTGATCTGCACCGACAAGACCGGCACGCTCACCCAGAACCTGATGACCGTCAAGGAGTTCTGGAGTCCCGATGACCGCGCCATGGCCTTAACCGTGGCAAGGCTCTGCAACAACACCACCGAGACCGCCCAGGGCTTCAAGGGAGACCCGACGGAGACGGCGCTGTACCAGTTCGCAGCCTCCCAGGGGAGCTCGACCGGCGAGCGGCTGGCAGAAATCCCCTTCGATGCCGAGAGAAAGCGCATGGCCACCCTGCACCGGATCGAGGGGAAACTGTTCGTGCTCATCAAGGGGGCAGGCGAAAAGGTGGTGCCGCTGTGCACGTCGCTTCGCCAGGCAGGCCAGAACGTCCCGATGCAGGGGGAGAGCGCCGCGGGACGACTCCTGGAGCGGGAGCGGGCCATGGCTTCCCAGGGGCTTCGGGTCATAACCCTGGCATACCGGCAACTGGACGAACTCCCCGAGGGGGACATCCCGGAACAGGGACTCAGCTTTGCCGGATTCATGGGGCTCCTGGACCCGCCGCGTCCCGAGGTGCCGCAGGCGTTGCGCAGCTGCCGCAGCGCCGGCATCAAGGTGATCATGATCACCGGAGACGCGGGGCCCACCGCGGCGGCCATCGCCAGGGAGATCGGCCTGACAACCGGCGAGCCCGTCATCATCGAGGGGCGGGAGTGCGCCGGCATGCCGGACCAGATATTGCGGGCGGAACTGGATAAGGAGAATCTTATCTTTGCCCGGATGTCGCCGCAGAACAAGATGCATGTGGTAAGCCTGCTGATCGAGGGAGGGCACCGGGTAGCGGTCACCGGTGACGGCGTGAACGATGCGCCGGCCCTGAAAAAGGCCCATGTCGGCATCGCGATGGGGCTCGCCGGGACCAGCGTGGCCCGCGAGGCTGCAGACATCGTGCTTCTGGATGACAACTTCGCCTCCATCGTGCATGCCATAGAGGAGGGGCGCGCCGTCTTCCAGAACATCCGCAACTTCATCACCTACATCTTCGCCTCCAACATACCGGAGCTGGTCCCCTACCTGGGCTACATCCTGTTCGGCATCCCGTTGCCGCTCACCATCATGCAGATCCTGGCCGTCGACCTCGGCACCGACCTGTTCCCGGCGCTCGCCCTCGGCTCGGAGAAACCCTCGCCGGACATCATGCAGCGCCCTCCCCGCCCCCCGAACGAGCACCTGCTCACCAGGGGGATCCTCGCCAGGGCCTACCTGTTTCTGGGGGTATTGGAGGCTTGCGCCGGCATGACCGCCTATTTCTACGTCATGCGCCAGGGGGGATGGACCTGGCCCGAGCCGGCCGCCCCCACGCCGACGCTCTACCTGCAGGCGACTACGGCCTGCCTCGCCGGCATCATAATGACGCAGATCGCCAACGTCTTTGTCTGCCGCTCGCCCGGCGTTTCCGTCATCACCCTGGGTATCCTTTCCAATCGACTGGTCCTGGCAGCAATCGCCGCCGAGATGCTTTTGGCCGCCTTCATCATCTACACCCCGGTCGGCAACTCGATATTCGCCTGCGCCCCGATCGGCGCGGACGTCTGGCTGCTGCTGATCCCGTTTGCCATCCTGCTTCTCGTCACGGATGAAGGGCGCAAGCGTCTCTTCAGCGGCGCGTGATCCGGGCTTTTGAAACGGCAGTCAAGCGGTGAAAAGGGAGGCAGAAAAGGGCCCAGGCAGTCCGTGCCCTTTCAGGGCAGCCGTCCGGCCGGGCACAGACTTAATCGCAATTTTCCACCAGGATCAACTCCCGCGTATCCAGGTCCATCGCCACCAGCTTGCCGAAACCCATCTCTGCCTTGGACCAGCAGCCGTTGTCCAGGCAGATGCGGTTACCTGTGAGCGAGCTACGGATGTCGAAAAGCGGGGTCATGGTGTGCCCGCAGAGCAGGGTGCGGCCGTCCAGCTTGGCGGGGTCGACACGGCAGTCGCGTTCCCAGAGCATGCGGTGCGGTGAGGTGTCATGGATCGGATCGGCGCTGCTGAAATCGAGGCCTGCGTGAACGAGGACATAATCATCCGTGCTGAGAATGCGCGGCAGCATGCCCAGGAAGTCGAGGTAACGCCGGGGGATGTCGGCCGCTGCCGCCACGGCGAACTGCTGCAGTGTGTCGCGGCCGCCGTTGCCGAACCAGCACCGTCGTGCCTCGGCATCCCCTTGAGCGGAGCGGAGCAGCATCTCCTCGTGATTGCCCAGCAGCGGGCGGATATCGTAGTCCGCCTCCCACAACCGCATCAGGTAATCCAGCACCCCCTTGCTGTCCGGTCCCCGGTCGATGTAATCGCCCAGCAGGTACAAGGTATCGTCCGCCCCGAGGCGCAACTGCGCCTCGACCATCTGCCTCAAGGTCCGGCTGCAGCCGTGGACGTCGCCCACTGCGAAGCGGCGGCGCACAAACGGCCTAGAGAAGCGGCCGGCCCAAGGTGGCGGCCCGCCTTTTTCCGCGCCGGCGGTCATGGCCCGCTTCCGGGCTGCGGATTCAGCGACTCCCCGATGCTGTCCAGCTCCTGGCCCAACGGATCGGCGCTGCGGCGGAATTCGGTGACCAGCGTGTCGAAAAGCTCGTCCTTCTGTTCTGCGGTCATCTGCGGCAAGACATCGAACCAGTACTGCTTTTCACCGGCATCCATGGTTTCCCCCCCCCGCTATTGCCTTTTTCGGCAGGCTCACAGCTCCTTGAGGATGCTCTCCTTCTTGGCGCGGTAGTCTTCCTCGGTTATCAGCCCCTTCGACTTCAACTCGCCCAGGAACCGGAGCCGCTCCTCGATACTCTTTTCCCGCGTGGCTGAGGTGCCCTGCGCGGGCTTCGGCCTGGGGTGGGTCCTAATTTGTCATGACCTCGGCTCGTTGGTCAAGAGATCTTTGCCTTTTTCTAAAGCGAGTCTCCGTCCGCGTCCATCTCGATCCTGCAGGCGTTGCGCAGCCACCCGGAAGGGGGAAATGGGACGCCGCGCGCTTCGCCTTTATGGGGCGCTGTAAAATTTTCCGTAATGGACTGTCGGGTTTATTTACAGAAAACAGCCAGAAGGAAAACCCGTCAGGAGAAAACGTCTAAAAGTTAGAGCAATACGCAGTGGCCTGCAAATTGCACTAATAAAACATTATTAATTATAGTTATCTACCTGGAGGGAAAATGAAAAAAACCGTATCTTGCCTGGCGCTCGCTCTCGCGTTGTACACCTTGCCCGGCACAGCCCACGCCACACCGGTCATGCCTGATTTCGCATCCGCACCCGCCGGCTGGTCCACTGATCGCTATGAACCTGCCTCATTTGGCAATGTGGGGTCCTTCCAAGGACGCAGCGATGTGCTCGGCATAGCAATATCCAGCGCTGACGCACTTCCCAATAGGCCCTCGGGATATCAATCCACCTTTTACAACACCCAGGGTAGGCAGCACTCGATTACTGGCGGGGCGGGTTCGACACTGGCAGCGGACCTTTATATCCCGCAAAACTGGAGTGATGCAAGCAACGGCACCGTTCGAACTGACATGTGGGGTGTCATGACCAACGGCAGCACCGTTTCGGACTACACCATAATCGGCTTCACCAACTACGGGGGTCCGACCCTCCGCGTTTGGGACCAGGATACTGCCAACGGGTGGGTCAACTTGGCGACAGCGGTTGATTACGATGCCTGGACAGATTTGGCAATAGACTTCACCGGCAGCTCCTACATTTACTCAGTCAATGGGGCCGTAGTCTATACAGATAGCACCATCGGTGGCAGCACAGGCTTTCAGGCCGTAATCATGCAGGCGTACAATTTTGGAGGAGATCCCAGCATCCCGGGGGCAAATCCGGAGGATTACACGGCGAATTGGTCGAACACACAGCCCGTTCCCGAACCTGGCACCATGATGCTGCTGGGAGCAGGATTCCTCGGGTTGGCCGTCTTGGGTAAACGTCGGAAAAACGCATGATTTGTTCAGGTGTTCCGAATGAGGCCGGGGCACGCTTTGCGTGTCCTTCTTAAATAGTTGGAACGGTCTTTCAGCAAATTTAAACCCGCGATGATTCCAGCTAGTTCTGGGTCATGGCGGGTTCTTTTTTGCGAGAAAATATTTTCCGCACCAACGTTCACCCCGGAATGAAACATTTCTCCGAGCAGCAAATCTCTTCTCATGGAAAATTAAGGCAACTCCCGTGCAGAAGATGCCATCTCCTGGCAGCGAAATGCATCTGCCGGCGAGCAAACGCATTCTCTTGCGCGGCAAATGAAACTCCCGCGCAGGAAATCGGTTTCCCTGGGATAGGCACGAAGGGGGCGCTGGTCAGTTGGTTGAGTTCCGTGCGGAATTTGCCTTCGGGATCAAAGTAACTCAACGAAGTGACCAGCGTCTCCACATGTTCCACAGTCGGCGAGGATCATGGTCCCCCATCAGAAGATCACCGCGCCTTGCAACTTCCCCCCCCGACAAACCTATCACCCAACCTCCCGACCGTTTCTTTCAGCGCGGCTCGCTGAAAACAACAGCCCGGCGTTCCTTCCGCTCTTACCCTTGCTGAAAAATAGCAAGTCCTTGCTTAAAAATAGCAAGTCGTTGCATAAAATACACAGCACCCTGTTTTAACCAGACAACGGCCTCAGTCTAAATAACGTCGTAAAATTGAACAGTTACTCAGCACGTTGCAACGAAATGACAGAGCTTTGTCTTAATGGACAAAGCTCTGTCATTTTTAAACAAGCCCAAGTATTGTCATGACAAGGCGTCGCTTCTTGGTGACATCGGTCTGTTTTCTCAGGACACGGTTCGACACGCCAGGCCCAAAGATCTTTTTCGTCCATACAAGGCGACGTGTCCTCTCCCCACGTCACCGTTGCCTCGCGGCAGCCGTTTGGTCGATCGCCTCGACCCGCGTCGCAACAACGACGCCCATGGAGGCGATTCGACCAGCACGCTGCATAAAAAGCGCAGGACTCCGTCCAATCTGAACAACGCGTTACCGGACAATCACCGTAATGGGCTCCAGCACGATCAGCCATCAACTCATCCATCTATCGCAATGCGTCCGTCGAGGGGAAAAGGTTGCTACAGATAATGGGCGACATCTACCGGGATTGCTGGTGGAGTAAATTATAATCAAATGGGCGTTATTGGTGCCTCCCTGATTGAGCTTCATTGGAGGACACGCAAAGTAGCCAGGCGGAGCGACATCGAGGGCATTTGTGCATTCAGCAAGCGTGTACAAGGAGCGATCCCGTCCATCAAAGTCGTTCATTCTCTTTTTCCCTAGATTTCACGATATCCACCGCCCCCCTCGCAAAACGCAGGCTCTCCTCGACCCACATCACGGCGTGCTGGTGGACGTGTTTCAGGAAAGACCACCTACCAAACGGTTGCAAAAACGGTTGCAAGGCGCAAAAGGCAATAAAAAAGGACCTAGCCGGTATAGGCCAAGTCCTTGAATTTTTTTGGAGCGGGAAACGGGATTCGAACCCGCGACCTTCAGCTTGGGAAGCTGACACTTCTCAGTTCCCAGCGTACCAGCCTGTTTCACTACGTCTTGCGTATCCAACAAAAGCCATTGACT
>Ga0209317_1001754_pt1 | contig 17663 bp, 14 predicted proteins | sample RifGroB2_FD_183994 | JGI IMG/M metagenome (GOLD analysis project Ga0209317, IMG submission 183994) | Soil microbial communities from Rifle, Colorado, USA - Groundwater B2 (SPAdes) (version 2) | ecosystem: Environmental > Terrestrial > Soil > Unclassified | place: Rifle, Colorado | collected... | reverse complement strand
ATACCGGCGGCCACAAGAAGAACCCCACCTACGAAGAGGTCTCCGCCGGCGGGACCGGCCATGCGGAAGCGGTGCAGGTGGTTTATAACCCCGCAAGGATAAGTTACGACAAGCTGTTGACCCGTTTCTGGCACAACATCGATCCCACCGTCAGGAATCGTCAGTTCTGCGATGTTGGCGACCAGTATCGAAGCGCCATCTTTTATCACGGCGAGGAGCAGCGCCGCCTGGCCCTGCAGTCGAAGAAGGCGATAGAATCAGCCAGGCGGTTCAAGGGACCGATCGTCACCGAGCTGGCGGCGGCGTCGGAATTTTACCCGGCTGAAGAATATCACCAGCAGTACTACAAGAAGAACCCGATCCGGTATTCCTATTACCGGTTGAGTTGCGGCCGTGACAAGAGGCTCAAGGAACTGTGGGGAGACGACGCCGGCCGCTGAGAGAGCAGAAATCCCTCAGGTCCACCAAGTCCACCAGGTCCACAACCACCCCCGGGAGACAAAGGCATGAAAAACAGGGAAATCGCCCGGATCTTTTCCGAGATAGCCGACATCATGGAGATACAAGAGGGAAACGTCTTCAAGATCAGGGCCTACCGCAGGGCGGCCCTGAACCTCGAGGGGGTCAGCCGCGACCTGGCCCTGCTCTCGCACAAGGAGCTGCTGGAGATCCCGGGGGTCGGTGCGGACCTGGCGAGCCGGATAGAGGAATACCTCCGGACCGGGACCATGGCCCTCTACGAGCAGCTGAAACAGGAGATACCCGCCGGCGTCTTTGCGCTGCTCGCCATCCCCGATCTCGGCCCCAAAACCGCCAAGGTTATCTACGACGCCCTCCGGATCACCGGCATAGAGGAACTGGAGCAGGCGGCCCTTGAGCACCGGCTGCTCGGGATCAAGGGGATCAAGCAGAAGACCGAGGAAAACATCCTTCGAGGCATTGCGGCGGTGAAGCGGGGGCGGGAGCGCCAGCCGCTCGGGCGGATGCTTCCGGCGGCGCAGGAACTGGTGGATGCCCTGAAGGAGCGGGCGCCGCTGGAGCGGATAGAGATTGCCGGGAGCATCAGGCGGCGCCGGGACACCATCAAGGACATAGACATCGTCGCGACCTCGCCCGACCCGGCAGCGGTCATGGAAGCCTTCGTGAACCTTCCCCAGGTCCTCGATGTCATCATGCGCGGCCCGACCCGCGCCAGCGTCACCATCCGCGAAGGGGTGGGAGTAGACCTCCGCGTGGTGGAACCGGCCTCTTACGGCGCCGCGCTTGCCTACCTGACCGGCAGCCAGCCGCACAACGTGAGGCTCAGGGAGATGGCGCAGAAGCGGGGGATGAAGATCAACGAGTACGGCATCTTCCGGGAGGATGACAACCAGCGTCTTGGGGGCGGGAGCGAGGAGTACATCTACCGCCTGCTCGACCTGGCCTTCGTGCCGCCGGTGTTGCGCGAGGATCAAGGGGAGATCGAGGCGGCCATGGTCGGGAAGCTGCCACAGCTGGTAACACAGGCGGACATCAGGGGCGACCTGCATCTCCACTCCAAGTGGAGCGACGGGGCCCACAGCATACCCGACCTGGTCGAGGCGGCACGTCAAAGGGGCCTTTCCTACATAGCCGTCACCGACCACTCGCGGGGGCTCGGGGTGGCGCGTGGCCTGACCGTAGAGCGGCTCCGGGAGCAGGGGGCGGAGATCAGGGAGTTGAACCGGCAACTGACGGGGTTCCGGGTGCTGCACGGCACCGAGATGGACATCCTGGGCGACGGGAGCCTCGATTTCCCCGACGAGGTATTGAAGGAGCTGGACGTCGTGGTCGCCTCCATCCACTCGGGATTCAACAACACCAAAGAGGTCATGACCGCGAGGATAGTAGCGGCCATGAGGAACCCCTACGTCTCCATTATCGGCCATCCCACCGGGAGGATACTCGGCGAGCGGGAAGGGTATCCGTTGGACATGGAAGAGGTGCTGCAGGTGGCAAAGGAAACCGGCACCGCGCTGGAGATAAACGCCTACCCCATGCGGCTGGACCTGGAGGACAAGCACGTGCGCCGGGCCAAGGAATTAGGGGTGATGATCGCGATCAACACCGACACCCATGCCCAGCTGCAGTTCGATTTTCTTCCCTACGGCATCTCCGTGGCCCAGCGCGGCTGGCTTGAGCGCGGCGACGTGCTGAACACCCTGGAGCCGGACGAGCTTTTGAAGAGGCTTCATCGCAAGAGGAAACGAAAATAGGGCGCATGAGGATTCGCCCCGTGCAGGTCGTCGCACCTCGAAGGGAACCAGCTCCGGAGGGGGGAAGACTTGGAAGCGCGCAGGTTGAACAAAATAAAGGTAGGAGGACCCAAAGCATGCCCAAGTACTGGCTCTTCAAATCCGAGCCCTCCAGTTTCTCGCTGGACGACCTGAAAAACCGCCCCGACTCCACCGAGCATTGGGACGGCGTCAGGAATTTTCAGGCACGCAACTACTTGCGCGACCAGGTCCAGGTCGGCGACCAGGTTTTCTTCTACCACAGCAACATCGCCGAACCTGGCGTGGTAGGCATTGCCGAGGTGGTCAAGGCGGGGTATCCCGACTTCACCGCCTTCGATCCGCAGAGCAACTACTTCGATCCGAGCAGCACCCCCGAGAAGCCGACCTGGTACATGGTCGACGTCAAGTTCGTCCGAGAGTTGCCGCGGCCGGTCACACTTTCAGAGCTGAAGACGATCCCGGAGCTATCCGACATGCCCCTGTTAAACCGGAGCCGGCTCTCGATACAGCCCGTGCTAAAGGAAGAGTGGGACCAGATCCTGAGGCTCGCCGGAGCTTAGCCTAGAACATAGAACATAGAACAGCCGTCGCCTTCAGAGGAAACCATGCCCCCATCGGTAAAGACCCGCTCCAGAAAAGTAGGACTCGCACCGGGAACCCTGGTCCACCTCGGCCGCTCCAAGACCGGTGCCACCAGGGTCGATCTGGTGGAGTACGACGACGGCCACCTGGAAAAACGCCAGATAACCTCGCTGGAAACCTGCCTCGTTCGAAAGCCGTCGCCGACCGTTACCTGGATCAATGTGGACGGACTGGAGGACCTCAAGGTGCTGCAGCACTTCGGGGAATGCTACGGGATCCATCCGCTGGTCCTGGAGGATATCCTGGCCACGGACCAGCGTCCCAAAGCCGCCGACTACGGGGAGTATCTCTACGTTGTTCTGAAGATGATCGTGCTGGACGATGCAAGCGGCGAGATCAAGTCTGAACAGGTGAGCATCGTGCTCGGGGAGAACTACTTGATCTCCCTGCAGGAAGGGCTGGAAGGGGATGTGTTCGAACAGGTGAGGGCGCGCCTGACGAACGAGAAGGCGCGCCTGAGACTCATGGGGCCTGATTTCCTGCTGCACGCCCTTTTGGACGTCATCGTCGACCACTACTTCCTGGTGCTGGAAAAGCTGGCCGACCGCATAGAGGAGGTCGAGGACGAACTGATCGAGAACCCGACAACGGCTACCGTACAGGCCATATACCAGCTCAAGCGGCAGATGCTCTTCCTGCACAAGGCGGTCTGGCCGCTGCGCGAGGCGGTGAGCGGCCTGCAGCGGCGCGATTCCCAGCTGATCCGGGACACCACCGTCATCTATCTCAGGGACCTCTACGACCATACCGTCCAGGTGCTCGACACGCTGGAGACCCTGCGCGAGATGCTCTCCGGGATGCTGGACATCTACCTCTCCAGCGTATCCAACCGTCTGAACGAGGTGATGAAGGTGCTCACCATCATCGCCACCATCTTCATGCCCCTCTCGTTCCTGGTAGGTCTGTACGGCATGAACTTCAAGTACATGCCGGAGTTGGAGTGGCACTTCGGCTACTTCATGGTGCTCCTCGTCTCGGCCTCCATCGCCGGCGGGATGCTGGTCTACTTCAGGAAGAAACGGTGGATATAGGAGAGGCAACTGCCTCTACCCCATCGTCGATTACGAGAGGATAGAGCTGGACATCGCGGTTTAGAAGGGGGCGAGCCGTGCGTACCGTCTGAACGCTTCGGCGATTTTTTTCGTGATGTCCGTGTCGTCCCACGGCTTGAAGAGGACCTTGTAGACGGCGCCGAGGTTCACCGCCGTGGTGACCGAATTGAGATCGGCATGCCCGGAAAGCATGATGCGGACCGTGTCGGGATACAGCTCCTTGACCCGGCCCAGGAATTCCGCGCCGTTCATGCCGGGCATCCTGAAGTCGGAGACGACCACCGCTACCCTGTTCAGCGCCAGCAGCTCGAATCCCTCCGCGGCATCCTGCGCCAGCAGCACGGAATAACCTTCCATATGCAGCAACCTCTGCAAAGAACTCAGTATCCCCTGGTCGTCATCCACCACGAGAACCGTTTTCTCCGGCGCACCTGTTGCCGGCAGCTGGAGGGGGATGTGCCCCTTCTCGTACAGCAGCAGTTCCAGTTCGGCTGCGGGGACCGGTCGGCTGAAGTAATAGCCCTGGATCTCGTCGCACCCCTGGCTGTGCAGGTAGTTCATCTGCGCCTGCGTTTCAACCCCTTCGGCTATCACCCTCAGATGCAGGCTATGAGCCATGGCTATGATCGCCTTGGCAATGGCGGCGCTGTTCGGGGCGGTGGTGATGTCCCTCACGAAGGAGTGATCGATCTTCAGCTTGTCGAAGGGAAAACGCCGCAGATAGCCGAGGCTTGAGTAGCCGGTCCCGAAGTCGTCCATCGCCAGAGAGATCCCCATCTGCTTCAGCTCGTTCAGCACCGACTCCACACGGGTTACGTCGTGCATCACCATGCTTTCCGTCACCTCGAGTTCGAGAAAGCGCGGATCGAGCCCGGTCTCCGCCAGGCACTCCCCTATGACCGAGGAGATGTCGTGCTGCCTGAACTGGCGGGGCGACAGGTTGACCGCGATGCAGACCGGCGGGAGCCCCGCATCGTGCCACGCCTTGGTTTGGGCGCAGGCCGTTTTCAGCACCCAGGCCCCTATGGGAAGGATCAGACCCGTCTCCTCGGCAAGCGGTATGAAAGCGTCGGGCGGAACGTTTCCAAGCTCCGGGCTTTTCCAGCGTATCAGCGCCTCCATCCCGGTCAGCAGCCCCGATGTCATGCTCACCTTCGGCTGGTAATAGACCGAGAACTCGTCTCGCTCCAGTGCCCGCCGCAGATGGCTCTCCAGGTTCATGCGAGCCAGTGACTTGGCGTTCATCTCGTCGGTGTAGAACTGGAAGGTGTAGCGCCCCTGTTCCTTGGCTCGGTACATCGCGGTCTCGGCGTTTCTCAAAAGCGTCTCCACGTCCTCGCCGTCCTTGGGGGAGATGCTGATGCCGATGCTTGCCGTGACGGTGACGTCCTTCCCCTTTACACGCACGGGACGGGCAATCACCTCCTGGAGCTTGGCGGCGATGACGGGAGCGGCATCCGGCAGGGCGGGGTCTGAAATGATGACGACGAATTCGTCCCCCCCCTGGCGCGCCACGGTATCGCCCGCCCTGACGCATCCGCTCAGGCGTTCCGCGACCGTCTTCAGCAGCAGGTCTCCTCCGTCCTGGCCCCGCGTCTCGTTGATCAGCTTGAAATTGTCCAGGTCGAGAACGAAGACGGCTACAGGCTGGCAGGAGCGGCGCGACATGAGAAGCGCCTGCCGGAAGCGGTCCCCCAGCAGGTTCCGGTTCACGAGGCCGGTCAGATCGTCATAGCTTGCCCGGTATTCGAGCTGCTCCTCGTACCGCTTGCGCTGGGTGATATCCTCCAGCGACTCGATAACGGCGAGCAGATCCCCCCTGCTGTTGCGTATCGGGGCCGCGTCGAAGATTATGTAACGGTCCTGACCGTTTAGGTTCGGGTACCACCCTTCGGACTGGAGTCCGTCGGGGATGAAGCTCGACTGTCTGATCAGGGTGTAATCTTCATGTGCCTGCTCCAGCTCCCGCGATATCACGATATCGGCCAGCACCGGGCGCCTTTCGGGGTAAAAAGCCCTCCATGCCTCGTCCTTGCCGAGCATCTCCTGCGCGCCGATGCCGGTCATCCGCTCGCAGGCGCGGTTCCAGATGAGGACCCGGTGCTCCGGGCTCACGACGAAGATCGGGACGGCGCTTTGCTGCAGCAGGCTGTCGAGAAGCTCCCTTTGGTCCTCAGCGGCGGCGAGCGCTTTCTTGAGCGCGGTTATGTCGTGTACCACGGCGATGAACCTGCGGCTCCCCTGCATGTCCAATCTGCCGATGGAAACCTCAACGGGAAACGTGGTGCCGTCGCAGTGCCGGCCGCTGCTTCCGGTGCCGGGACGCAGCACCTGAAGACAGTGACCGGGGCCGGCAGCACAGGGCAAGGCGTAGAGGGAGGGATCTATCTCGGGGAGGAGGATGTCTATGCCCTGACCCTCGATCTGGTGCGGGGCGTATCCGAAGATCTTCTCCGCGGCGGGGTTGAGCGACTCGATCGCCCCTTTCGCGTCGAAAATGATCACGGCGTCCGCGATGGACTGCAGCACGGCATCCGCCTTCGCGGATTCGCGCAGCGCCATGTTCCTCAGTGGGCGCGCGATCAGGCACCAGACGGCAGGAGCGATCAGTGTGGTGAGCCAAAAGGCATCGGTGAGAACGGCGCGAAAACCGGCAACGGCTGGAAACAGGTGCGGCAGGAGGGTCATGACCGCCGTTTCGGTCACGAAAGTGATCAGGAGCAGGGTGCCGAATATGGCAGGCGGCTTGGAAAGCAATTGGGACTGCGGAGGCATTCGCTTCATGATGTATCCGATCGGGGTGAGGATGGGATGCTATTCCCCTATTCGGAAAAACTATCATTAACTGAAGCGTTTGTTGCAGGAGGGGCATTCCCCGCACGGGAGCCGGCGGGGGGCAGCCAATCTTTGCCTTTGTCTTCTCTCTAGATGCGTTCTTCCATAGTGGCCTTCCCTCCAACAAGTTCGGCTGCGTCAGGCCGGAAGCTCCGGCGCGCTTTCACCCTGGCATCGGGTTGTTCCCCATGGGGCGCGCGTGGGTGAAACCGAGGAATTCAGTACCTGTTTTGCAGTACCCATTCCCCTCTGCCAGCGTCCCTTCCTTCCACCCTCTCCGCGGGCGATGGCGCACCGAGGTCTTTGTTCGAGGCCTTCCCGGGCTGGGCAAACAAATAACCCGCCCCCCGGAATTCGAGGGCGGCGGACTTCTTATATCAGTTCCTACGGCTGGATCTGTACTGTCGCCGGACCTCCGTAGAAAGGCTCAGTACCGCTCCAATTGCAGGTCGTACCCGCCGGCCACTCGTGGTTTTTATAGTTGAGGGACCACCAGGTCTTAAGCCCCCTTTCCAACTCCATGCCGGGATAGTACCTGACGTACTCTCCATTCTCGTAAAAGAGCTGGTTAGGCACACCAAGAAGACTGTCCATGAATGTCTCAAATGCCGTCACCCAAGTGTCTTCCATGGGGCCGTAGATATTTTCAACCGTCACAGCACTGCTAAATTGAAAGTCGTACCCGGGCAACACGAAGACCCTGCCGTACTGCCCCGGCTCAAGGACGGGGAACCGGAAACTGTAATTCGACGCCGAAGCGGGGGTCGACGTACACGTCCTTCAACCGATGCGGGTAGATGTCAAGATTCGGCTTGCCGAAACTATTGGCGCCGACGGCGTCAATAGCCTCCTGGCTCCCTGCAACGAAGTAGCTTCCTGTAGTGACGCCGGGGACAGGATCGGTCTTTACACAGACGTAATCCATGTTGTTGATGATGTCGAGCGGAGTCGGCTCGGCGACATCTGCGCCCCCCCAGATCTTGGTCCCAGAGACAGTCCCCACTTGGCCTTCGTAGACGATGTACGCATAAACGTCGGTAGCCCAAAACGGCAAAGGGTTTGCTGAAAGGTCGAACACCAGCTCGCCGCTTAAATCTCGGGTCGGCGCCGTGGCATGTTTCACGTAATAGTACGCCGGCGCCGCCGGTTCACGCTCAAAGGTCGGTTCACCTTGGAGCGGGTCCTCTACTGACTTCTGATACAGCAAAACTAGGTCTATTTTCCCATCGGTCATGGCCTCGCCGCCAGGCAGCGCGTTGATAGCCTTTAACCGGACCTCGGTAAACGAACCACCTGGCGCGGCAATGGCGTAAACACCCCGGTCCGAAGGGGCGATGTCTATGCCGCCACCGATGCCAGGAAGGCTCATCTTGCTGACCGCAACCGCGGCTCAAGGCGCCTGCTCGTGCTAAACGGGTAGCACCATCCGCACCAGTACGCTTAACCCAAAAGGCCTTCCACGTTTATACCATCTTCACTCGTAATGGTCTCAGAGCTGATTTCGTTGTCCATGTAAGCCTGCATGTCCGTAGTGCTCTTGCGCGCATAAGGGAAATACGGGCCGTCTATCCGGGCCATGCTCACGCAACCAAGACAGCCCCCAAAGGCCATTACTACCACAATATTACCAACCAGTTTAACGCTACCGAATCTGCTCAAATTCCTTTTAATTTCCATATAAATTGGAATCAATATTGGAAAAATTTTTCGCATTTGACTACTCCACGTCATATAATGTACTTTTTGGTAGGCCTAGCTCAATGTTTTCCCTGTTGGACTCTAGCCTCAACAACTTTTGCTTTTCCGGCGGAACTAGGGGCATTGAAACACCTCTTTGTCGTCTTTGCTCCATGCTCAGTCTCGCCAACCTGAACGTCACGTAGTTGCCATTCCAGATCACAGTCTCTCTCATAGCACCTCTCCGCAATCCGGCCCAGGTACGCGGTCCTACCTGCTCATAACCGGCTTTGAAGACCGTTATGCCCATTTCGTCTATCTCCGATAAAAGCAAAACTCCCTTCCCAGGTATCTTGAATTCACCATTTTTATCCGAAAGGATTTCGTAACTGTCGTAATATGTCGACGCGCCACCCAGTGCGACCTTGGACCAGGTTCCATGAACCACCGCCCCTGCAATTGGTCTTTCCGTCTCAGCATCAACCACTCGTCCCTTATACGGGCCGTCTATCCGGGCCATGCTCACGCAACCAAGACAGCCCCAAAAGGCCATTACTACCACAATATTACGCACCAGTTTAAGGCTACCGAATCTGCTCAAATTCCTTTTAATTTCCATACAAATTGGAATTAATATTGAAAAAATCTTTCGCATTTGACTACTCCATGTCATATAGTGTACTTTTTGAACGGCCTATCTCTATGTTCTCCCTGTTGGATTCAAGCCTTAACAACCTTTCCTTTTCCGGTGGAACGAGAACCGGCATAGAAACACCTCTTTGTCTTCTTTGTTCCATACTCAGTTTGGCCAGCTTTAACGTCACAAACTTACCATTCCAGATTGCCGTCTTTCTCATACTTAGCGCCCGCAACCCGGTCCAAGTACCTGGCCCTATTTCCTCGTAGCCAGCTTTAAAAATTGTTATCAACAATTCATCTATCTCTGATAGAAGCAATAGTCCCTTGCCAGGTATCTTGAATTCCCCGTTGCTGTTCGTAAGCACCTCGTAACTGTCGTAATAGGTCGACGCTCCCCCCAGCGCGACCTTGTGCCAGGTCCCATGAACCACCGCCCCTGCAATTGGTCGCTCCGTTTCAGCATCAACCACTCGCCCCTTATACGGGCCGTCTATCCGGGCCATGCTCACGCAACCAAAACAGCCCCAAAAGGCCATTGCCACCACAATATTACGCACCAGTTTAACGCTACCGAATCTGCTCAAATTCCTTTTAATTTCCATATACCGTTCTCCATTATGAAATAGACGACGTACTCTATCTGGCGGATTTGGCCATTGACGTCGTCCTGACGCGTCATTCTGGCCTTGGCCCGCTCTCCGATGGCATAAACCAGATCAATGGGCCGCAAATAGTCGTTGAGGTACTGCAAAGAGGTTCCTACCGCGAGGAACCCATCCCTGTAAAAATTTCTATACGGGGTTGCCAGATACTGCACCGCTCCATCTATGTCCATGGCTCCTATTTTCGCCCTCATCCCATTCCACTTTGATTCGAGCAGGGTGTCGAGCTTCGACCTTGAATGCACGATAATAGCTAAATCTGTCACGTGCGTCTGGCCATTGGGGTCCATGGCTGTCGCAGTTATTGAATAGGTCCCCTCAAAACCTAGGTTAACTGAATAAGTGCCGTCTTCCTCTGGAACCACCGCACACTGCACTGGACCACTTACGGATAGCGTTTTGTTGCTCATGGGGAAAGACGCATCGAGCCTCAAGGAGAGGTCGAGAGGCGCCACACCCGAATCTATGTTGCTGGTCACGCGAAAGTAATCGCCCTCGGCCGAACTGACGGTTGAAGTACTCGTCGCGCTCTGGCCATTGGCGTCGGTAGCGGTTACAGAAATGGTGTTGTCGCCCACGCTGACGGGTACCCGGTTGGCGACAAACCGAGTTCCCGACAGCATCGCCGTGACGCCGTTCACCACAACCCCGGTTTCGGCCCCGGTCGAGTTGATGACCGAACCGGACACGGTGACGTAGGGGTTGGTAACGGTTGCCCCTCCGACCGGGGAATCTATTGCAACCGAAAGCGTGGGAGCCACGCCGGCAATGCTCCCCGCTCCCTGGCTATACTGAGCGAATTTGCCGGCCCTCAGGACCCGCTTGGCGACCCTACAGTCCGACGCCTTAGCAATCAACTCGATCACGTTCATGCCCGGGTTCAACGGGACCGTGACTTGAAAGGTGCCGTCGGGGGCGAGGGAAACCGCCTGACCTGCGACCAGCAGCGAGGTGCCTCCGGTCACCTTTCCCTTGGACGGCGACCGAGGGGGAGGAGGCAACCATATCGTTTTTCACGGGGAGAGCTAAGGTGATCTGCGGCAGGCGCCGTACATGGTGGCGCTGACGACAAGATCGTCGAAGCCGTCCTTGTTGAAGTCCGTGATGGCCAGCCCTGCTCCGAAGCAGTCGTTGGCATTCTGACCGACGATGGTCATGGTGGGGCTGGTCTTAGTGCTCCCTCCCAAATAGATGTCCACCTTCCCTTGAGCATAGGTTTTTCCCTTGTAACCGTTGCCGGCAGCCGTTGGGGAGTAGAGCCCTACCACGAGATCCGGCTTGCCGTCGCCGTTCAGATCCCCTACCGCCGCAACGGTCGCCGCCCCGGCGCTGTAGGTGGCGGTCTGGATGTAGTGCACGGTAATCGCCGTCGGCGGTGAGAGCGGGCTTTCGCTGCCGCCGGCGTCGGTTGAAGCGACTTTGTAGTAGTAGGTCCCTCCCTGCGTCGTGGTGGCGTCGGTATATGAAACGCTGGGAGAAGAAACACTGGAAAGCTTGGTGAAAGTGCTGCCGTCGGTGCTGCGGTATACGCTGTACCCTCCGACGGAAAAATCGCTCACGCTGTTCCAGACGATCTTAACCGAATTTTCCACCTGCAAGGACCTGATGGACGCCGGAGGTGCCAAATCCACCGCTGACGCTTCGCAGAAAAGTGCGGGCGTGGTAATTCCTGCGGAAATGCCGACCCCCAGCAAAACGACCAATATCAATAGCTTGCTTAAACGAAACATACCCCCCCCCATGACGCAGATTACTCAACATACAGCCAATATCTCAGCTCCACCTAATTCTTTCCTAAAGGCGTCCTTCGACACTATCAAAAAACATACCAACTCTCACAAGCTGAAATTACTGCTGTTTAGCGTCCGGCGCTGGAGGGTGAGGTGTGAATTTTTTTACAACGCTTTATGAACCGACTCTAGTTTTAGTCTTTGGTTCAGTGCTTTAGCTTTAAATTGTAAAATTTTTCACTGTGCATTTTTTTTACGATTTTATTTGAGCGGAAGTACTGATCCAATAATTTGCAGATCTTCAGGAGCGCACGAATTGGCAATTTGTAATTATTGATTTTATTAAACATGACAGCTTGATAAGCCGTACTGGTACCTCCGCTGCTTGGTCCTGGACTCGGGATTAGCTTCGGACGGCTGTAGCCCATTGCTGGTGTTCGGGGGCGTTGCGGGGGGCACCCCTGCGGCGGGGGGAGGCTCCCCCTTAAAAGAGCTTACCTGCTGGAACCCTGCTAAGGTGCGCGGACCCCGGGATAAAGCAACCGTGAACGTGACGTGCAAAGTCGGTTCCTTGATGTTCGACGGGGTGGATGTGATCAGGGTGATCAAGTAGAGGGGAGCCTACTGCAATTGAAAGAGGGTCGGGATTTTCCCGACCCTCTTTTGCATGGATCTCAATCTTTGTCTTTATCTTTGTCTTCCTCTCAACCTCAGCCTGGTTTTACACGCTCTTCGCCGCCAGCTCGTAGACGTCCCTTGCCAGCCCCGGCTCCGCCAGAATCCGCTCCAGTTCCTTCCTCATCAGCTCCTGGCGGGCCGCATCGAACCGCCGCCAGCGGCAGAAGGGGGTCAGCATACGGGCGGCGATCTGCGGGTTGATGCCGTTCAGACGCAGTATCTGGTCGGCAAGGAAGCGGTACCCCGCGCCGCTTGCCTCGTGGAAACGGACCAGGTTCGTCTGGCTGAAGGCTCCTATCAGCGAACGAGCCCGGTTGGGATTCCTGATGTCGAAATTCGGGTGCTCCAAAAGCTGCATCACCCGCTCCAGGGTGTCCGGGAGCCTCGAGGTCGCTTGCAGCGAAAACCACTTGTCGATGACGCCGCGGTCGCCGCGCCACCTCTCGTAGAAGGCGGCAAGCGCCTCCTCCCGCTCGGGGCAGGCGCAGCCGGCAAGGGTGGAGAGGGCGCCCAGGCTGTCGGTCATGTTGTCGGCGCTTTGAAACTGCGCCATGGCCAGCCCTATCGCCTCCCGGCTCCCGGCGGCCATCAGGTAGGAGAGGGAGAGGTTCTTGAGCCTGCGGCAGCCGGACAGGCCGTCGTCGGGACGGTAGGGACCCTTCGGCGCGCACGCCTCGCGCACCGCCAGCAGCTGCTCCCGCAACCGCCCGCCCACCGTCGCGCGCACCAGCTCCCGCGCCTGGTGGACCGCAGTCGGGTCGATCACCTCCATCTGCTCGGCGAGGTAGCTCTCGGCGGGAAGCGTCAGCGCCTCGGCCAGGAAGGCGCGGTCCTGCTTCTCGTCGGACAGAAGCTTCCCGAAGGAGTCGATGAAGCTCTCGCTGACCCTTGCCTCACGCCCCTGCTGCAGATCCGCCACGAGCCCCATGATCAGCTGCCCCGACTGCAGCTGTCCCGCTTCCCAGCGCACGAAGGGGTCGCTGTCGCGGGTCATCAAGAGCAGGAGATCCTCGTCGCTGTAGGGATACTGAAGCTTCACCGGAGCGGAGAAGTTGCGCAGAAGCGACGGCACCGGGCGGGAGGGGACCCCTGCGAAGCGGAAGGTCTCCGTCTCCTTTCTAAGCTCCAGCACCCGCGAGGTCCCGGCCGTCTCCGCCTCTCCCTCAAGCATCAGCGGCAGCTCGTTCCCCTCCCGGTCCAAAAGCCCCATGAGAAGCGGTATGTGGAACGGCTCCTTTTCCGGCTGGCCCGGCGTGGGGGGGGAGCTCTGGGCCACGGTGAGGGTGTAGATCCCGCTCCCCTCCTGGTAGTCGTCGCTGACGCTCAAGACGGGGGTCCCCGCCTGGTCGTACCAGTGCATGAACTGGGAGAGATCCGTCCTCCCTGCGTCCGCCATGGCCTGAACGAACTCGTCGACCCGCACGGCCTGCCCGTCGTGCCGCTCGAAGTAGAGGTCCATCCCGGCCCGGAAACCCTCGCGCCCCAGAAGGGTCTGCAGCATCCTGATCACCTCGCCACCCTTGTGATACACGGTCATGCTGTAGAAGTTGTTGATCTCGACGTACGACTCGGGGCGGACCGGGTGGGCGAGCGGGCTCGCGTCCTCGGCGAACTGCGCCGAACGAAGGCTCTTCACGTCGGCGATCCTCTTGACCGGGCGCGACTGCATGTCGGCGGAGAACTCCTGGTCGCGGAAGATGGTGAGCCCCTCCTTCAGGGAGAGCTGGAACCAGTCGCGGCAGGTGATCCTGTTGCCGGTCCAGTTGTGGAAGTACTCGTGCCCGATTACCTCCTCTATCGCCTGGTAGTCGTCGTCGGTGGCGGTCTCTGGGCTTGCCAGCACGTAGCGGGAGTTGAAGACGTTCAGCCCCTTGTTCTCCATGGCCCCCATGTTGAAGTCGTCCACCGCGACGATCATGTAGATGTCGAGGTCGTACTCCCGGCCGAACTGCTCCTCGTCCCAGCGCATGGCCCGGACCAGGGAGCGGAGCGCGTGGTCGCACTTCTCCCGGTTCTTCTCCTCCACGTAGATCTCAAGCTGCACCTCTTTGCCGCTCATGGTGGTGTAGCGGTCCGAGATGTGGACCAGGTCGCCCGCCACGACGGCGAAGAGGTAGCTCGGCTTCTTGAACGGGTCGTGCCAGGTGGCGAAATGCCTCCCGCCGGGAAGCTCCCCCTTCTCTACCAGGTTCCCGTTGGCAAGGAGTACCGGGCAGCTTTCCCTGTCTGCCTTGAGCGTCACCGTGTACACCGCCATGACGTCCGGGCGGTCGGTGAAGTAGGTGATGCGCCGGAACCCTTCTGCCTCGCACTGGGTGCAGAGCATCGGCCCCGAAGCGTAGAGGCCGGAGAGGGCGGTGTTCCCCTTCGGGTTGATCCGCGTGGTCACCTCCAGGAGGAAGCTCTCCGGCGGGTCGTGGATGACGAGCCGTCCATCTTCCGCCTGGTAGCGCCCGGCCGTAAGCTCCGCGCCGTCCAGCTTCAGCGAAACCAGGGTGAGCTCCTCGCCGTCCAGTACCAGCGGGCGCGGCGCGCTCCCCCGGTCATGGTTGCAGCGGATGGCGAGGCGCGATTCCACCTGCGTCTGTTCGGGGTCGAGGTCGAAGGAGAGCTCTACTGTCTCAACCAGGTAGTCAGGGACGGTGTAGTCTTTCTGGTGGATGGTCTGGTGCTGGCAATCATGCATCGGTTTTCCTCGCGATGGGATTAAATTGATTTCGGTTGCGGAAGTCTCTGGATCAGGCATGGCTTTGTCAGGCATTGCCGCAAAGGAGGTATTGTACCGGCATGCCCTGCTCTTTTCAATGTCTCAGGCGCTGCCGGGCATAATCTCATTGGCTGGGGCGGCGTGTTCTCTTTGTGTAGGAGCGCCGCTCCTGCCGCGATCGACATGACAAAGGGGTATGGATGCCGCCCCTGCTATCCCTGAATATGCCACAGCGTTGACTTTATCTGCCTATGACGATATACCTTTGCGCATGAAACTACTAAGAGCACTGCTCATTCTTACCGTTTTTTCCTGGCTGTACGCAGCCCCCTGCCGCGCCACCGAGGAGTACGCCACCCAGACCGGCAAGGGGTGCGAAGCCTGCCACGTCGATCCCGCCGGGGGAGGGGAGTTGACCGCTGAGGGTAGGGAATTCGCCGCCTCCCGCGCTGCGGCATCTGAGGCCCCGCGCATCGCTCCCGCGGCAAAGGTGCTCCGCTTCGCCGCCGGGTACCTCCACCTGCTGACCGGGATACTCTGGTTCGGCACCATCCTCTATGTGCACCTTGTGCTGAAACCGGCCTATGCCGCCGGCGGGCTGCCACGGGGCGAGGTGAGGGTAGGGGTCCTCTCCATGGCGGTCATGGGGATCACCGGCATCGTGCTCACCCATTACCGGGTCACCTCGCTCGACATGCTCTTGCACACCCGCTTCGGGTTGCTGCTGTTGGCAAAGATCTTCCTCTACCTGGTGATGGTCTGCTCGGCCCTCTACGTGGTCACCGTCATAGGGCCAAAGCTGCGGGCCAAGCGCAGGGAACCCGCCACCGCCCCCTTGGGCGGCGAGATGAGCCTCGACGAACTCGGCTCCTGCGACGGCAAGGAGGGGCGTCCCGCCTGGTTCGCCTACCAGGGGAAGCTCTACGACGCGACGGCCAGCAGGCTCTGGAAGCAGGGGGTCCACATGGGGCGGCACAACGCCGGGGAGGATCTGACCGAGGCGTTGAAGCTCGCGCCGCACGGTTTCGAAAAGGTGGAGCTTTTGCCTGAGGTGGGGGCGCTGGTCAGCCAGGCCGGGCGAAAGGCGCCGCTGCACGAACGAGTGTTCTTCTTCATGGCCTACATGAACCTCTCCATCGTGTTCCTGGTCGTTTTGATACTGGCCCTCTGGCGCTGGGCCTAAGGACGGACAAGTGAAACGGTTCCGCCTGATACGAAGAATGCAGATGAAGAGGGCCCCCGATGCCCTGTTGCGCCTTTTCGTCTCCATCGCGCTCGTTTCCATCATCGTCATTACCTCGCTTGCGGGGTACGCCTTCTACCAGGTGATGCAGCGCCATGTCGTAGCTAGTGCCGAGGAAGATGCCATACAGGTCAGCAGCGCGCTCCTGGCCCAGGAGCGGGAGCGGATCACCGCCTTGCAGGGTGACGGCAGCCTGAAGGTGGCGGTCGGTGCTGAAAACTTGCAGGAGCTGGATCGGCAGCTAAGAAAATTCCTCTCTCCCTTCGACATCGTCAAGATAAAGATATTCTCCGCTGACTACAGGATCGTCTACAGCACGGAGGCGCAGCTGATCGGGCAGCTGGACAGCGGCAACGTGCGGCTCGCCCGAGCCCTTGCCGGGGCCGCCGATTCCAAGCTGGAGAGAAAGGAAGAAGTAAGGGATCTTGCGGAAGAGCGGAAGTTCGACGTGGATGTGGTGGAAACCTACATCCCCATCCGGGACCACGGCGAGGTGATAGGGAGCTTCGAGGTCTACATCGACGTCACCAAGTACCGGAAACAGTCCCGCAAGGCAGCGCTCCTGTCGGTGGGGATACTGGGGGGGATCCTGGTCATCGTGTTCGGGATCTCCTTCCTCCTGATACGCAGGGGGACCCGCGACATCAAGGAGATACAGGAGGCGCTCAGGAAGCAGACCATCACCGATGCCCTGACCGGCACCTTCAACAAGAGGCAGATAGAGCTTCTGGCCCGCAAGGATTTCGCCCGGACCTCCCGCAAGAGGGACAAGGGGCTTTCCGACGCGGAATTCGGCCTCATCATGATAGACATAGACAGGTTCAAGGAAGTGAACGACAGCTTTGGGCACCTGGCGGGAGACGTCCTTTTGCAGCAGTTCGCCCAGAGGATAATGAGCTCGCTTCGGAGCTACGACGCCATCGGCCGTTTCGGCGGGGAGGAGTTCCTGGTCGTGCTGCCGGGCTCGGACCTGGAGCAGTCCAGGTCCGTGGCGCACAAGATATGGAGCCTCATCAGGGAGGAGCCGTTCGCGCTGGAGGGGAAGCAGGTCCCGGTCACCGCCAGCATAGGGGTAGCCTCCCTGCAAAAGGGGGACGGCGACTACCTCCAGGTCCTGAAGCGCGCCGACGAGAAGCTCTACGGCGCCAAGGACGGCGGCCGGGACCGGGTGCTCTAGGCGGGGTTCAGCGGTCGACGTTGCACTGGGCGATGATGCCGGCGATCTCGTCCTCGGAGATCCGTTCGTCTATCCTGATGGCGCCGTCCGCCTCCCGTCTCAGCTCCGATATGCCCGGATAACTCCTCTCCAGGTACCTGAGTTCCTGGGACTGGTGCCGGATCGTCCTGAGCAGGCGCCTGTTTTCGTCCTCCAGGTTGTACTTCTCCACTGCGCTCCTCAGGGCGAGCTTCAGCTCGGTATCGTTCCACGGCTTGGTGAAGAACCGGTAGATCTCGCCGTTGTTCACCGCGCGCATGGTCGCCTCCACGCTGGCGTGTCCGGTCAGCATGATCCTCACCGTCTCCGGGTAGAGCTCCTTCACCA
>Ga0209317_1001753_pt1 | contig 17669 bp, 12 predicted proteins | sample RifGroB2_FD_183994 | JGI IMG/M metagenome (GOLD analysis project Ga0209317, IMG submission 183994) | Soil microbial communities from Rifle, Colorado, USA - Groundwater B2 (SPAdes) (version 2) | ecosystem: Environmental > Terrestrial > Soil > Unclassified | place: Rifle, Colorado | collected... | reverse complement strand
CCCGCCGCATGCGCAACATAGTGGGGCTCACCCAGGTGGAGTATGCCGAGAAAGTGCTCAAGATCTATCCCCGGGTGCTCATGGAGATTGAGAAGGATCGAGGCAACCCGACCCTTGAAACCCTAGAGAAAATTGCCAAGCCATTTGGCTTGAAGATAGGGTTTATCCGACGTTCCGCCAGCGAAGCTGTTCCGTCCGGTGATGAATTCCGAAGACTGCAAAAAAGCTAGACCATCAGGACCATCGCAGGCAAGCCTTTAAGTCCGTGTCAGTTGCGGTTGATCACCACCACCTTGATATTGGTCATCTCCTCCATGGCAAAACGCACGCCTTCGCGGCCGAGACCGGAGAGTTTGTTGCCGCCATAGGGCATCTGGTCGACCCGGAAGGTGGGTGTGTCGTTGATCATCACCCCGCCCACGTTCAGCTCTTCCACGGCCGTAAGCGCCTTGTTGATATCGCTGGTGTAGATGCCGGCCTGGAGGCCGAAGTCGGAATCGTTGACGCGGGCGAGCGTCTCGGCGAAGTCGTCGTAGGCGACGATGGAGACCACAGGGCCGAAGGCCTCCAGGCACATGACCTTCATGTCTTCTGTTACGCCCATGAGCACCGTCGGCAGGTAGACCCGCCCTTCGGCCCTGCCGCCCGCGGCAATCGTTGCCCCCTGGGCGACGGCTTCTTTTACCCAGGCGTCGATTCGCTCCCGCTCCCTCGCGTCGATCATCGGACCCACATCGCAGTCGCGGTCGAGCGGGTCGCCGACTTTCAGGGCTGTGACCTTGTCGAGGAAGATTTCGGTGAACTTCTCAATCACCCGCTGATTCACGTAAATCCGCTGCAGCGAGATGCAGACCTGGCCTGAATTGGCAAAGGCGCTGACGACGCATCTGGCGGCGGCCTTGGCCAGGTCGGCGTCGGCCTCGATGATGGTGGCGGAGTTGTTGCCAAGTTCCAGGGTCACCTTCTTTATCCCAGCCTTTTTGATGATCTCGCCACCCACGGCGACCGAGCCGGTGAAGGTGATCTTGCGGCAGTCGGGGTGGGTGACGATGGTGTCGCCGACGGTCGCCCCCGAGCCTATGGTCACGTTGAAGACGCCGGGCGGCAAACCCGCCTCGTCAAGGACTTCGGCAAGGAGGATGGCCGACACCGGGGTGCTGGACGCCGGTTTTAACACCACCGTGTTGCCGGCGGCAATGGCCGGCGCCACCTTATGAGCGACCAGGTTGAGGGGGAAATTGAACGGCGTGATGGCGCCGATCACCCCGATGGGCTCGCGGATAAAGTAGCCCAGCCGGTTTTCCCCAAAGCGGCTGGCGTCCATGGGCAGCATCTCGCCGTGGCCCCTTTTCGCCTCTTCCGCTGCGAACTTGAAGGTCTCGGCGCTGCGCTGCACCTCGTTTAGCGCGAACTTCCAGGCCTTGCCAGCCTCAAGGGCGATGGTTCTGGCGATTTCCTCGGCCCTGACCAGCAGCAGCTCCGAGGCCTTCTCCAGGACCTTGGCCCGCTGGTGGGCAGGCGCTTTGCGGAAAGTGGTGAAGGCCCTGGCCGCGCAGTCGATGGCCCGTACCGTGAGTTCCTTATCCGCCAACGGCACGGTGGCAAAGACCTCCCCGCTGTATTTGTTGACGACATCCATAGTTTGGCCGGTGGTCAGCCACTCTCCGCCGATCAGGGTTTTATAGTCTCTTTTCATGGTGATTCCTCAGTAAAATCCATGTTTCACACTTCAAAAATAAGCTTCTTGGCCATCCCTGCCAAGGCAGGTCGGAAAAGACAAAAATAAATATGCAGAATTCGCCTATTTCAGGTCCTTTGAGCAAATCTCATGCCACGTTGGTTTGGCATGTTGAATAGTGAGAATCTTGCGGTTATGCGGTACAGCCGGGTGCTGCCAGGGCGGAGTGGTGATGCATTTCCGGATCAATGATCCGGGCGCAGATCGGAGGGGGCTTAAGCCGCCTGGAAGCAGGCGGCTCGCGACTTTCCAGGTGTCAGATACCCAGATAGGCCTTCTTGATATGGGGATCGTCGATAAGCTGGTCCGCCTTGCCTTCCATGACCACCCGGCCGTGTTCGAGCACGTAGCCGCGGTCGGAGAGGCTTAGCGAATGGCGGACATCCTGCTCGACCATCAGCACCGTAATGCCGTGGTCGGCGATCTGGCGGACGGTCTTGAAGATATCCTTGATGAGGATCGGGGCGAGACCGAGCGACGGTTCGTCCAGCATCAAAAGCTGGGGTTTGGCCATCAGGCCGCGGCCGATGGCCACCATCTGCTGCTCGCCGCCGGAGAGGGTCATGGCCAGCTGGTTCTGCCGTTCGGCCAGGCGCGGCAGCAGCTCGTAGACCTCGGCCAGGGTCTTTTCGGTCTCGCCTCGGGCGCGGGCGTTGTAGGCCCCGACCAGCAGGTTGTCCTTGACCGACATCAGCGGGAACAGCCTTCGCCCTTCCGGGACATGGACCACGCCGTGGGTGACGATGTTTTCCGGGGGCTCGGAGTGGATCGCCTTGCCATCGAAGGAGATCCGGCCGGCGTTCGTTTTCATCAGGCCGGAGATGGTCCTGAGCAGGGTGGATTTGCCGGCACCGTTGCCGCCGATGATGCTGACAACCTCTTTTTTCTCGACCTTCAGCGACAGTTCGAAGATGACCTGGACGTCGCCGTAGGACGCGTCGATTTTCTCAATTTCTAGCAGCGACATAATCCTCTCCCAGATAGGCCTTGATGACCGCTTCGTTGTTGGCGATTTCCTGCGGGGTCCCTTCGGCGATCTTCTTGCCGAACTGGATGACCACGACCCGGTCCGACAGGGCCATGATGGCCCGCATGATATGCTCGATGACAAAGATGGTGACGCCCCGGTCGCGCAGGGTCTTCAGGATATCGACCATCTCGTCCACCTCGTTCGGCCTGAGGCCGGCCATGACCTCGTCCAGCAGCAGCAGCTTCGGCTCGGTGGCCAGGGCCTTGGCGATTTCCAGGCGCTTGCGGTCGGCGATGGTGAGATTGCCGGCCAGGATATCCTTCTTGTTCGCAAAATTGAGCGACTCCAGCACCGCCAGCGCCTTCTCCTCGGCCACTTTGCGGCTGTTGGTGGTGACGAAGCTTGCCACGGTGACATTGTAGAGGACGTTTTTTGAGGCAAAGGGTTTGACGATCTGAAAGGTTCGGGCGAGACCCATCTTGCAGAGGTTCCACGGTTTATGGCCATTGATCCGCTTCCCTTCGAAGGTTATCTCACCGGAAGTGGGGCCAAAGGACCCGGCGATACAGTTGAAGGCGGTGGACTTGCCGGCGCCGTTCGGGCCGATGAGCCCCAGGATCTGGCCTTTTTTGATGGTCAGATCGAGGGAGTCGATGGCCCGCAGACCGCCGAATTGTTTGGTCATCTTTTCTACGTGCAACATGGTCATGATCGTATCTCCCCAAGTTTGACGGTACGAGGCGAAGGTGTCGGTGCGAGTCGGTTCAGCAGCGCCTGGTAGGCCCGGCTGATCGGTTCCTGGATGCCGCGCGGCTGATAGAGCATGACGAAGATGAGCACCAGGCCGAAGATCACCAGATGAAGACCCGGCAGGGTATCGCCGAAGTAGATGCGGCAGAAGTCGCCTACCGGCCGGAGCAGGAGCGCTCCCAGGATCGGTCCGAAGATGCTGCCTCTGCCGCCGATCAGCGCAATGAAGGCGATCTCGAACGACATGTCCAGCGAGATGATCGACTTCGGGTGGATATAGAGGGAGAACTGAGCATAAAAGGTTCCCGCCAGTGCAGTCAGGAAGGAACTGATCGCCATGGCGATGAGTTTTGCCCTGGCCACATTGACGCCGAGCGCCATCGCCGCCTCCGGCTCCTCACCGCCGGCCATCAGGTAATAGCCGAGTTTGGCGCGGGAGATGAGATAGGTCATCAGCATGACGGCGAGCAGCATGATGAGGATGATGTAATAGTAAGGCTCCTTGCTGGCAAACATGAAATGTTCGAGGCCCGTCTGCAGCGGCGGGATCTGCAGGCCGCGCGGGCCGTTCAGCTTGAGCGGGCCGATATAGTCGATGTTCTCCACCATGACCCGGATGCCCTCGGCAAAAGCGATGGTGGCAAGGGCAAAATAGGCCCCGCGCATCTTCAGGGTGGGCAGGCTGATGATCACCCCGACGATGGTGGCGAGCACGCCGCCGACCAGCATGCCGAGCCACGGGCTGATGCCGTACTGCAGCGACAGGATGGTCGAGGTATAGGCGCCGATGCCGACGAAGGCGGCGTGGCCGAGCGGCAGGACGCCGGCAAACCCGCCGACGATGTTCCAGCTGGTGGTCAGATAGGCATAGAAGAACAGCAGGACCAGGATGTGCAGATAGGTGGCGCTGCGGACCACGAGCGGCAGCGCGAACGCTATCACAAGCACGCCGGCCAGCATGATTTTGTTGATATGCTGATGATTCATTGCGGGAGTCCTTACGTTGTTATAATTGAGCGAAGGCGACGGAGCAGTACTCGGGCAAGCCGCCGTACGCATCACCAGTCGTGTTTCTGGCCAAACAGTCCCGAAGGCTTGACGAACAGCACCAGCAGGAACAGTCCGTAGACAATGGCCTCGGTCCAGGTGGCGGTCATGAACTGCGGCCCCACCGATTCGATCAGACCGACGATGATGCCGCCGATGAGCGCTCCGCTGATCGAGCCGAGTCCGCCGAGCACGACGATAATGAATCCTTTAATGTCAAACAGCACGCCGACCGTCGGAAAGATGTTGTTGAACGGGATGAGGGTCACGGCGGCTATGCCGGCGGTGGCCGCGCCGATCCCGAAGGCCACGTTGTAGATGCGGTACTGGTTGATGCCCATCAGGCTCGCCGCCTCGCGGTCCATGCTGGTGGCCCGGATGGCCCGGCCCATGATGGTCTTCTGCATGAACCAGTGGATGGCGCAGGCGGTGACGATGGCGGTGAGGAAGCCGTAAAATTTGGGTGCCGAAACGAACATGGTGCCGATCTCGAACATCTGCCCCTGCAGCGGGTTGTCGGGGATCGACCGGTACTGCGGCCCGAACAGGAGGAGTGTCAGGTTATCGAGGATATACCAGATGCCGGTCGTGACGATGATGACCGTAATCGGTTCGCGGACATTCTTTTCGGCGATAAAGATCGGTTTGATGACAATATCCTGCAGATAGTAGCCGAAGACGAACATCGCCGGGATGACCATGAAAAGGGCCAGATAGGGGTGGATGCCGGTCAGGGTGATGGCCCAGTAGGTTGCATAGAGCCCTACCATGAGCAGCGAACCGTGCGCGAAGTTGATGACCTTGAGGACCCCGAAGATGATAGTGAGACCCATGGCGGTCAGGCCGTAGATCGATCCCATCAGAATACCGTTGATCATGTCCTCGATGATGTAGAGCATTGTAACCTCCCTGAAGTGCCGAAAAAATCGGCAGGCGGACAACCGTGGGGCAGCCCGCCTGCCGGACTGTCAGTTACCGTTATCCCTTATTTGGTGATCGGGAAAACCGGAGTGTAGCCGGCGCGGCGAGCGTTTTTCGGCCAGATGGTGACGCGCTCGAGGCCTTTGCCGAGATCGGCGACCTGGACGATGACCGGAGAGGCCATCTCGTTCTGGCCGGTGGCGTCGAACTTCACGGCATCGTAGCCGACGATCATGCCCGGGCCATCCTTCAGGTTGGTGGTGGCCAGCGCCTCGCGGATTTTGGCGGGCTCAAGGGAGCCGGCGCGCTCCAGGGCGTCTTTCAGAACATACATGGCAACATAGGCATCGACCGCTTCGCCGGTCAGATTGTAGCCGTTTTTTGCCTTGAACTTGTCGTTGGCTTCTTTGGCGCCCGGCTTGTTGACATCAGTCTCCCACTCGACGATGTCGAAGAGGTACTGGGCGTTCTTGCCGACTGCCTTCATGAAGGAGGGATCGGCGTGGCCGCCGCCGCTGGCGACAATCGCCTTCACCTTCACCTTATACTCGGCGATGGTGTTGGTGAGCAGAATGGCGTCGGCGGCATTGGAGACGAGCATCAGGACATCGGGATTGGCCCGGCGGATCTTCTGGACGACGGGGCTCAGATCGGTTGCGGTGGACGGATAGGGTTCGTCAAGGACGACTTTATAACCGGCTTCCTCGGCCAGTTTTTTCCACTGGGTGGCAAAACCCTTGCCCCAGTCGCCGTTCTCATAGACGAAGGCCAGTTTCTCTACCTTGGTGCCGAACTCGGCCTGCATGTCTTTCAGGAAAGCGAACTGATCTTTGGTCCACCAGGAGTCTTTGGCGGCGATACGGAAGACGTTCTTGAAACCCTGGTCGGTGATTTTATCGGAGACGGAGACCGGTACCACGAAGGGGATGCCGTAGCGTTCGGCAACCGCGGTGGTCGGGTAGGTGACGGCGCTGTTCCAGCAGCCGGTGAGGACATGGACTTTTTCGGTATTGATCAGCCGTTCCGCCTCGGCTACGCCTTTCTCGGGTTTGGACTCGGAGTCGGCATAGATCAGCTCCAGCTTCATGCCGCCCAGGGCCTTGATGCCGCCTGCGGCGTTGATCTCTTCCACCGCCATCTCGCGTGCAGCCTTGCCCTGTTGGCCAAGCGTCGCAGACGGCCCGGACATCGGTTCGATGTTGCCGATTTTGACGTTATCGGCCTGGGCCAGGCCAAACGAGCCCAGGGCCAGGGAGAAGGCCACGGCGGGGAGGGTGAATCTGTTCAATAAGTTCATGCTGTCCTCTCGATGAATGTTGGAAAAGTTTCCATTGCCGCTCGGGGCAATGGCGGCGTCTCGAGGTTGTATTAACAAATTGCGTGCCAATAGAAGAAGCTGTCGGCGATCAGCTGTCAGCGTTCAGCTAGAAGCGGGAAAAGCAGATTGAGCTAGCGGGGAGGAAAGGGGTGAGGAAAGAGGGTGTCAACCGTACGGTCAACCAGGGTTGACCGTGTCAACTTTGGTTGACGCGATATTACGTTCACTTTTTGCGGGGTCGATGCCCGGAAGGAAAAATGTCGGCTGATAAGCTATCCCTTCTTCTTCAGTCTCTTATTGAGCGCCTGCCGCGAAATGCCCAAGAGCCGCGCGGCCTGGCTCTGGTTGTTTTCGGCGTTGGCCAGCGCCTCGCCGACAGCATATTCCGTGAGTTCTTCAAGAGTCGGGAAGCGGCCGAAAATGGTGGTGAGCGAGGCGGCTTCGGCCGCCGGCGCGGTTCCGCCGGCGACCCGGCCGGTCAGCCGCTCGGCGATGAGGTTGTCGGTGATCAGTCCCTGTTCGCAACGGGCCACGGCATCGGCGATGTAGGCCTTCAACTCGCGGATATTGCCCCAGAACGGATGGTTCAGGAGCAGCTCCATCGCCCGTTCGCTCACCGCCGGCGTCTGTCTGTGCATGGCGGCGGCGGCTTCGGCGGCGAGGAAGCCCACCAGGGCCGGGATATCTTCCCGCCGTTCGCGTAGCGGCGGGAGGCGGATGAGATGGGTGGAGAGCCGGTAGTAGAGGTCCATGCGGAACTCGCCTTCCTGTCCCGCCAGCATGGTGAGGTCCTTGTTGGCGGCTGTGATTATCCGGGCCTGGCACTGCTTGGGTTTGTCGGAGCCAAGCGGGTAGAAGATATTCTCCTGGAGCAGCCGCAGCAGCTTGACCTGGGAGACCTCGCTCAGGTCGCCGATTTCATCCAGGAAAATTGTGCCACCGGCGGCCTTCTCAATGAGGCCGGAGCGTGTGCCTTCGGCCCCGGTGTAGGCGCCCTTGGTGTGTCCGAACAGGGTGTCGGCAAAGAGCGTGTCGTCGAGCCCGGAAACATCGACTACCACATACTCCCCGGTGACGCCGCTGATATCGTGGATGGCCTTGGCGATCAGTTCCTTGCCCGAGCCGGTTTCGCCGAGAATCAGCGTCGGCATGCCGCTTGCGGCAATCGATTCGATATACTGAAAGATCGACAGCATGGCGGGGTTGCGGGTGACGATCCGGTCGAAGGCCGGATGTTTTCGGCCGGTTGCGGCAAAGGAGATGCCCTTCAGCGACATCACCTCGTTGCGGAGCAAACTGATCTCCAAGGCGTTGCGCAGGGCGGAGCTGAACATCTTCAGGTCGATGGGCTTGACCAGATAGTCGTGGGCGCCGAGGCGCAGACACTCCACCGCCGTCTCGATCTCGGAATTGGCGGTAATGATGATCACCGGCACCTGCGGATGCTTGACCTTCAACTCGCGCAGCACGTCCTGGCCGGTCATGAACGGCATGTTGAGGTCAAGGAAGACGATGGGCGCCTGCATGGTGCCGAGCCGCGCGCTCACCCGTCGACTGTCGCTTTCGGTGACGACATGCTTGATCCCCATGGAGGTGAGCAGCAGGCTGTAGGCGTCCAGCTCCGACTGTTCGTCGTCGACCAGGAGGATGTGGCAATTTTTCATTTCTGCAGAAATCATGGTTGAAGCGTAGGGTGCGCCGTGCGCACCATCCTTATTTTTTGGTGCGCACGGCGCACCCTACATGCTGGCAGCGATCGGTGGTCAGCGATCAGCATGCCCCCATTTTGCCAAGGTAATCGTGAACTTCGCACCATTCCTGGTATTCTCCGCCTTCACCTCGCCCTCCATCTCCTTTTCGACGATCATCTTCGACATATAGAGGCCCATGCCGGTGCCGGAGGAGGTCCCTTTGGTAGTATAATAGGGATTGAAGATTTTGGGCAGGAGATGTTCTGGGATGCCGCCGCCGCTGTCCTCTATCTCGATGATCGCCGCCGCTGCGGTCTGGGAGACGGCGATATTGATGATCCGGTCCGCCGAACCCGGCCGCCGGTCGTCGTTTTCGAGGATCGCGTCCTTGGCGTTGGCGAGGATATTAACCAGAACGTGGATGAATTCCCCCTGGTAGCCGAAGACGATGAGCGAGTTGGTGCCGGTCTGGTTGGCGACGGTCAGGTTGATGCGGTTGTGCCGCATCTGCGCTTCCATCAGCTTGACCGCGCTGATCACCGCCTTGAGGATGTCGACCGGCCCTTTGGTCTTCGACGGTTTGAAGAAGTTGCGGAAATCATCGATGGTCTTCGACATGAAGGAAATCTGGTCGCTCGCCCCCGCCACCACCCGTTCGATCACCTCTTTGGACAGCATGCCGTTGTACTGGGCCGCCTGCAGGCTCGAGATATAGGTGGACAAGGTATTGAGCGGCTGGCGCCATTGATGGGCGATAGCCCCGAGCATCTCGCCGACCGCGGCCATCTTCTGGGCCTGCATGAGCTGCATTTCGGCGTCGACCCGTTTGCTGATGTCGCGGATCGACGACAGCACCAGGTCCCGATTGTTGAGGGTAAAGCTGGTCAGTCCCACCGAGGCCGGGAATTCGACGCCGTCGGCGCGGATGAACGACCAGCGAAAGACATTCTGCTTGCCGTTCCTCGAATCCCGAAGGATGTCGGCCAGGCGGTCACCGCTCTTCGAACCGTCCGGCTGCAGTTCCGGCGAGCAGTCGAGGATGGTTTTCTTCAGCAGTTCCTCCCGGGGCAGGCCGAACATCTCCACCGCCTTCTGATTGCACTCGACATAGGCCTGATCGTTGCTGATCAGGATCGCGTCGTTGGCGACGTTGAAGAGGGTTTTATAGTAGGTCTCGACCTCCATCCGCTTGGTGATATTCCATTCCAGGTCGCGGCTGATGCCGGAGAGCTCCTCGCGGTGTTGCTGGACCGCCGTGCTGTACCGTTTGCTGAAAAGAAAAATGACCGCGCTGCCGGCGCCGAGGCCGAGAATGACCATGAGCAGCAGGATGCCGAGCAGCCTGAGGACGATCTCCATGGCAAAGACCATGGTGGTCTTGCGGGTCAGCGAATAGGCCTCGTCGCGGGGGACGGTTACGCACAGGAACCAGTCCGAGCCTTCGATCTGCTTGAAAGAGAGGAGGTTGTTCCGGCCGTCCGCGCTCCGGTAGGAAATCGTCCCAGCCTGGGCCGCCTCGAAATTTTTTACCTTCTGTTCCAGGTCTGGTTCGATTTTCTGCAGTTTCGCCCGCATGACGTAGCTCTTTTCCGGATGGACAATGATCGTCCCGCTCTTTTCGACGATGAAGGCAAAACCAGATTCGCTCTGCTTGTAGTTGAGGACGTTTTCCACCAGGGTGTCGAGCACGGTGTCGGCCCCCATGACGCCGACCAATTCGCCGTGGACGGTGAGAGGTTTCACCAGGGCGATGACCAGCTCGTTCGTCACCATATCGACGTAGGGGGTAGTGAAACTCATGGTGTCGGTCTGCATCGCCCGTTTGTACCAGGGCCGGTCGCGGGGGTCGTAGTGGGCGGGCGGAGTCCATCGGGCTCCGTCGATCAGCTTGCCGGCCGGGGTGCCGATATAGACGTCGGTGAAATGTCCCGCCTTCATGGCCATATGGAGGAGTTGCAGGGTGGTCGGATCGTCGCCGAGGCTTGCGAGCGGGACGGCGGCGGACGCGGCCTCCAGGATCTTCATCTGCTGGTCCAGCCAGATCTCCACAGTATTGACGGCCTTGCCCGCCATTTCCTCCTGCTGGGCGATGACTGTCTTTTCCACCACATGCTGGGTGATCCGGTAGTTGACCAGGGTGGCGACGAGGATAACAATCGCGCAGCCGGTGACTATGAGGAGTGTTTTTTTTATCGGGTATTTCATGGAAAACCTGTCTGGGGTTGCGTCGACCGGGACTGTGCTCTCAATAAAACTTTATTTTGCAGGGAAAGTCCATTTGGGGCGATAGAATCTTTGCGGTTTGCCTTTTGCAAATTTCTTACCACTCTGATGGTACTCTCTTGATACCCCCAGTCAGGGGTCCTGGTCGTGACATGAACGACATTTTTGTCGCTCCTCCCTGCGGCGGAGGTTGTTGAGATAAGATTCAGAATTCACATTATATTTTGTTGGAAAATTCCCGGGAAACGTCTGCGCGCAGACATTTTTGTCGCGCCTGGTGTCATCTGCCTCCGGCAAATCCTTGAATGTCTGAGGAAACATCCGACCTGTTTCTGGTATACTTGTTGCGACAGTATTAAAGCAGTCTTTTGTGAGCTGCTATGCAACACCAGGTCAAAACGTAACAGGCGAAGGGTTTCGGCCATGAACATCCAAAGACACCGGCTCCAATGTCAACGAAATCGGAGCGCTTCCCATGGCCGAAGTGTCGTCGTCGCCGTGTGCTGCATGGCCTTTCTGCTCTGTACCTCTCCCGCCCGCACGGAAGAACTGCCGGTCAACAGTTATTATGGTCACTACGACGCCTCGCAAAAAAAACCCGGGTTCCCCTCCGCCAGTCTGACCGGACCGAAAACGGAAAACTGGTCTCCCGTCCGCCCGGCAAGAGAGTACCACCTCGGGATTCTCCTGCCGCACTTGAACGATTCCTACTGGGCGACCGTCAATTTCGGGATTGTCTCCCATGCCAGGAAGCTGGGCATCAGGATCACGGTCTATCTGGCCGGCGCCTACACCGACCTCGGCAACCAGAGAAGCCAGTTGCAGACTCTCGTTGCGCAGGACAAAACCGACGGAATAATCCTGGCCTCGGTGGATTACGAAAAGATGGATCCTTTCGTCTCCGAGGCGGACCGGGCCGGCATTCCGGTGGTGGGGCTGATCAACGACATCTATGCCCCGACGATCAAGGCCAAGTCCATGGTTTCGTTTCACGAGATGGGCTACAAAGCGGGGGAGTATGTGATGCGCCACGCCGGGGAAATAGATTTTACGGTAGCTTTTTTCCCGGGTCCCCGGGAATCGGGCTGGGCCTCGGATACCTATCACGGCTTTCTGGCGGCGGTTGCCGCAGCGAAGACGGCTCGGCAAAATGTGACGATTTTCCCGCCGCAGTATGGGGACACCCGGCACGACGTGCAGCAGATGCGGCTGGACACCCTGAACAAGACGCAGTTCCATGGTGTCGATTACATCGTCGGCAATGCCGTTGCCGCGGACGAGGCGGTTTCCTATCTTGCCGGTCATCGGCATTATCATCCCGCGGCCAAGATCGTCGCTACCTACCTGACCACGACCGTCTACCAGCAGATAGAAAAGGGCCTCATTCTTGCCGCGCCGTCGGATCAGATCATCTCCCAGTGCCGGATCGCCGTGGACATGATGGTGAGAATCCTGAACGGGGAAAAGGCCGGTGTCGATTTTCCGTTTCGCGCATCCGCCCTGATTCCCCTCATCACCACCGACACCATCGGCAGCTACGAGTACGAGAACCTCTTCGGCGAGCGCGGTTTTCTGCCGGTGTACAGCGAGTTCCGCCCGCCCTCGTCGGCCGGCCGGCCCCGCAGGGGGCAACTCGATTACCATGAAGTTCCTGCAACAGAAGAGTGAGGAAGGGGCAGAGGAGCATATGGCTGGACCGGCAATAAGAAACCATAAAAAGGATCGTTCCATCGCCCGGCGGTTGTCGGTGAGTCTGATGATCACGGTCGGCATCGTGTCGCTTATGACCGTCGGCCCCATTTATTACCAGCAAGCCCAGAAAAACAAAAAGGAGTTGGAGCAGAAGGCGGACGATATCATCGCCTATCAGATCGGCGTTCTCGCCAAACCGCTCTGGGACCTCGATCGCCAGGCCACCCGGATCGTCGGCGAAACCATCGCCCAAAATGAGCTGGTGGCCCGGCTGATCATCAAGGACTATTTTGGCCGAGTGGCTTTTTCGTATGAGAATCCCGACCTTTCCGGATCGATCGACCGGTCGGCCGAGGTCCTGCACCATAACGATTTCGTCGGCGATGTGTTCGTTTCGCTCACCGACAAATACTGGCGAAGCAAGAACCATAACCTCCTTACTTCCTTCGTTATCACCATCTTTTTCATCCTGTTTGCGCTTACCCTTGTCTCCGGCCTGCTCGTCCGCACCTATCTGCGCAAACCGCTCGACCGGCTGAATGCTATGGTCGGCGCCTACGCCTCAGGGGAGTTCGAAGGGATAGACAGCTATCAGCCCTATACCGAATTCAAGCCGTTCACCCAGGTCCTCGATAAAATGGCCAGGCAGATTGTCGGCCAGTTGAAGGATGTGGCCACGGCCGAAGAAAAATACCGGTCCATTTTTGAGAATGCGATCGAAGGCATGTTTCAGTCTTCGCCTGAAGGCCGCTACTACAGCGTCAATCCCGCCATGGCCGAGTTGCTGGGCTATGCGTCGCCCGTCGAACTGCTCTCTTCGATCACGGACATCGCTACCCAGACCTATGTGTCGACCGACGACCGCAGGCGATTCAACCGACTGCTTGAGCAGCAGGGTCGGGTGATCGAGTTTGAAACCGAGCTGCGCCGCAAGGACGGCACCGTCATTTCGGTGGCCATCTCTGCCAGGGCAGTCCGGGATGCAGGCGGCGCCACACTCTATTACGAAGGGTATCTGGTCGATATAACCAGGAGGAAAAAAGCCATCGAGGCCCTGCACCAGACCACGGAGCAACTGGCCCTGCTGCTCGAATCGCTGCCGATCGTGGCGTACACGGCGCGAGCCGGCGGCGATTTCGGTATCACTTACGTCAGCAACAGCATCGAGGAGATCACCGGTTATCCACCGGAGAGCTTCACCGGCGACGCAACATTCTGGGCCGACCACCTCTCGGCCGAGGACTGCCGGAGGGTTGTCGAGGAATTGCCGATACTGCTTGACAAGGGCCGGCACCGCTCTGAATACCGCTTCCGCACCGCCGACGGCTCATACCGATGGTTCGACGACACCCGGCGTCTGGTCCACTCGCCGAACGGGAGCAGCAGCCACATCGCCGGCACCTGGCGGGACGTGACCGAGGAAAAACGGCTGCGCAGCGAAGCCGACTACCGGCTGCAGCAGGTGGTGATGGCCGACAAGCTCGCCTCCCTGGGGCAGGTGGTTGCGGGCGTGGCCCACGAAGTGTGCAACCCCAACAGCTTCATTGCCTGCAATGTGCCGATCCTGGAGGAGACCTGGCGGATTTTCACACCGATACTCGATGAGTTCGTCGAGCAGAATCCCGAGTGGCGATATCGCTCGCATAGTATCCACGAGCTTCGTCAGGACATGGTGCAAACCATAGGACATATTAAAATCGGCTCCGATCGGATCAACAGGATTGTCTCTCATCTCAAGGATTTCGTCCGCACCGACGAAGGCATCCCGCCGCGCTTGATCTCGATAAACGAGGTGGTCGAAAGCGCCTTTACCATCGTCGGCGCACAGGCCCGTAAATCGGTCGCCGCAATCGAGATATCGCTTCAGCCGGACCTGCCGTCCGTGCCGGGGTATTTCCAGAAACTGGAGCAGGTCTTCACCAATCTGGTGGTCAACGCCCTGCATGCCATGCCCGACAAGAGCCGCGGCAGGCTGATCATTCGTACCGGATATCTGGCCCAGCACGGGGCGGTCATTTTGCAGATCGAAGACAATGGCGCCGGCATGGAACCGGAGACGGTCGAACGGATTTTCGAGCCCTTTTTCACCCTGCGCCGGGACAGCGGCGGCACCGGCCTGGGCCTCTCGGTTTCCTACAATCTCGTTCAGGAACATAACGGTGTCATCGGTGTCCTGTCCCGGCCCGCCATGGGCAGCAGGTTTACGGTGTTTCTGCCCGTCGCCGCCGAAACCCGGCTCGATCTCCGGCCGGCCATGCTCTGCCTCCACCGCGACCCCGATTTCACCGGGGAGCTGGTGTCGTACTTTGCCGAGACCGGCGAAACGCTCCACGTGCTGAACGATTCTTCGGGATGCTTCGAGTTCATCGAACAGCACCCGGAAATTGATATTCTGTTGATCGATAACGCAACACTGTTGCCGACGAACGGTGCCCGGTTCCTGGCCGATCTTTCGGCCCGGTTTCCTCTCCTCACCCGGATTCTTTCCGGCAGCGATGCAGGCATCGAAGGGCTGCGGCAAAACGATTATCTTGTCCAGGCACCGTTTCAGGTGTCGGAGTTGAAAAAAATCCTCGAGCGAACAGCAAGGCAAAGACTATGAAAATACTGGTGGTAGACGACGAAACGGTAGCCGCGAGTTCCATCCGGCTGTTCCTGAAACGGCGCGAGGTGCGGGATGTGGTCATCTGCGACAACGGCGCTGAGGCGATAGAGCTGATCAAACAGGGCGATTTCGATATCGTCATCCTCGATCTGCTCATGCCGAATATTGACGGCTTCCAGGTCCTCGAAGCGACCAAGCCGTTCGCGCCGTCGGTCGAATTCGTGATCCTGACGGCGATGGACGATATTGGTTCCGCTGTGCGGGCGGTGCGGCTCGGCGCCTACGATTACCTGGTCAAGCCGGTCGACAACGACCGGCTGTTCATGGCCATCGAACGGGCCTACGAGCGGCGGGGGCTGCGCGCCGGCCTGGCCGGATCGTGCGTCCGGGTCAAAGATGCAAAGATTCCGCCCGCCTTTGCCGCGATCATCACCCGCAATCCCCGGATGATCGAACTCCTGGCCTACGCCCAGATCATGGCCCGCAGCAATAACCCCATCATGATCACCGGCGAATCCGGGACCGGCAAGGAGCTGATGGCGCGGGGGCTGCATCGGGCGGGACCCGCGGCCGCCGGCCCGTTCGTTCCGGTCAATGTCTCGGCGATTCCCGAATCGATCTTCGAAAGCCAGGTTTTCGGCCATGTCAAAGGGGCATTTACCGGCGCGGGGTCGGGGTACAAAGGATTCTTTCAGCAGGCGGACGGCGGGACGCTCTTTCTCGATGAGCTGGGCGAGCTGCCCCTGCGGATGCAGCCCAAACTGCTGCGGGTCATCGAGGAGCAGTCGGTCGTCCCGCTCGGTTCCAACAAGCCGATTCCGGTCAACGTGCGGATTGTCTCGGCGACCACGGTGGACATCGACCGCGCGATGAAAGAAGGCAAGTTCCGGCTCGATCTCATGTGCCGGCTGAAATCGGTCCATATTCATCTTCCGCCGCTGCGCGAGAGGGATGGCGACATTCCCCATCTGGTCGATCATTTTTCCCGGCAGGCCTGCGCGCGGTACCAGAAAAACCTCAGCGGATTCAGCCCGGCAGCCATGGAACTGCTGATGAAGAAAGAGCTGCCGGGCAATATCCGTTCCCTGGTCCATGAAGTGGAAAACGGGGTGCTCCTTGCCGACGGCGAACAGGTCGAACCGCATCATCTCGGAGCAACCCGGCAGACCGTGCCGCTCTCCGTCCGCACGCTGTGCAGCCTGAAGGAGGACCACTACCGGCATGTGGCCTTCGTCATGGCCTCTACCGGAGGCGACAGCAACCAGACGGCGAAAATTCTGGGCATAACGGTCCGCCAGGTGCAGCGGCTTATGACCGGGCTCAGGCAGACCCCGGGATGCCGTGAGTTGCTGGAGGATATGTAATTTTCCTTCAGACCCCCCCCGGGGGTCTGTCGGGCAACACTGAAAGTTCGCGAGCGGTCTGTAGGGGCGATCCTTGTGATCGCCCGTGTTCACAGCCAGTGTTTCATCAGAATGGGAAACCGAGGCAAAATGTAAAGATGCATTCCATGCGCCAATGCATGAAAAGCACCCAAAGCAAAGCTTCTTGCAATCGTGCGGGAAATCGGTTAACCATGAGGTGTTTCAAGGTTAACCTATACGGCGAAGTGAACGAAATATAAAAAGAAAATAATGAAAAATAAAATCATGGCAATACTACGGGATGCCCTGCAACCGCTCTCGGGCGAGGAGATCGGCCGGCAATTGCAGGTTTCGCGGGTAGCGGTCTGGAAGCATATCGACCAGCTGAAGAAGAGCGGGGTTGAGATAGAGTCCACGGCCAGGGGCTACCGCCTGGTGACGATGCCGGACACCCCTTTCCCCTGGCTGTTCGGGGCGCGTGCACCCCTGATTCATTACCATCCCGAACTGGATTCGACCATGAACCGCGCCAAGGAAATGGCCCGGGCCGGCTGCCCGCCCTATACCGTGGTCATCGCCGACCGCCAGACACAGGGGCGGGGGCGGATGCAGCGGGTCTGGCAGTCGGAAGAGGGCGGGCTCTATTTTTCCATCGTGCTCCGGCCCTCGGTGATCCCCAAGGAGGGTCCGCTGGTCAATTTCGCCGTGGCGCTCGATCTGGTTTTGGCCCTGGAGCAGTGTTGCGGTATCGCCGCACAAGTCAAATGGCCGAACGATGTCTTGGTCGATGAACGCAAAATTGCCGGCATCCTGTCGCAGATGGAATTCGAGGCCGACCAGATCACCTTTATCAATATCGGCATCGGCCTCAATCTCAACAACCGGCCGGAGGTGACCGACAAACCTGCGGTCTCGGCCATGCAGCTCACTGGCAAGCGGGTTAATCGAGCCGAGCTGCTCTCCACTTTTCTCGATTATTTCGAAAAACGGATGACGGCATTTTCCCGGCAGGCTGTCATCGAAGCCTGGAAGGCCCGGACCGTGACGCTGGGGCGGCGGGTGACGATCGCCACCGTCCGCGATACCTATGAGGGGCTGGCCGTCGATGTCGACGAAGATGGCGGACTGATTCTCGAAATGGCGGATGGTGCGCGGCGCACCGTTTTTTACGGCGATTGTTTCCACTCGTAATGATAGCAGTTCGGTTCTGTCGAAAAATTAACTATTGAGGCGTACCATGAAGAACTCCCCGGATCTCCACAAGCTCGTCTTAGCGTCACTGATGGCGGCACTCATTGCCGTGGGCGGCTACCTCGCCATTCCCATCGGCCCGGTACCCATCGTCCTGCA
>Ga0209317_1001749_pt1 | contig 17694 bp, 22 predicted proteins | sample RifGroB2_FD_183994 | JGI IMG/M metagenome (GOLD analysis project Ga0209317, IMG submission 183994) | Soil microbial communities from Rifle, Colorado, USA - Groundwater B2 (SPAdes) (version 2) | ecosystem: Environmental > Terrestrial > Soil > Unclassified | place: Rifle, Colorado | collected... | reverse complement strand
TCCACAGGGTAATGGTCCACAATGGTCTTCATGGCTCCGATGTTGTACACGTTCACCCAGAAGGCGATCTTCTCCTCGCGGCTCGGCAACGCCCCCGCATCAAAGGCGGCAAGTTCCTTGAGAAGAAGGGCGTATTCGGAGCCGGGGGTTTTAGCCTCCCGGTTCAAGGCTGCATAATCGACCGCATTCACTCGTATGCCGTCAATGGTCGTCGTCCTTACATGCCGCTTCAAAAGCGCGGCGTAACGCCCGTAGGAAAAGTCGGCTCCCGACGCGAGCGTGGGAAGTGACACTAAAATGGTAAAAAATACCAGCATCAACCTTTTCACGGGGTTCTCCTTCTCGACGCGTGAGACACAAGCTATCGAGTTCGGCATTAATTCCGGCCATGGACTTCTCGATTTGTATCAGCATCTCAGGCATTGAATATTGCCCTTTTCTCCCCAACGCCGGATCGCCTCGTTCATTGCCGCCAAACCGCCGGCCACCGCCCCTCTCAGCCCCAGATTGAAGAGTGGTCCCAGAATTCCGCCAAACTCCGACCTCTGAATGAATATCAGACTATGGGGGGCGAGGATTTCCAGTTCGGTACAGTATCTCCAGGTGAACAGCCCGGCAAATAGTAAAGTATGCTGCCAGCAGAACCTTGACTGTGGCTCTACCGCCACCATCATGGGCTTGACGACGAACGGACCTATCTCCGGCAGGTTGACGGCCAGTTCCAACTGCTCACCGGCATCCATCCGCCCCGTGGCCCGTTGAAACAACGGGTTCCAGTGCGGGTAAAGACTGAGATCTGTCAGCAGTTCCCATATCCGCTCGACTGGCGCTTCGATCGTTATCTCGGTCCTGATCTCATTCATCTCAGACCTATGAAAATTTCCCTTACTTCAGGTTCCGCAGTACCCTGTCTCGAACGCTGCCATCCTTCCCGTCGCCGTGTTCTCCTTTGTTGGCTGGAATGAGGCGAGTCTGTCTATACCCGCAAATCAAGCGTGATTCTCAGCGCCTCCAGGCACTCGCGCATGGGACGCTCATCCTTTTTGAGCCGTGACAGCATGATGCCCCCTTCGATGGTGGCGATGATATGCTTGGCCAGTGCTTCGCTATTGATCTCAGTTCTGATCTGACCTCTTTTCTGTGCTCCTGCCACTACAGAGGCGACCCTGTCGATCCACTCATCAAAGACCCTGTCGATCATCCCGGCAAATTCCGGATCGAAATCGGTCATCTCCAGGGCAGCATTGCCGAAGATGCAGCCGCCGACAAAGCCTGTTGCCAGATGTTTGTCCAAAGCGGCGCGGAAGAAATTCTCCAGGCCCGCCCCTGGATTATCGCAGCCAAGCACCTTGCCGAGGAATTCCATGAATTCGGCAGTCGCCTCCTTAAAGACCTCGCGAGCGATGGCCTCCTTCCCCGGAAAGTGGAAATAGATGCTCCCCTTCTGCATTCCCGTTGCTTCAACCAGATCATTGATCGTCGTTGCATTGAACCCCTTGGTATTAAAGAGGACCCGGGCGGTTTCAAGTATTTTCTCGCGTGTGGTTTCGCCTTTGGTTTTCATGGCCACCTCAAAAAAACGGAACGTTCGGTTTATTGTTGCCACGAACCTGGTAACTGTCAACGCGCGACTTATTATTTTTTCAACATGTTGAGTTTGACTGTTTTTTACTCGCACAGAACTTAAGGAGCCGATATTTGACTTCAAAACAGTACGTGGTAGCCTAAACGCGGCTCATAAAATCCAGTACAAGAAAGGAGATAGGAAGATGCGATTTCTAAAAACTGTTGTAATGACAAACGCAGTCGTTGCCCTCTGCTGCTCCTTTGCCTTTGCCGCCGGCAGTGTCGAAAAAGGCAAGGCCCTGTTTGATGACCCGAACTTTGCCGGCGGCACTTCGGGAAAATCATGCAAATCATGCCACCCCAACGGCAAGGGTCTGGAGAAATCCGGAATGAAAGGGAAGAAGGAGTGGAGGAACCCGGCCGGGACATGGCTGCGCCTTGAAGATGCGAATAATGTATGCATCATGATGGCCCTGAATGGAAAGACTATAGATCCCAAAGGGCAAGAGATGAAGGATCTGGTTGCCTATATCAAGTCACTGGCCAAGAAGAAATAATGGCCCGGGGCTAACAAACTTCACTTTCCAGGGGAGAGGCTGTTTTGCTCTCCCATTTTTTTGCTTAATGCAGAGGCCACGGACTTAAGCCTGTGCTGCCAAAAGCTGGTCAACTTTGTCCGTTGGTCGCGCTATCAGCGAAAGGAGGATGACTTGCTATGATGAGAGACGGCATGATGCACGGAATGTACGGGAGCGGTATGGCGTGGATGATGCTTTGGGTGCTTTTCGGGAGCATTCTGCTGGCCGGCATAGTACTGCTGCTCGTATGGGCGGCAAAGGCGGGGGGGAAAGGACGCAATCAGACTGACGAAGGCGCCCTTGATATATTGAAGAAGCGGTATGCCCGTGGGGAAATCACACGGGAAGAATTTGAGAGAATGAAACACGAGATTTCTTAGCCGGGAGAGTGTTCATGAAAATTACTCACCTGTTCGCTCTCGCCATTGTGTTCATCTTGGCCGGGGCCTTTGGGCTTACCGTCTCAACGTGGATTGCGGGTAAACAGAAAACCAAAGACGGGGCAATTCCAATGATGGATATGATGATGGGTAAAGGGATGATGAATAAAGGACAAATGAAGGAAATGATGAAAAGTATGATGCCTGGCATGCTTCCGCCCGGAATCAGACATGAGAATTTGCCTGAACCGAATAGCAGGGGAGCTAAATTGTTAATCCGTTATTGCACGCAGTGTCATGACCTCCCCAGCCCATTCATGCACAGTGGCGAGCAATGGCCTGTGACAGCAGGACGGATGTTCGCCCGGATGTCGATGATGTCGGGTATGCAGGGTATGAGCATGATGGCTATCGAGAGTCCATTAGCGGAGGAGAAGGAAACTATCGTCGGCTATTTGAAAAAACATTCGCTGATCTCAATATCTCCCAACGAACTCCCCGACCCTGGTTCCGAAAGTGCGGTCTTATTCAGTGAGAGATGCTCCCAATGCCACGCCCTGCCGACTCCGAAACTACATACCGCTAAAGAATGGCCTTTGGTAGTGGAAAGAATGCGAGGCAACATGGAGTCCATGGGAAGAACGGTGTTCACAGAAAATGAAAAGAAGGAGATCGTAGGCTACCTGGTAAATCAGGCAGGAAAATAGTTACGACACGAAAATGGAGGACCGTGAATTTCACGATGCGGCTGTTGCCAAAGTCGACGACGTAAAGATTCCCTTCGGCGTCCAGCGCAACATCGGTTGGATAATGCAGTTGACCAAGCCCTATCTCTTGCGTGCCTACGGAAGTAAGGAATTTCCCCTGCGGCGAAAACTTCTGGACGCGGTTGTTATAAAAGTCCGTCACGAATATGTTGCCGGTCGGGCCCACAGCAATTGAGGTCGCCACCCGGAACCAGCCGTTGAATTTCCCCGCGATGCCGAAACCAAACAGGCCGCCCCATCTCCGGACTAGCGAGCTGTCTGGAGCAAAGAGCTGAATACGGTTATTGTAGGCATCCGCGACCGAGAGACTTCCATCCGGCAGGAGAGCCACATCGGTTGGGTAGTTGAATCGGCCTCCCCATCTCCCTTTCTTTCCAGTTTCGCCGTACTGCCTGATGAAGCGACCGTCGGCCTCCAGGAACTGGATCCGGTGGTTGAAAAAGTCGGCCACATAGAGACGGCCTTGTCGATCAACCGCAACGCCCCCAGGGCTGTCGAATTGACCGGGGCCGTGACCTGAAGTCCCGACAGTTGTTAATGGTTCCCCTGCAAGAGAGAATATCTGAATTCGGTCATTGCCGTATTCGGCCACGTAAAGTTTGCCATCATGAACGTCCATATGCATGGGCCGTGCAAGCTCACCCGGCCCGTTGCCTGCGCGGCCGAAGGCTCGGAGCATATTTCCCTCAAGGTCAAAAACCTGAATACGGTTGTTCCCTGCATCGCTTACAAAAACTTCTTTCCCGGAAACAGCAATGCCGATAGGCTCATGGAACTCGCTGGGGCCGGTTCCCGGTCTCCCCCGCCGCGCATATAGCCGAAACAAGCAGCACCAACGCCATTGCTCCGACAATCCCTCCCCGTACCCGCATCAGAAATTCCCCCTTATACCGAGGATAACGACGTAATCGTTTTCCAGGGCATTCCCGTTCAACTCCTGTACCACCGGCACCTGCACGGCAGCTTCAACCACAAGACGCTTTGTCACGTACTCGACTCCGGGAGTCAGATACCATGTGGTCCCGCCGGAATCATTATCTTTAACGCCCCCAACTCTGCTTTTATCCTCCCGGATGAGGTTGCTCTCCAAAACACCATAGACAAATCCAGGAACACCTTCTCCCAGTTCACGAGGCAACAAGCGATGCTGATATGACACATCCAGCCGAGCCACGTCTCCGAACTGGAAATCGTTTGCTTCCGTCTTGAACGCATAGGAAACGGACGCATCGATCTGCCGGTTGAGGGTCTGCCAGGTTGCGACAATGCCAAGAGCAGGGTCCCATGAGCCGGAGCCGAGTTGAATAGGTTGGGGTAGAGGGCCTTGCCCATCAGTTTTATCATCTTTCCCCGTCGGGACCTTTAATGCGACAAAAGGGGCTATCCGCATGGTCTCTGCCGACCAGTCCCGCTTCCATGCCGTGTAGCGGGTAATGAAAGTAGAATCGCCCAACCCGGTATCCCCTCTGCTTATTCTTCCTGCCGGGGTTGAAATATCGATTTTTTTATCAAGGATGGGGAAAATGCCGAACAGCGCAAGTTTCTCAGTTACGCCGTAGCCGATGACAAATGGGAACGCCCAGACTGCGAGGCTGCGGTCCATTGAAGTAGGGTCCCGAGTGGAGCGCATATAGATGGATTGGATTTTCAGAAGACCTTCGCCCCTGGCAACGGGGAGCGCCGTATCAAGTGTGATCGGGGCGGCAAAGGCCGGTACGGTGATAGTCACTGGAATCAGGGCAATGAAGGCGTTTATTATAACCGCTAGTTGAGTGGCAAACAGCCTGTTTCGCATTTCGGCGCCTCCTTGAATTAGCCACAGGATATCAGCCTGAACTTTTCCTTAAGTCCAAGCCATGCCGGATTTAAAATTCATTTAGGCACTGGGCTGAGTGACTCAGGAAGAAGAGTCCACGTCCCGTCCATTTCCTGGTGGACGATCCCTCTTACCTCGACCGGCTCCCCGCTCATGACGCGGGACAGCAGTTCTTCCCTCAGGGGTTCTTTCAGCTCTGCAAGCGGAAGATGCTCACTGTCGAATTGCAGGAACAGGCGCTGCTTGTCATCCGCCTTTACCGTGCCGCTGACGACAACTCGCACAGTTCCCGGGGTGAACCCCGCTTTCCTGATTGCCGCCGGAACCTGACTGAAATTGATCGACTGCCCCTTCCTTGCTGACATGGCAGCCGTTCCGTCCTTCATACTGACAGTGATCGACCCGACACCCTCCACCTTCTTCAGCCGTTTCTCCACTCCGAAAGCGCAGAAAGGGCAAGACATCCCTGCAACGGTTACGGTGAGAGTATGTACCTGGGCTTGGGCCTGTGCAAAGGTCAGGAAAACTATACCTGCTGCAAGTAGTAGTTGAATGAAATGAATTCTTTTCAACATAACACCCCCTTAAATGGGTCGACTGGGAGCATCTTCGACGTTCGCCTTGACACCATTCGGCATGAATAATCCGCTGCCTCGCTCAGCGAAGCTGAGCCGGACATTTCGGTTCATCCATTGTCAACCTCCATTTTGTCATTGCCGAACGCCCACAATATCGGGCACTCCTCAGCCTGTCTGCTTTCCTCGCAGGTTTCCACCAACCGCGTAAGTGCGCCCCTCATCCTTTCGAGGGACTGAATCTTCCCATCGATTTCAGATATTTTTCCATCGGCCAGTTTCTTCACGTCTCCGCAGGTGGCATCGGGACCGCCCCGCAAAGCGAGCAACTCGGCTACTTCTTTGAGGGAAAAGTCCAATTCCTGCGCCCGTTTGATGAACCGCACCCGGTCAACGGTATCCTCGGGGTACTGCCGGTAGCCAGATTCACGGCGTTGGGGAAGTGGGAGCAGTTTCTGGCGCTCGTAGTAACGGATAGTCTCGATATTCACCCGCGCCTTTTTCGCCACTTGGCCTATGGTTAACCCTTTCATCTTCCACCCCATAAAAAAGATAAACCCCGTACCATGGTACAGGGGCAAGATCAATCTGCAATCGGATAGTATAGGAAGTAAAGGCCAACAAACAAAAACAGGCGCCTACGATGAACGTAGATGCCTGTTTTTATGGCTAAAAATGGGACACAGAGACAGAGCCTAACCGCCGAAAAAGTGAACGGGGAGCTGACGGGAAGAATCGTTGAGGTCTTCAGACTATCCCGGGCGCCGGACGTTTTTCTGGAAATCCTCGCGCAACACGTGAACCAAAAGACCGGGCTGCACGCAATCAGGTAGATGTGCGGCAGGTATTAACCGTCGAACGCTGTTCAATTCAATGATAAGGACAACGACACCGTTTGAGGGGAGGAGGGCTTCTTACTTCCTCCCCGCTTTCAAAGCATCAATTTCAGTCAGCCACCCGTTAAAGATGGGACAGCGCTCCCTGATCCTGGGCAGGCCTATTGCCCTGGCGACCGCTATTCCGGTCGAGGTCTTCTTGAACTGTGAAGCCAGTTTGACCAGTCGCTTGGAGGGCGCGGTATGTTGCGACTCGTTGATGCTCTCCGGCTCGCCGCATTGCTCCAGAATCTTGTCGATGTTTCCTCGTGGCACCTGCAGCTGCTCGGCGAGCTGGCCGGGGCCGCTGAAAAGAAGTGCCTCGAACTCGTACATGGCGATGTAGGGGATGAAACGCCTGTCGGAACCGAGATCTCCGAACAGGTCGTTCACCTTGCTCCTCGTCGCAGCGTTAACTTGCGCCGCCTTGCCAGCAGGCGTCGCCTCTTTTTTTGCCCTGGTTAACCCGGGCCACTCGGCGTTGATCCCGTAATAATCGACAAAGAGCGTCAGGTAGGTGTCCGGCCGCTGCTTCAGGTGCATTCCGATGTCGTTCTGGACACGGGGGAATTTTACGTCGCCCCCTTTTTGTCCCGGCTTGGAAATCTGGATGGGGGTCATGTATATCCCTCTTGGGGCCAGATACGGCGCCACCAGATCCAAGATGAAGATCTGTTCCGTTTTCCCCTCCACAAGAACCACGACCTCCACGAATTTATTCATACACCGGCCCTCCGGAGATCACGTTCTTGCTCCAGAGTTCGCCAACGGAGTAGTTTTCCAGCCACGCGGTAAAATCCTTTTCCTGCAGTCTTTCGAAGGTAGAGGCCCCGCCCTTGCGGTTGACCACAACCACGTCCTCTATCCCGAATTGATCGATCAGAGCCGGAGATTGCGTGGCAACGATCAGCTGCGTCCTTTTGGCGGCGTCCTGGATAAGCTCCGCGAGAATGGAGATGGCGGAGGGGTGCAAACCAAGCTCCGGCTCGTCAATGATGATGGTCGACGGGGGATTGGGCTGGAGCAGCGCCGTCGCCAGGCATATGAAACGGATGGAACCGTCGGAGAGGTGATAGGGCTGCATCGGGTAGTCCGAACCCTCCTGCTTCCAGGAGAGGTTGACCTTCTGCTTTTCTCCGAATTCCGCCACATCCAGCAGAAAATCCTCCAGGAAGGGGATCACCAGCCTCACAGAGTTCAGGATCTCCCGGTAAGCGACCTTTTTATCCGCCTTCAACCGCAAAAGATAAGGCGCTATGTTGGAGGCGTCGAATCGCAGCACCTTGTTGTCCTGGACGATCTCGTAGTGCCTCATCCCCGCAGTGGAGCTGGTGTCGTGAAAATGATAAATCTGCCAGGACGAGATCGCGTCATAGACTGGCTGACTGTATCTGCTGTCGGAGGAGTCACCCTTGGCCTCCTTCACCAGCAGCGACTTCCCGTCGGGGCTGTCGCCTAATTCCCACCACCTGGAGGTTTGGCCATGGTAAAAACGAGCTTCTGCGCTGAGCAAGGGGGTCTCGGAAGAGCCAGGTTTCAGGGAAAAGCGGTAGCCGCGAAGGCCGAAACGGGCCTCGAAGTACATCTCGGTGGTGACCTTGCGGCCGTTGAACAGGAAGTCGCTGATGCCGCCGCCCGAGCGTATATAGTCGTTCAGATTGCCGTCGATGACCGTCCTCAGCAGGCGGAAGAATTCAACCAGATTGCTTTTCCCGGCTCCGTTGCCACCGATGAAGACATTCAGGCTGTTCAGCTTGAAGTCTTCTAGCGCGCGAATTGACTTGAATCCCCGAATGGTCAACCTGTCCAGAGAGTGAGACATCAAACTTCCTCCACAAAATTGCGGTTCGTCTACCTGAAGGTAACCTCAATACGGCAAGTTAGCGGGACTTTACTATCTAAGCGGGGGGATGTCAACGTCAACTCTGGCCACCTTTTCGGGATCATTCTCCTGGCCGGCATAGTACTGCTGCTCGCGTGGGCCGCAAAGGGGTGGGGAAAAGGACGCAATCAGATTGACGAAGGCGCCCTTGATATATTGAAGAAGCGGTATGCCCGTGGGGAAATCACACGGGAAGAATTTGAGAGAATGAAACACGAGATTTCTTAGCCGGGAGAGTGCTCGTATCAATGAAGACCGAACGTTTCACCGGTAGTTCTCCGTCAAAAATTCAGCGTACTCAGCCTTTCGCTTTTCGACAGCTCCTGGCTTGATAACGCCGGAGAGTTCGGATACCAGTGGAGTGATCGCCTCATTCTCGCTCCCCCCCAAAGTTATCTGACGCAGGTAGTTCTCAACCAGTTTCGAGAGACTTTTGTGCTGCCGGCGAGAAAACTCTTTCGCATGCTCGATTACTTCCTTTTCCAGGCTCAGAGTGAGTTTGGCTTGCATGGGGAACCTCCTACGTAACCTTTACCATACATTATACGTAAACTCAACTCGCGCCTGCAAGGTGGGCTTTCCGCAGGCCAAGTCGGTTCCGGCAGTAAATGTCATAGTTCCCGATACGGGAGTAAAGGTTGATTGGCCAAAGAGCAATGTTGCCCGATGTGATCGGTGGCACCCATCGCGTCCGTGGGTCGTTTTTTACGATTCCAGCGTAACTACGTAGTCACTCCCTCTTTCACGACGATTTTCCCGCCCCGCATTATTTCATTCTGAAAGCTCTCCGGAATAAGCGCCCAGTCCAGGATGTCCACCAGTATCGGTAGCCTGCTCTCCCTGAGCGCTTCCTTTAAAGGAGAGAGATCCGGTTGCGGCTTACTTAGATCATTTGGGTTACGCACTACCAGATCGAGATCGCTCCCCTCGTGGGCCGTCCCTTGAACCCGGCTGCCATACGCCCAAACCTCGGCATCGGGGAGATGGGCAGCTAACAGTTGACGAACGACCTCTAGCCATTCAGGTCGGAGATCAAGCATCGCCATTCCCATTCCCCAAACGCTGGCGAAGCGTTGCCTCAAGGGCACGTGCATCCGCAATGAACGCGGGGAGCAGTTTCAGCGTGTCTTCGGCGAAACCGGCGCCATAGTCATGCGCGGTGCTGTTCCGGTTGTCGCGGTACAGGAACCAGCGCTCAACCGTGTCGGTATCGGTCAGACCGTGTTTGGCGGCATGACGCAGGACGTCTTTATAGGTGAGATTGTCGACTTCCCTCGGACTCCCCGTGAATTCCTTGAGGGCCTTGCGCAGGAGTTTCCCACCCGTCTCCAGGGTCAGCTCGAAACCTTTCACTACGGCGTTTCGAAAAATCTCGTAGTCTATACTATCGGGTTCGGAACTGTTGAGAAGCGTGAGGGAGCTTTCGAGGGTCTTGATGCAGCGAGCAAAATGATCGGTTTTAAGGTACATCGATTCCTCCGGTCGCTAGGAGACAGAATCTATGTTCATGCGGGGAAGTTATAAAAAAAGAGGTCAGCTGTTTTAAGCTGACCTCTTCATTTTTTAGGTGGTGCCCAGAGACGGAATCGAACCGCCGACACGAGGATTTTCAATCCTCTGCTCTACCGACTGAGCTATCTGGGCAAGAGACCAACTTTATACTTTGATTCGCCGATTGTGTCAACCCTTTTCTTCTAATTTTTACGGTCGGAGTTCTTGTGTCCTTCCCTCACCCTGTCCCTCTTCCTCCAGGCGAGGGGACGTTTTGGCGACGGCTTTGGCTAAAGGGAAAGCAGATCGCAGATCCTTTGCCTACCCTTTACGCGCGGGAGATGAAACGGCCGTCGCGGGTGTCGACCTTGATCTTCTCGCCGGCCTCGAGGTACGGCGGCACCTGCAGACGCAGGCCGGTCTCGAGCACCGCCTCTTTGGTCTGTGCGGTGGCGGTGGCGTTTTTCATTGCGGGCGCCGTCTCGGTCACCACCAGTTCGACCACCATGGGGAGGTCGACGTTGACCATGCGCTCCTGGAAGATGCCGAGCTGCACTTCGGTGCCGTCCAGCAGAAACGGGGCGATGGCTTCGAAGTTGTCTTCTTCCATCTCGAACTGCTCGTAGTTCTCCAGATCCATGAAGATGCCGCGGCCGCCGTCGGCATAGAGGAACTGCCCCTTGTGACGCTCGAAGTCGGCTTCGTCTACCTTGTCGCCGGAGCGGAAGGTTTTCTCGAGGACCTGGGCGGTGATCAGGTTGCGGTACTTGGTCTTCACCATGGTGTTGGCGCCACGGGCGGACGGGGACTGAAAACTTACGTCTACTAACACGCAGGGTGCGCCGTCCAACTGAATGACGAGACCCTTCTTGAAATCGTTGGTAGTGTACATGCAGGATTCTCCTTTGCGAAATGTCCCTTTTTAGCAGAATTCTGTGATAAGTTCAACCGCGCCATATGCAGGCGAGCATTTCAGAGCGGAGGATGTGTGAAGATCGATACGGAGTTTATCAAGCTGGACAGTTTCCTGAAGGCGGTTGATGCGGTCTGCTCGGGGGGGGAGGCGAAGATCATCATCTCGGAGGGGATGGTGTCGGTGAACGGCGAGGCGGAACTGCGCCGCGGCAGGAAGCTGCGCCCCGGCGACCGGGTGGAAGTAGGGGGTAAGACCTTCCCGGTGGAATAGCCGGATCACCCCCCGGCGCGCTTGGCCTTGTATCCGCGTTTGGTCAGTTCCGCGAGGAGCACATCGGCGTGGTCGCCCTGGATCTCGATCACGCCGTCCTTGGCGGTGCCGCCGCAGCCGCAGCGCTTTTTCAGCTCACCTGCCAGCGCGGTCAGCGCCGCGGCGTCGAGCGGCAGGCCGGTGATGACGATGACTGTCTTGCCGCCCCGCCCTTTCGTTTCGCGTCTCAGGCGCACCGTGCCGTCGCCGGCGGGAGCTGCCGATTTTTTGCAGACGCAATCCTTGACGGGCTTGCCGCAGCCGGGGCACATGCGGCCGAATTCGGAGGAATAAACAACGGGGGCATCGCTGGAGACGGTCTTTTTCATGGTGCCTTTGTAGCAGAAAAACCGCAGAGAGGCAAAAAACAAAACCATTGGCACGGAGAACTTCTGAGAAAATCTGAGACTTCAAAACCAAGAGAGAGTCAAAAACAAGATGTTTGGTTTTACCCTCGCTCTTTCAGGTTTGGTCTTCTCAGATGTCCTCAGATTTTCTCCGTGGCCAATGGTTTTGTTTTTTTGTCTCTCTTTGCGTCTGCGGCTTTGCGTGAGTCACAGCTCTACCGGCCTCGGGACTTCGCTCTCCATGATGGGGCGCGGGGTCAGACGGTCGGGGACCTTCAGCACGGTGACGCCGGGCGGCGGCTCGATCTCCCGATAGAGCGGCTCGCTCCCCCGCTGATAGGTTTTCGAGAAGTGCATCGGCAAGACGTACCTGGGACGCAACCGGTCCAGCAGCATGTTGAATTCGGTACTGCAGAGATGGCGGGACAACCCCGCCTTTTTCCGTTCCGACGCAAGGAAGGCGCACTCGCATACCAACAGCGTCACTCCTTCCAACAGCCCCGCCAGCTTCTCCACGTTTTCATCCGAGTAGCCTATGTCGGTCACGTAGCCGATGCTCGCCGGGCGCTCGAACTTCCTGATCCGCTGATACAGTGCCGCCGCGTCCGGCTCCAGTCTCTCTTCAACCTCTCCCCCGCTTTCATGAAGGTACCGGACCGCACTCCCCTCCATCACCCCGTCATGGAACAGCCTCTCCATCTCCTTGAGCCAGGCCCCCTTCTTCACCCCTTCAGCGGCCATGCGGTCATCGTCCAGCACGAAAGCGGCACCCTCGTCTATCCTGTAGGCCAGCACCGGGATGTGGTGCTCGCAATGCGTGCCGGTGACGGTAAGGTGCCGGTTGCCGTAAAGCACGCCGTTGCGCTCTCCTTCGGAACTGGCGACAAAGGCCTCCGGGCCGCTGTAGAGCGTGCTGGTCACCCGTCCGTTTGCCCCCACTTCATTCACCCTGAAGTTCCCCCAGAAGGTGTCGGCGAGGTTCCAGTCGTAGCAGGCGAACTTGCTGGCCATCCGGGTGGCAAGGCCGGGGGGACCGAAGACGTCGATGCTGCGCGGCGAGGCGTGGCTGTGGCGGATCACGCTGTCCATCCCCATGAAATGATCCATATGGGCGTGGCTGATGAAGATGGCGTCGATGGAGGTGTAGACCCTTTTGGCGAGGTGATGCATCTTACCGCAGTCGAAGAGCAGCGCTCGTCCGGTAGGGCGCACCCGGATCAGGAGCAGCGGGTCGTCGAACAGCCCGGCGAAGAAAGTCGGTTCGAGGTAGCGGAATGGTTTCGGCATGCGCAGAATTTTACCATTAGATTGACCTGCATCAATTGCAACACACTCTGTGCGGGTTAAAGTTCCAGTCAAGAACGAACGTACAGTGAAGTCACAGGACAAGGAGAAAAGAGATGGCAGAGAAAAAAGGGGTAGCTCTGGGCGAGGCACTGAATCTGGTAAATCTGGCTGGCTATCAGGATGGCGCTGTAGTGAGCAGAACGGTCATAGACAAGCCGGTGGGCACCATCACTGCCTTCGCCTTCGACGCCGGGGAGGGTTTGAGCGAGCATACCGCGCCGTACGATGCTTTCGTGCAGGTGCTGGATGGCGAGGCGGAGGTCAACATAGAGGGGACGGTGCACACCGTGTCGGCGGGAGAGATCATCATCATGCCCGCCAACAGGCCGCATTCCATGCGAGCGGTCAAGCGTTTCAAGATGCTGCTGGTCATGATAAGGGCGTAAAGAAGCCGTTCTACGTTCTACGTTTTACGTTCTACGTTACCCCCAGGCCAATAAGGCTTGCGTCGTGACGGCAGTGCCGGCGCCGTCACCGCAGTCGTGCCCGGAAGGAGGAAAAACGTAGAACCTAGAACGTAGAACATAGAACGGTTTTTATGTTACCTGCAGCCGCAGCCGCAACGGCCGTTCAGCTCCGCCTCATACCCCTTGCGCAGCAGCTTCGCGACTTCCTTGGAATGGTAGGTCAGGATCAGGTCGGCACCGGCCCGTTTGAAGGACATCATGGTCTCCATTATCACGCGGTCCTCGTCGATCCACCCCATCTTGGCGGCGGCCTTCACCATGCTGTACTCGCCGGAAACGTTGTACACGGCGGTAGGAAGGTTGAACTCGTTTCTCACCTCGCGCACGATGTCGAGATACGGCAGCCCCGGCTTGACCATCAGTATGTCGGCGCCTTCCTCGACGTCCATGCGTGCCTCGCGGATAGCCTCCAGCCGGTTGCCCGGATCCATCTGGTAGGAGCGGCGGTCACCGAACTGCGGGGTGGACTCGGCTGCCTCGCGGAACGGCCCGTAGTAGCCGGAGGCGTACTTCACGGCGTAGCTCATCAGCGGGATGTGGTTGAAGCCGTTGTTGTCCAGCGACTCGCGGATGGCTGCCACGCGGCCGTCCATCATGTCGGAGGGGGCGACCATGTCGGCGCCTGCCTGGGCGTGGGAAAGCGCCTCACGGGCCAGAAGCTCCAGGGTCTCGTCGTTGTCGACGTCGCCGTTTTTGATCACGCCGCAGTGGCCATGGTCGGTGTACTCGCACATGCAGACATCGGTGATGACGGCCAGCTTGGGCACGCTCTTCTTGATGGCGCGGATGGTCTCCTGGATGATGCCGGTCTCGGAGTAGGCGTCGCTACCCATGGCGTCCTTCTGCTCCGGGATGCCGAAGAGGATGACGGCCGGGACACCCAGCTCGTAGGCTTCCTGGGCTTCCTCGACGATGTTCTCGATGGACTGCTGGTAGATGCCCGGCATGGAGGAGATCTCTTTCTTGATTCCCTTGCCGAAGGCCGAAAACATCGGGTATATCAGGTCGTTGGCGGAGATGGAGGTCTCCCTGACCATGTTTCTGAAGACTTCCTTGCCCCGAATCCGTCTCGCTCTGTACACCGGGTAGAACATAGATCTCTCCTTTGCTTGTGTTGCTGTTATTAAGCCTGAAATCTTCCCTCACCCTGTCCCTCTCCCGCTGGGCGAGGGGACGTTGGGGGCGAAGGCGTCACGTCATGTCCACCCCTATCGGCGTGACGGGGCAATTAGCCTTCCTACTTCCCGCCGAAGTATTTGATCATCTCCCGCGCCAGTGCTTCGAGGGTATACTCGGTCGGCTCCACATGTACGTCCAATCCCAGTTCCCGACAGGTCTTGGAGGTGATGGGACCTATCGAGGCAACGGTCACCCCTTCCATCAGGTGCAGGAACCGGTTTTCGCCCAGGATGCCGGCAAGGTTCTGCACTGTGGACGACGAGGTGAAGGTGACGCAGTCGATGCGCTTCTCCTCGAGGGCCTGCAGCGCCTCCGCTGGGATTTCGGACGGGGTGTGGTTGGCGTACGCCACCGGAGCGATCACCTGCGCCCCCAGACGCCCCAGCTCCTCCGGGATCAGCTCGCGGGCCCGGTCCCCCTTGGGAAAGAGCACCCACTTGCCCGTCATTTCCATTTCGGCGAAGGCTGCCACAACCCCCTCCGCCTTATAATCGGCGGGGACGAGGTCGGGGCGGATGCCGTACGGCTCCAGCGCGGCGGCGGTTTTCGGACCGACGGCGCAGACGCGGCAGCGGCCGAGGGCACGGCTGTCCAGCCCATGTTCGGCAAGCCTGGCGAAGAAGTATTTCACCGCGTTGTACGAGGTGAAGATGATCCAGTGGAAGCTGTCCAGGGCATCGATGGCCTCGTCGAGCGCGACGTAGTTCTCCGGCGCGGCGATTTCGATGGTCGGGCAGCAATAGGCACGGGCGCCCAGCTGCTCCAGTTTCGAGGTGAATTCCCCCGCCTGGTCGGCGCCGCGGGTTACCAGAACCGAGCGCCCGAAGAGCGGGCGGTTGTCGAACCAGCGCAGCGTCTCCCGGAGGCTCACCACTTCCCCCACCACCGTGATGGCGGGGGCCTTGAAGCCGGCGGTTCGCGCCTTCTCCGCTATGTCTGCCAGCGTCCCGACCAGCACCTCCTGCTCCGGCCGCGTCCCCCAGCGGATCAGCGCCACCGGCGTCTCGGACGCACGGCCGTGCTCCATCAGGCTCTGCGCGATGTGCGGCAGGTTGGTGACACCCATGTAGAAGACGACGGTGCCGCTTCCCAGCGAAAGCCCTTCCCAGTCGATCTCGGAGGAGGCCTTCCCTTTCTTCTCGTGCCCGGTCACGAAGGCGACCGAGGTGGTCACGCCGCGATGGGTGAGCGGGATCCCCGCGTAGCTGGTGGCGCCCACCGCCGCGGTGATGCCGGGCACGATCTCGAAGGGGATTCCCGCAGCTACCAGCGCCTCGCACTCTTCGCCGCCGCGGCCGAAGATGAAGGAGTCGCCCCCCTTGAGCCGCGCGACCACCTTGCCGGAGAGCGCCTTTTGCACGAGCATGTCGTTGATCTGGCTCTGCTCGCGGTTGTGTTCGCCCCCCACCTTCCCCGCGTAGATCAGCTCCGCCCCCTTGGGAGCAGCGCGCAGCAGATCGTCGTTGGCCAGGTAGTCGTACATCACCACCTGTGCCTTGGCCAGGCAATCCCGTCCCTTGACGGTGATGAGCCCCGGGTCGCCGGGTCCCGCACCGATCAGGTAGACGTACCCTTTTTTTGTAGTTTCAACCGTCATGTCGCACCAGGAAAGAGGGATTTTTCGTGCGCAAAAGGCAAAAGGCTAAGGTAGAACCGTTAGCCTTTAAGACAAAATCGAGAACCGTTGGCCACGGAGGCACGGAGATCACGGAAAAAACAAAAGATGTAGATTTACCCGAAAAAGTCTTTTGCCTTTCCTCTGATTTTCTCCGTGTCCTCTGTGGCTAATGGTTTCCAGGTGGTTTTAAACCGGGATTTCCTTTTCCCGGGAGACTTCACGCTGGTAAACCTCGGCCAGGATGGCGTGCCCCCCATCGGAGAGGAGCTGCTCGGCGAGCGTCACGCCCAGCTTCTCGCACTCGTCTGCCGGACCGGTGACGACACCCTTCACAGAAACCTTGCCGTCCACCGAGGCGATGAAGCCGGTCAGCTTCAGCTGGTCGCCGGTCACTTCGCCGTAGGCTGCGATCGGTACCTGGCACCCCCCCTCGCAGCGCCACAAAAGGGCGCGCTCGGCACGCACCGCGCGGCTGGTGTCGGGGTGGTTGAAGAAGGAGATGGCGTCCTTCACGTCCTCGTTGGAGAGGCTGCACTCGATCCCCAGGGCGCCCTGGCCGATGGCCGGCAGCGACAGGTCGGTCGGGAGGAGCTCGGTGATCTGGTCGGCGAAGCCCAGGCGGTTCAGGCCGGCGGCGGCCAGGATGACCGCGTCGAGCCCTTCGGTCTCCAGCTTGTCCATGCGGGTCTGCACGTTGCCGCGGATGATGACCATCTCGAGGTCGGGGCGGACCTTCAGGAGCTGGGCCTGACGCCTGAGAGCGGAGGTACCGATGCGGGCACCCTGCGGCAGGTCGGCGAACTTGATTCCTCTGGAGATGACCGCGTCGCGCGGGTCTTCGCGCTCGGTGATGCAGTAGAGGCCGAGCCCTTCCGGGAACTCGGTCGGCACGTCCTTCATGCTGTGCACCGCGATGTCGATCTCGCCGCGCAGCATCGCTTCCTCGATCTCCTTGACGAAGAGACCCTTGCCCCCCACCTGTGCCAGCGGCACGTCGAGGATCTTGTCACCGATGGTCTTGATCTTCTTCAGGGTGACGGTCATGTCGGGGTAGCGTTTTTCCAGCTCGGATTTGACCCAGTTTGCCTGCCAGAGTGCGAGCTGGCTCGCGCGGGTTCCTATTCTCAGCTCTTTCAGCGCCATGTACTTCTCCTTTATATTTTGATCTTTTCGAGATTATTGATTCGATTTCTGCTCAACCTTAACCTCAGCCTGGTTCTCAGTCTTCCAGTTCCATCATGGCTTCCTGCTCCTCGCCGGTCTCAAGATCGAAGAGGTGGCGCAGTGCGTCGACGTAGAGGTCGTTGCGGCTCCCCTGGTCCGTCCTCTTCAGGAGGCTCGTGGGATGATGCAGCAGCTTGTTCATGATGGCGTTGGTGAGTGCGTCCATCTTCTTATCGGCACCGGGAGGGAGATCCTTCCAGTTGGACAGGGTCTTGGCGAGTTCCGCCTTCCGGATCTCGTCGAAACGGGTCCTGAGCGCAACGATGGTCGGGGTGACGTCCAGCGAGGAGAGCCACTTGAAGAACTGGCCTATCTCCTGCTCGACGATCGCCTCGGCCTTGGCGGCCTCGACCTTGC
>Ga0209317_1001748_pt1 | contig 17735 bp, 7 predicted proteins | sample RifGroB2_FD_183994 | JGI IMG/M metagenome (GOLD analysis project Ga0209317, IMG submission 183994) | Soil microbial communities from Rifle, Colorado, USA - Groundwater B2 (SPAdes) (version 2) | ecosystem: Environmental > Terrestrial > Soil > Unclassified | place: Rifle, Colorado | collected... | reverse complement strand
TATGGACGACGAGGACCAGTACGACATCCCGACCTTCCTGAGGAAGTCCGTCGACTAACGCTCGCAATACCCGCCATACGCCACCCCAAAGCCCGGCCCCCTTCACAAGGAGCCGGGCCTTTTTTTGCCCTTGTTTTCATGATGCCTAAGCCTATATACTCGTTGCTTTCGCGGCGTCGGGAGGGAATTTCGCAGTCACATCTGCCAAGCCCCCTGCCGTTTTGGCTTTCACTTCACTAAAGTAATAAGCAAAGGCACCGATAGGACTCAATGGCCTTAATGAAATTTGTAAACTGGCCAAAGGGCTCTGCCCGGAAATGGGGCTTGTCTGCTATGCCTGAAAGACCGCTTTACAACAGCACGATAGTGAACACGTTCGTGAAGCTGCTGATAAAGAAGTACCCGCAGGTCGATGTGCGGGAACTGCTTGAATTCGCGGAGATCGAGCCGTACGAAGTGACCGACGAGGGGCACTGGCTCACCCAGCGGCAAGTGGACCGCTTCTACTGCAAGATGACGCAACTGGTGGGCGCCGATGTTGCCAGGGAGGGGGGGCGCTACGCCGGATCCGACGCGTCGCTGGGCGTGATGGCGAAGTACACCCTCGGCATGCTGGGCCCTGCCAACACCCTGGTTGCCATAGGTAAATGCGCTTCCAACTTCACCAGGTCCGCCATCTACTCGTCCAGGAGACTTGCACGGAACAAGGTGGAAGTCACGGTGACCCTGGCCGAGGGGAGCGAGGAAAAGCCTTACCAGTGCGAGAACCGCATCGGATTCTTCGAGGCCATTTCCATGCTGTTCAACCACCATGTGCCGGAGATAGAGCATCCCGAATGCATGTTCCGGGGAGGCGACTGCTGCCGCTACATCGTCTCATGGAAAAAGACCTCTTACGCCCTGGTCAGGACCATCAGGAACCTGGCGGTCGCCGTTGTCCTCCCGGCCTACGGGTTCCTTTACCATTACTACGGCGTAGGGCACCTTGCAGAGACGCTGGCGCTGCTGGCATTTTTCTTCCTCGCCTGCTCTTACCTTTCCGAATACCTGGAGAAGGCAGACATACTGGCCGCCCTCACCACCGTGAGGGAATCGACCGAGAAGACCATCGAGCAGATCGGACTCAATTACAACAACGCGCGCATGGTCAACGAGGTGGGACAGGCGCTCAGCAAGCAAAGCGGAATTGACGAGGTGCTCGAGAACGTCATCAAGGCCATCGAGAAAAGGCTGGGGTACGACCGCTGCGTGATAATGCTCGCCGACTCCAGGAAAGCCAGCCTCCAATTCCGCACCGGGTACGGCTACAGTCCCGACCAGTTGGAGGCGCTGAAAAAGACCTCCTTCAACCTCACCGATCCCGATGCCGAAGGGGTTTTCGTCAGGGCCTTTCGGGACCAATCCCCCGTATTCGTGCACGATTTTTCGGACATCGCCCACTCTCACTCGGAAAGAAGCGTTCAACTTTCTGAAGCGATGGCGGCGCAGTCCTTTATCTGCTGTGCCATTATCTGTGAAGGCGAGTCGGTCGGTGTCATCGCGGTAGACAACATGAAGTCGCAAAAGCCGCTGAACCAGAGTGACCTGAGCCTGCTGACCGGGATCGCGCCGGTCATCGGCATGAGCCTCAGAAACGCGACGCACATGGAGCGCGAAAGGCGCATGTCCGAGCAGATCCGGCAGTCGCAGAAGATGGAGGCTGTAGGGGTGCTGGCCGGCGGCATCGCGCACGACTTCAACAACCTCTTGACCGGGATGATCGGGTTCCTGACCCTGGCGCAGATGAACATGAAGCAAGACGATCCCTCGCTCAAGTTCCTGGAGCAGGTGGTCCTGGCGTCCGAGCGTGCCGCCAGTCTGACCCAGGGGCTCCTTGCCTTCAGCAGGAAGCAGATCAGCCGCCCCGAGCCGGTAGACCTGAACGGCATCGTCAACAACCTGAGCAAGTTCTTGAGCCGGTTGATCACGGAAAACATAGAGCTGAAGGTCGAGGTGAGCGAAGGGATGTTGCCGGTCGTGGCGGATGCGGGGCAGTTCGACCAGGTCGTCATGAACCTGGTGACCAACGCAAGGGATGCCATGCCCGGGGGAGGGACGCTGACCGTCAGGACCGGGTCCATGGAGATGAGCGAAGAGTGGGTGGAGGGGCACGGCTACGGAAGCGTCGGGTCCTACGCCATGCTTTCCGTGACCGACACCGGGACCGGCATCGACGAGGTGACCAAGGCCCACATCCTGGAGCCGTTCTTCACGACCAAGGAGGTCGGGAAGGGGAGCGGCCTCGGGTTGGCGATAGTGTACGGCATCGTCAAGCAGCATGAAGGGTACCTGGAGATCGACAGCGAGCCCGGGGTAGGGACCACCTTCAACGTTTACCTGCCGCTGTTGGGGTAGCCTCCCACCTTCGCTCTACGAGCTACGGCGGGCAAGCCCACATATTCTACGAATTACGGCGGGCAGGCCCGCGCCTGAGCTCATACGTCGCGATTCAGGGACGCTAGCCGCTGCCGGGAACAACGTCCGGCCCGCTTCGCGCTCCGTCCAGAAATCCGACCCACTTCACCCGCAGCGTAGCCACGCCGAACTCCTCTTCAACCACCCCCTTCAGCAGGTAGGGACGCCGCTGCGAGAGCTTCCTGCAAAACCTCGCGTAGACGTCCGGAAAGAAGGTGGCATCGAAGATCGCCGTCACGTCCTCGAAGGAGATGAACTCCATCGGCCTGCCGCGCTTGTCCTCCACCGTCTTGGTCGTGATCCACCACCCCACCATGGTCACCCATTTGCCCGCATGCCTGATCAGCTCCGATGCCTTGATGGGGCGGTGGCGCTGCCACTGCGCCTTGTAAAGGGTAAGCGGATGCCGAGACACCAGAAAGCCTAGCGTCTCCACCTCCTGCCTCAGTACCGTCTGGGCGTCGTAGGGGGGCGCCTGCGGCAGTTCCGTCTCCTGCTCGAAAAGGAGCGCCGTTGACTGCTGCTGGAAATGGAGCAGCTCCCACAGCAGCGTCGGACGCTTCTGTTCCCCCTCCAGCGCATCGAAACACCCCGCCTTGACCAGCCGCTCGGCATCGGCGCGCTGCACCCTTGCCCGCTGCAGGAAATCCTTGAAGGAAGCGAAGGCGCCCTGCTCCCGCCGCTCCTTGAGCAGCTGCTGCGCCCCATCCCGGGTCAGCCCGTCGATCTGCATCAGCCCGACCCGCAGCGACTTTTCGAAGCCGATATATCTGTACTCGCTCAGGTTGATGTCGGGCGGGAGGATGGCAAGGCCCAGCCGCCGCCCCTCCGAGATATAGGCGAAGGGGGAGTAGTACCCTCCCTGGTTGGAGATGACGGCGGCGATGAACTGCGCCGGATGGTTTGCCTTCATGAAGGCCGCCTTGGCGCTCAAAAGGGCGTAGCTTGCCGAGTGAGGCTTGCAGAAGGAGTAGCCGGCAAAGGAGAGGATCTGCTCCCAGATGGCTCCCAGCACCTCTACAGACACCCCCCTCTCCACCCCGCCGGCCAGGAACTTGGCGCGGAAGTCCGCCAGCCTCTTTTCCTTGTGCTTCTTGGTGATCACCTTGCGCAGCTGGTCCCCCTCGCTGGCGGAAAAGCCGGCCAACTCCATGGCGATCTGGGTGATCTGCTCCTGGTAGATGGCGATGCCCAGCGTCTCGTCCAGGACGCTTTCCAGCAGCGGGTGCAGGTGCGACCATTTCTTCCCCTGCAGCCGCGCCAGGTACTCCTGGATGAAGTTGTTCGCAGCCGGCCTGATGATGGAGGATGCCTGCACCAGTATCTCGAAGAGGTCGCGCCGGAACGTCTCCGGCGGCGCGGTCGAGCTCCAGATCTTTCTCAGCAAAAGCCGCACGGAAGGAGACTCCAGGTAGAAGCAGCCTATGGTGAGGCCGCGGCGCAAGAGGCTCTGGGTCCTTTCATCCTCAAGCGGGCGCCAGCTGGCGTAGTCTATCTCGACCCCCTTCTGCACCCCGACCGCAGCCATCGCGTCGCGGATCACCGCCAGCGAGCGGTTCCCCAGGATGTCGATCTTGACAAGCCCCGCGTCCTCCGCCTGGTCCTTCTCCCACTGGATGAGCGGCAGCCCCTTTTGTGAGATCTCCACCGGGACGTACCTGCGGATCTCGTCCGGTACGATGACCAGCCCGCCGCAGTGCAGCGAGAGGTGGCGCAGCTGACCGTTCAGGCGCCTTGCCGTCGACATGATTTCCTGCCAGTCGGAGGAGAGCGTCTCACCCTGGAAGAGAGGGTGCCCCGCCATAGCCGCCGCGCTCTGCTCCGCGCGCCAGAAACCGGAAATCCGTTCCGTCATCTCCTTGATCTCGTAATCCGGCAGGCCGTACACCTTGGCCACCTCGCGCAGCGCCGATCTCCCCTTGAACCCCACCTGGTTGGACACCATGGCGGCCCTTTTGGCGCCGTAGCGGGCGAAGGCGAAGTCGAGGATGGCGTCCCGCTCGTCCCAGGGGAAGTCCACGTCGATGTCAGGCGGGTCGCTCCTGCCCTCGTTCAGGAAGCGTTCGAAGAAGAGGTTGTGCCTGATGGGGTCCACGTGCGTGATGCCGAGGCAGTAGGCGACCAGCGAAGCCGCCGCGCTTCCCCTGCCGCAGGTGCGCTGGGACTGTTTGGTGATCTCCTCCACCACCAGGAAGTAATGAGAGAACCCCTTGTCGCGGATGATGGAGAGTTCCTTGGCGAGGCGAGCCTTCACCGCATCATCGATGCAGCCGTAGCGCCAGAGCGCGCCGTCGCGGGCGCGTTCTCGCAGCGTCTCGAAAGCCGCGTCCGTTCCGAGGCCGCGGAAGGCAGGGAAGATAGAGCAGGAGAAGTCCCAATCCGTCTTGCAGCGGGAGGCAATTCGGGCAGCATTTTCCAGTGCCTCCGGGCAGTGCGGGAAGAACTCCGTCATTTGAGCGGCAGAGTAGAACATGTCCGACTCCGCAGCCGTCTGTTCCGGTGTGAGGCGGGAGAGTTTCGTGTTGAAGTGAATCGCCCGCAGCACCCGGTGCAGTTGGAAGTCGTCGCAAGTCTCCGTCACGCCTCTCCCCCCCAGAGCAACAGCAGCAGAAGAAGCATAAGAAGCAGAAGAAGCAGAAGAAGCAGCAGGAGGAGGAGCCTGCCCTCCGTAGCGCGGAGCGCGAAGGAGGGCACGTGAAGTCGCCACCGGCGGAATCCTCAGATCCCGAGCCAGCGCCAGCGCGCGGTGCATAGCGTGTCCCGGCGAGAGCTCCACGAAGAGCCCCTCCTCCGATTCCCTCTTGAGAGCCGGCAAGAGCTTCGCGTCGTCGCTTATCACGATGACCTCCCGTCGGTACTCCGAGAGTGCCGTCACGAGGTTGAAATCCTTCTTGCAGTGGAGATCCGACAGCAGGCGGGAGATGTTGGCGTACCCCTCCTCGTCGGCGGCAAGGAGTACGGCCCGGTTCAGCGGAGTCACCGCCTCCGTGCCAATGATAGGAAAGATCCCCGCCTCCCGCGCCGCGTTCAGGAAGCGGGGCACCCCGTAGAGCCCGTTGCGGTCCGTAACGGCCAGCGAGCGAAACCCCAGGCGAGCCGCGTGGGAGCAGAGGACCTCGGGCGAGTGCACCCCCCAGTTGGGAGAAAGCGAAGAATGTACGTGAAGATGAGTGAACATAGGAAGCGGAATCCGTTAACAGGGATGAAGGGGATAAAAGGGATGAAAACCATTACTCAAGCGCTGTGAAACAGCTTCTGCCTATAGACTTACGTGGTCAGTTTTTGGTCAAGGTCATGTATTTATTCTGCTCCGGGTCCCATGCAGGCGGCGGCTCGCTCGCCGTCGTCGCCTCCCTGCGCGCCGCCAGCCCCTTCCCCCAGCGCACCGCGCCCCTGCCATGCTTTTCCCGCAAGAGATCCAGCGTTTCCTGCAGGTCCGCCTGCTTTTGCGACACATGCGCAATCGCCGGCGCGAACAGGTCCATCTGCCCCGCCTCCTCCGCCACCTGGTCGCAACCAAGCCTCAGCCCGCGTACCCTCTGCCGCCTCTTGCAGGTAGCGAAGAAAAGCTCCTCCACCGCACCCAGCAGCGCCAAGTCCAGCGAAGTCGCAACGGGAAGCAGCTTCTTCCCCTGCTCCGTCGCACCGTCCGCGTACATCACCGAGAGCGTCAGCTTGCGCGCCCCCCTCTTCAGCCGGCGCAGCCGAAGCCCGCACCCCTCTACCAGCCGCAGCAACTCCGATAGCAGGATCGCATCATCATTCTCCTCCTGGTCCAGCAGCCCCTCCTCCACGATCTCCGTGCTGAAGCGGGGAGGCTGCACCGGCGAGCGGTCGATTCCGCAGGCCCGGTCGTGCAAGAGAGGCGCGAAAGGTCCCACCGCCAGCCGCAGTTGCAGCACCGAAAGCGACGCCACCTGCTCCACCCGCTGCAGGTTCAGATCCCGGAAAAGCAGCGTCTGCCGCGACTCACCCACACCCGGGAGCACCGAGACGGGAAACGGCGCCAGGAAACTCCGCTCCGCCCCGTGGAACACGTCATAAACCCCGGGCTCCTGCATCACATCCGCCGCCACCCTAGAGACCAACTTGTTGATCCCGGCCCCCGCCATCGCCTCCAGCCCAAGCTGCCTGGTAATCGCCTTCTCCAGGCGCGCCGCCACGTCCCGCGCCGGCCCGAAAAGCCTTCGCGAAGCAGTCAGGTCGAGGAACGCCCGTCCCGCCCCCGGCTCCACGATAGGCGTGAACTCGCCGGATAACTCCAAAAGCGCCTGGCTCCCCTTGGCCATCAGATGAGGATCGGGCGCGATGACGATCAGGGCGGGGCAGGATCTCCGGGCGTGGTAGATGGAAGTCCCCGCGTGCACCCCCTCCGCCGCCGCCTCGGCAGAAATGCACTGGAGCAGCGCCCGTTCCGAGTTGAGCGGAGCCACCGCCACCGGCCGCCCGCGCAGGTGGGAATGGATCACCCGAGCCAGGGCGATAGGGAAGGCAGGAACAGTTATGTGGAGGATTTCCCGGTCCACTTTCGATAAAACCTCATGGAGCCGACCAGCACCCCCCTGATGTGGAACTCGTCGCCCTCGTTAACCGTGATGGGGCTCATAGCCGAGTTGGCAGGGAGGAGCAGGATGGCGTTTCCCTTGCGCACGTATTTTTTGATGGTGATAGAGCCGTTCACCTCGGCGATCACCGTCTGGCCGTTCTCCGCCACCGACTGCGGGTGCACCGCCACGAAGTCCCCGTCCATGATCCCCATCTCCACCATCGAGTCTCCGCGCACCTCGTACACCACGTTTCCCGGTCCCGCCATGGCGGAAGGCACCTCGATAGCGTCCGAGAGCTGGAACGCCTCCACCGGTCGCCCCGCCGCCACGATCCCCACCAGCGGCAGTTCCATCCTGGTAGGCGTTGCCACCGCAGGCGCAGCAATTTCAGAGGCTGGAAGTTGTAGTCCCCGCTTGGCGTTTGCCTGTCGTGAAAGGTGGCCGTGACGTTCCAGCAGGCGGAGATAATGCTGCACCGTCCCCAGCGACTCGAACCCGCATCCCTTGGCGATTTCCGTCTGTGAAGGCTGGAACCCGTGCAGTTCCACGAACCCCAGGATGAAATCAAGAACCCTCTTTTGTTTAGGCGTCATCCTCTCCCCTGTAGGAGCGGCATTCCTGCCGCGAGAAGTGTCGAGTCAGGAGAAGGAAGATACTCGCAAGTTTATCGTAAGTCAAGGGGGCGGATAAGTAGGAGGGCGACAACATGGGCAAAACTACCAAGAGGAACCGACGGGATACAAGAGGATCAAAATGGTAGCGGCGCTCGCCATCACCGTCGGCGACCGCGTGCCTGGAGAAATGAGTTCCACCACCCAACATCTTCCGGCCAAATAGCTAGAATGAAGTTTTGCCATTGACCACAATTAAAAAAGGTTATACCTTCGGAGCGGCAAGAATGACGCGGGTTATTGAGCAGAAAACCGCTCACCAAGCCGAATGGGACATTTATTCAAAAAGGCGTGCTTTTAATTCGGTAGGTTAGGCGATGATGACCTTCGGTCGTATTTTGTAGGCCAGGATTTTTCTGACTTGAGAGAACCTGTAGAATATCAATTTTGGGCGGATCAGTAGTTCACGCGCGCGAACTGCTCAATAAGTAGTTAGCTAAGATGGAAGGAGGAATTCACTTTGATACGATACATAATCTCAACCCTGGCAGTTTTTTGGCTTTCGTCAAATGCATATTCTTTTGAAGTTGATGGTTTTCGATCAGGAATGTCAATGAATGAAGCAAAGAAGATGCTGCTAAACCAGAATCGTGAGAAAGTGGAAATGGAAGAAGGCCGACTTATGGCATGGGATACGGCAGAAAAACAAAGATTTATAAATATTGGGTTTTGCAAGGGGAAAGTTGTTCAAGTAGAAAAACATTTACAGCCACGATTTGATATTTTCATTAGGTTAGTAGAAGACAAGAGAAATGAGCTTGGAAAACCCATAGATGCTTGGTCAGAGCCAATAGACCCCATGTCAACCGTTGAAAAAAGCTCCGTTTCGTTCGCATGGAAGCGTAGCAAGGATATCGTTACTGCCACATACACCGAATTCAAACATAACAACCAGCTTTCCGTGAATTTCGAGACTCAAAACAGCTGCTGGAAAACCCGATATTGAGCCGATTGATAAGCAGCCAACCAGGAGGCGGCACACAGTCGGCGCGTTAAACTGCGCCGCTGGTGCGCCCCCGGCCCGTTGGGCGTCAAGGAGTCCGGAGCGCCCGCTTTCGACCTTTGGAGACGTTCCGGAGGTCTGCAATCGGGGATTGCCTTCAAGCCCACCATAAGGCTGCGAGGAGCCTGCGCACCCTGCTTCTCGCCGACAGATATGGCAATAATCCAGAGGTACACGCATTTGGAAGTCAATGGCCCAGTCTAAGAGCACATCAAAGCCGAAGGCCTCTCGCAGCAGCAGCGCGAGTCGCGCGCCCGCGACGCTTCGGTCGACGAGCGGCGCTGGGTTTGAATTCGAGGACCTGATTTGCGCCTGGCAGTTGGTGAAAGCCCTATCGGGTGAACTGGCGCCGGGAATCGGCGGTGTCGTCACACAGGTCCAAGCGCAGGTGTCGACGTTGGGCTGGCGTATCGACGATCTGCTGCTGACGGCGCAGGCGACCGGCGCCACGCGGCGGCTGGCGGTTTCGGCTAAGGGCAACGTGCAGGTAAGCGCAGCCGGCCTCCCCGCTGACTTCGTGACGCGCGCTTGGGAACAGTGGCGTGTCCCGCAGGGGCCGTTCAACCGCGCGACCGACGGGCTGGCATTGGTCACGCTCGGCACCCATCAGGCGTTCGACCCCGCGTGGCGCGAAGTGAAGAGCGCGTGCAGCGGCGCGGATCCCGTGCTCACTATGAGCCGCATCCGAAGCAACACGAGGCAGTCGGGCGTCTTCGATAGCGTCCAGAAGCCCGGCGGCGCGTCCGACGAGGAGACCATCGAGCTCATTCGCCGCCTGCACATACTGCCGACCGACTTGCAGTTTGCGCACTCCGAGAATGAGACCCAGGCCATCGCGCAATGCCGTCGCTTGCTCGCGTCTGGCCGTGACGACGAAGCGCAGGCTCTTTGGCAGCGCCTCATCAACGTCGCGAAGGAGGTGCGTCTTCGCAGCGGGACCATCACCGTCCAGGGCCTGTTGTCCTTGCTCCGGGGCCAGTTTGACCTCCGCCATCATCCGGACTTCGAGCGTGATTGGGAGACGCTCTCCAACATCACCACGGACCATAAGGCACGTATAGAGACGGAGTTACCGTCTGGCTATGCCATCCTGCGGACAGCGGAGAAGGCGTCGCTCCAGGCAGCGGTCGCCGATAACCCGATCACCGTGGTCTTTGGGGAGTCGGGCTCAGGCAAGTCAGCGCTGGTCAAGTCGGTATTGGACGGCGCGTACCTGTCTTGGAACCATGTGTGGTTCGGTCCGGAAGACCTGAAGACGGCGCTCAGCGCGGCGCGACGCAGCGCCCTCCCACTGACGCACGAACTTTCGCTTGTGCTGAAGGCCACGGTGAAACCGCAGAACGTACTGGTCATCGACTCTGCGGAACGCATCGAGGCCGGCGAGTTCGTCGCCATCCGCCAGCTGCTTCAAGCCATCCTTCCGAATGACGGCGAAGAGAACCAGGGTGCGTGGCGGGTCGTCATCGTCACGCAGACGCAGAGTTGGGTCGAAGGCGACGAGATGCTACTCGGCGGGCGGAAAGCGCATCTCGTCGAGGTCGACGCCCTCAAGAGCGATGCTGTGAAGCTGGCTCTTCTGCCGTTGCCCACCTTGGGCTGGTTGGCCGCGCATGACGACACCATCGCGGCTCTGACGAACCTGCGGACACTGGCGTGGGTAATAAAGGCGGGCGCGGCGCTCGGGTCGAACGCCGGCGGACTGGCCTCTCACACCGCCATCGCCGACCGCCTCTGGAAGTATTGGACCAAAGACCGCGCCGACATGCAGGCTTTGATGATGCGCCTCGCCCAGCGAGAAGCATCGTTCGAGCGCAGCTTCGCGCTGACCGACTTGGAGCCGGCGGACACGGCGACGTTCACGCAGCGGCCCAAGGAGCTTCCGCTGCGCCTGAACGAGCGGACCAACCGCATCGAGTTCGAGCACGATCTCGCGGCGGATTGGGCGCGCTTTCAGTTCCTGAAGCAGATTTGGATTGACATGCCGCAGTGGGCTGTCCTGGCCGGCAATCCGCTCTGGACGAACGCGCTCCGGATGCTGGGCCAGTTTCTGCTGCGACAGCCGGCCGAGACTGTCACGGCCTGGGACGTCGCCTTCGAGGCCGCGGCGACCACGAAGAACGAGCTGGCCGGCGATATCCTCCTTGATGCGCTCTGCTTGGACCCCGACGCCGAACGCTTCCTGACCGAACGGGTAGACCTCCTGCTCGGCAACGGCGCAAAGCACTTAACGCGGCTACTTCTGCGCTTCCACCACATCGGGACGGTGCCGACCGGCGGCGGAACGGGACTGAGCGCAGCGGTCGGCTTGTATATGGAGGCGCGGTACCGCTCGATTGTCTTTGGCCGGTGGCCGCCCGTTCTCCGCTTCCTCATCGCGCAGCGGGAGCGACTAACTGGGCTGGTTTCCTCCGCTCTCGCGAAAGTCATCGAGACCTGGCTCACGAAGACGCCGCGCACGCTGACCAGCGGCAATCCGATGCCTTTCCGCCTGGAAATGGCGGAGATGGCGCTCGCCATGGCTCGGACCGTGCAGGTCGAGAAGGGCCACGGTGTGATGTACCTGACGCGTGAGCCGTTGCTGTACACAGCACCACTGGCTGGCGCGGCCGACCTGCCGACAGAGGTCGGGAACTGGGCGCTCGAACTCGCGGGACGCCGAGAGGTTCACGCTGACGTCAAACGGCGCATCGCCGAGGCTCAGCTACAGAAGGCGAAGGCGCACGCCGAGCGTCTGAAGACGGATGCCGAATACAAGGCGCGGCACGAAAAACGGAAAGAGATGCCGCTCTCCCTCGGGTCGTTCCGGGAGCGATTGCCGCATTGGCCGCTAGGCGCCAGCGACAAGGTAGACCTGGATTTCCGAACCGCCTGCATCAAGGAGAACGGCATCCAGTCTCTGATGCGTGCGCAGCCTGAGCTGGCGGCCGAAGTCCTGCTCGCACTCATCATCGAAGACCAGCCGGAAAGGGAATACGGGTCCTCGCGGTTCGAAATTGACCTCGGCCTCGAATACCCCATGGACGCGTACCCCACGGCCTTCTGGAAGAGCCCGTTCTTCCCCTTCTTCCAACTGGCCCCAAAACCGGCGCTCACCTCGCTCATCGCGCTGGTGAACTTCTGCACGGAGCGCTGGGGTGCCGAGGTTATGAAGGGTCGTACCGGTGAGGCTCCCGGGGTGACACTGCGTTTCGCGGACGGGTCGGATAAGACGTTTCCCGGCTGGTGGCAGGTTTTCGGCTGGCCGCAGTCCAATGACATGCGCAAGGGAAACCTGTTCTGTGCTCTCGATGCGTTGGAGCGCTGGCTTACGATACGGCTAGACGCGGGTGAGGACATCGCCGCTGATATCGAGAGGATATTCCGGGAGGGAAACTCCGCGGCGCTCATCAGCGTGCTTCTCAACGTCGCCAAGTATCGGCCGTCGTTGCTGACGGGCCCCCTCGCGGCTCTGCTGACGTTCCCGAACCTGTTCTATTGGGACAAAGTCCGCGTGGAGCAGGTTGGCTATAACTTCATCGGTTGGAGCTGGCTCCGGGGCGGGCAGACGATGTTTGACTTCGCCCGTGATTGGACCCTGGCGCCCCATCGGCAGCGGAAGTTCCTCGAGGTCGTTGTCGAACTCCTGTTGGCCGACGACGACGTTGCGCGGCATCTTCAAGCGCTGCTGCCGACCTGGGCGCTGCCTGAAGATCCGAAGGAGGCGCTGGAGTTCAAGCTGCTCATCGCCGCACTCGACCGGGCCAACTATCAGACCGTCACCGACTCGGCGACGGGCGCCGAAACCCAGAGCTTCATCTGTCCTGACGAACTGAGCCGAGAGGTGCAGTCGTGGCAGGCCGATAGCACGCCCACCCTCGCATATCTTCTCGTGCCGGACCGGTGCGAGCAGCGGCTTCGGGGCGGCCAACCGCTCACCGACGATGAGGCCACATACCTCTTCAATCTGTTCAAGGAGTGTGAGGCGGGGGCGGAAGGGGACGATGAGGACGCGAAATCAAAATGCCGCTTCGCCGCCGCCGGTACGCTCGTCGCGTCGGGCGGCGCTTGGCTCGCCCAGAACCCTAAAGCGCAGAAACTCGTACTCAAATTTGTGCGCGCCGGTGTGGCGGCGGTCGCGTCGACAGGAAAAGAGATTCGCGAGCGGCGCATGGGGAGCCTCCGCGACGAGCTGAAGTTCGTCGCCTACGCGGTCATGCACCTGTGGCTCGCCGATGGGAATGGCGTTCAGGAGTGGGAGACCGCTGTCCTGCGTCTTCTGACGAGCGGCGACACGCGAGCGGCCGCGGTTGTGGTCGGCGTCGCCTATGCCAATCGTGAGCGGCTTGGCGCCGCGTGGTGGCGGCTGCTCCGCGCCGGGCTCTTCTGGTCGGGCCTCATCATGCTCGCTCCGCAGCACGGCGATGGTGACGACGCAGAACGTGCCTGGAGGGTGTGGCTTGCGCGGCTACGGCGCTTTCCGCTCCGTGGACCGACCGCGACGCCGGATGACCTCGACTTTAAGCGTGTTGTCGCGGGCCGAGAGCGTTTGGACTTCCAACGCCGGTTGCGGCACTACAATGCCGGCGACCAGGCTTGGCGCGGAAAGCCGGAGCGCGAACGTGGCGGTTCGCTAGACAGCCACTTCCTCGAAGTCCTGTTCAACTGGCTTATCGAAGGCGATGGCACTGGCGACCGCAATCTCGACACGCGCTTGGCGCTGCGCATCTGGGATTACGACGCTACGCGCGCCAATTCGCGCGAGAAGAAGTATGGTGAGTACGACTTACCGAGCCAGAACCTTGGCTACGACATCCTTCTGAAGCTCGGCGCTCTATCGATCGCGGCGCCCGCAGGGAATGAGCGCGCAGTTTGGGAACCCGTTCTCGCCCACGGTCCAGCCGCACACTACGCGTTGCAGCACTTCATTAGCGGCTTGTTCCTGCGTCTCGGGAAAGGTGACGACCCATTGGCATTCGAGCGCGTCTGGCGGGCCACCGCGGAGCACGGCCTAGCAGCTCATTGGTCTCAACCAGGCCTCTGGTTCTACGGCGAGCGCTTGATTTGTGACCTGCTCGGCTTCGGAAATGAGGATGCCCTGTCCAGGCTGCACCCGGGTGCGGCTCTGAGGATGAAGGAGCTCTACAAACGCTGGGCCGCTGCACACCTGGCTCGTGACGAAGAATGCGTCACGCGCTTCTGCCACTTCCTGACGACGAGCTTCGGAGCCCCGCTTCGCCTTGACGGACTTCGCTGGCTGGCCACAATTCTGAAGGAACGCGAACCTTCCGGTCGCTGGTACCGCGAAGGTTCGGGCGACGCATTGGTCGAGCTCGTAGCGGCGGCGTTGAGCTCCGACGCGCAAGCACTGTCGCAAGACGCTCAGGCGCGCTTGGCGGTTGTCGACATAGCCGCTGCACTTGCAGCTATGAATATCCCAACTGCCTTAGCTCTCCAAGAGCGCATCAAGCAGCTGCGATAGCAGTTGAAAACAAGACATCAGGGGGGCGTAGTTGATTTGTTGACTTCAGTTATGTAACACGCTGTATTTACAAGGATGTAGAAAGACAATTTTTTGATTTTATAACACCCAACCAGAAAATATGACCGGCCACAGCCGGGTCAATTTCCGAGCCGTTGGTCGCTAAGAGAATATTTTTTTGAGAAACTAGGGGCACTCCCCGTATTTATTGAATCGGCATGAGAAAAACCGGGGAGTGTCCCGAATTCCTCCCAGAAATATCGGGGATATGTTGGTTATGGACGAGATAAAAAGAAAAGAAACTGCAGCTTCCATGTTGAAAGAAATGGAAGCGATTGCAGCTCGAATGCGCGAGCTAATTGTCACCATGCCTCCGCATGATCTGCTCGGCTACATCTATGCCCAGTACATGATGAAAGCGATGGCAGACCAAAGCGCCACCGAGGAGAAACGCGAAGAGGACGGCCCGGATGATCTGATCAACGAGAACCAGTTCCTGCTGGAGTACGTACACGCGGTTCTTGCGTCAGATGCTGCTCCTCCGGAAATGGCATTCGACGAAGCTCAGTGCGCCGAGCTGTTTGAACTTGGCAGAAAACTGCGAGAGCTGGCCATGTTTTTCGCCATGGCCACGTCCGCCGATACCAAGGACGGCGTATTCGGTCCCGACACGGCCGACATTGAATTCCGCGCCAAATCTACCTGGGTCATGCTGCGCGGAAACCGCTACCAAGTTTTGGAAGAAGAGTTCTACCGCTACGTTCTGGCTCCTCACAACGATGTCCTTATAGAGGTGTACGGCGTCGGAGCCGCCGAAATCGCGGAAGGCTTCCAGGCAATGGCCAACGCCACGCGTTCTGGGCATGCCGACGCGATCATGGAAATGAGTAAGCAGTTTGAGGAAGCACAGTCCTTCGCTGCAGCACAGGACAAGCCTCTGGAAGGCGTCATAGAGGCGTGGGTTGCGGCCAATGCAGAACAGTCGCAAGTTGCGGTGCAAGCGATTAATGACATGTTTAGTGGCGGTATCGCCAACGTGAGCTGTCACACGAAGCTACCGCCGACGCTGCTGGCTGACTTGGCGTACCGTCGCGGAGAAGAAACCGAGTTTTTCGCTGCGGGTGATTTTGCGGGGACGCCCTACCGGACACTACCTGCCCGGAAGAAACCCTTAATTCAGATTGGATCGGACTACTACGCCATTGACCGGTGCTTCACCCGCGACGCGGGGTATCGTGCGCTTCTCTACAACCTTCTTCAGAGAAAGCCGGAGTACAAGAAAATCTTTGAGAATCGGCAGAAGGCGATGAGTGAAGCCGCCTTCGCCGACATTCTGGCCGACCAACTTCCTGGCGCCACAGTTTTCCAGGAGGTCTACTACAAGGATCCTGCAAGCAAGCAGTGGTCCGAGAACGACACCCTTATCCTGATCGATGACATACTGTTCCTGGTTGAAGCCAAGGCAGGAGCCGCTGCTACCATTGCGTCGCCAGCGCTTGATTTCGACCGCCACGCCCAGTCCGTGCAAGACTTGGTACTCAAGGCGTACAAGCAGTGCGAGCGCTTTTTTAGCTACCTGAATTCTGCGGACGAAGTGCCGCTCTACCGCCTCATCGACGGCAAGTATGAAGAATGCGGCCGTGTCCGCCGCTCTGACTACCGCGTGATGGTGCCGATTGGACTGACAGTCGAGTCATTCTCGCCTTTTTCGGCATACTGCAAGGACCTGCCGCAGGTTGAGCCGCTCCTTGGCAAGCATGCCTTCGTTTCGCTGTCCATTGATGACCTGTTCGTACTCAAGCGGTTCCTGCCCACACCCGGCTCGTTTGCTCACTACATGGAGGTTCGACAAGCCGTGGCAGGGATGCGCCAGGCTCATCTCTTCGATGAGTTCGACCATCTGGGTGCGTACCTGAAAAAGAACCGCTTCGATCAGGAAATTGCCGATCAGCTGAAGGATGGCAAAGCGAATATGCTCATCTGGGATGGCATGAGCGACATGGTCGACAGGTGCTTCGAGGGGGAAGACTGGGAAAACAGGCCATTTCCGACGCAGGACTTCCCGGAAGAGGTGCTGAAGCTGCTTGAAGTACTTGACGCCACCCGAGCACGAGGATGGCTTTCAGTGGAGAGCCATATCCGTGATTTAGGAGAGGAAGGGCGGAAAAATCTGGCCAAGATCCTGTCCGATCTTCGCCAAACCCTGAACCAGCATCCCGCCCGTTACTTTACTCTATCCGGAGACGGTAAGCCGCTTTTCGTTTGGCTTCAACATCACGACTACCAAATTGACTGGACCAAGGTGAATGACAAGGCCAGCGCAGCTGCAGTAGCCGTCAAAGCCTCTAACGTCATTGGCGTCGTGGCGGAGGTTAGTCCCAATGAAACCTACCACCGGGCGCAATCTTTCGTGGTCCACATACCGGCGGTACGAACGGAAGAAAACGCCTACATTTACGAAGATGCCGCGCGAATGGCTCAACCAACTCGGGCGGTGAATCTAAACCAGCCGAAAAACGTCATGCCCCTAGGGAATACGAAAAAGCCGGGGCGGAATGATCCGTGTCCCTGCGGTAGTGGTGCAAAATACAAAAAGTGTCATGGCCGTTAAGAATAAATAGGGACATCCATGGGGGAACTGGAGACACTCCCCGTATTATCAGCGGGGAGGCTGATGGGCCGCGTCTCCAAATTTCAAAAAGCGTGCAAACTGCAAATTTTCCAACCAGCCCCATGGACACCGACCGCCCGAAAAAAGCTGGGCGGGCGGGTCATGGGGGCACCCCGTTATATCGCTGATCCTACCTCAAAGCATCCTTGATGCCCTTTAACAATTGTAGATACTACGCCTGCCGCGTCATCTCTGTCCCTTCCAAGTTTTTTGGTTCCTCTGGTAGGCCAAACAAGGATTTTTGTTTTTTCTACCGGTGCAAACCTCTCTCCTTCAGAGCCGTAACCACTTGATTATTCGAGATCCCATTCGGATGGTCTTATGGGTTTTACCCAAACAACAACAACAACCAACAACAGCGGCGAGCACAGCAGCATGGGTAAAAACCAATAAGATGATCCAGCCCTTACCACCAATTGACACACTCGATCATCTTGGTACATTTGGAGCTTTCGCAGACGCAGGTACCGCGCTCGGGGAGGTAAGCCAATGGCTTCTACACTCTATGTTGGTAGCCGCGGCCCGGAGGCGGCACGGCTGCAGGAGCTTTTAAACAAACACCTTCGTCCAAGTGCAGGCCTGAAGGTTGATGGAGTTTTTGGCCCACGAACCGAAGCGGCAGTACGACGCTATCAAGCATCTGTAGGTATCGGGATCGATGGCATTGTAGGCATCCATACCTGGGCAGCATTAGAGCGGGGTTTAGCACTTCAGGAAGGTGTCCCACAATCTATTGCCATAGACTTCACCAAAGCACTGTGGATCAACATTGCAATGCGGGAAATAGGCCAGGCACAACTGCCGAATGAAAAACATGTCGACCGCCATGGTAATTTTCCACTTTAGGGGGGGTGTCGCCAACCGAATTTTCCACCCCCGCCGCCAACCGAATTTTCCAATTTGGCTGCAACCGTCGCCAACCTGATTTTCC
>Ga0209317_1001747_pt1 | contig 17740 bp, 8 predicted proteins | sample RifGroB2_FD_183994 | JGI IMG/M metagenome (GOLD analysis project Ga0209317, IMG submission 183994) | Soil microbial communities from Rifle, Colorado, USA - Groundwater B2 (SPAdes) (version 2) | ecosystem: Environmental > Terrestrial > Soil > Unclassified | place: Rifle, Colorado | collected... | reverse complement strand
TGCCGCGGAATACGCACTTCAGTGATATCTTCGACTCGTCGCACTGAGACGCCGGCTAAATACATCTCGATGAGAGCCTCTTCGACGGAGGCTTCTCGACGACGGTAGCGCTCGATGATGGCTGTCTCAAAGGTTTTATTGCGCAACTTCGGGACGTTCAGCGTCACCTCGCCGGCCTTTGTGTGCAGCTTTCGCTGGTAATGGCCGGCACGGGTATCGGTTCTGGCTTCGTTCCTCTGGTACTTCTCTGCGTTGCAGAGCTGATTCGCTTCAGCGTCGAGCATGCGGTTGAGAGTGTCTTCCACAGTGCTGCGTACCATTTCTCCGAGGTGATCCCTGATGGCCCCTTCATTCAGTTGGATGATCTGTGCTTTTGGTGTAGAATCGGTTTCCACGGCAGTGTCCCTCCTAGGGTATGAATTGGTGTTTGGCGACTCAATTCTTAACCGAAGTAGGCACTGCCGTGCTAGTTAAAAAAGCGAAAAATATTTTACGTTATCAAAAGCTTTCGACCACCCCCTGCCTTGGCAATTTCGGGCGTTGTATGGGGGAGGCATTCGGCCGATGGCTCCGCTTGAGACGGCAGCATATATGAGTGCTACCACAAAAGCGGTGCCTATGATTATCGTTGTTGCACCCATCTTGCTCCCTCATTTTGCTGTCCAACGAGTCAGAGTTTAGCCGGCTATCTGGGCCATTCGTCACAAAAGCTGGCATTAAAACTACCTCAATGGTGGGCGTGCAGCAAAACAAACCCTGTGCGTTCGATTTTGGTAGGGCAGGGGCATTATTTTCCTGGAGTTCCGGCCATATATAGATAATTTAGGAGTGTCATGTGTCCAAGCCCTTCGAGCAATTTTTCTGCCCAAGGCCCGCAGCCGGAAAGACTTATCTCAAAATTATCTTCAGCAGTGTCATTTGGAAAAATACATTTCCAAACAACTCTCAACAACTCCCCTATTTCATCGGCATATGGTGATGAGCCAAGAGCACCAGAATTGATTTCGTCGAGCAACACCTGCATCTGTACAACCACCCGTGATAATGCGCTGGAAGCGTCTTGGGCTTTCGAACTGACATACTTTTGGAAAATAGCCATGCCTATTTCCTCAAGGTCATCCGGTGCTTTGAGCAGGTCGGACAAATGATCGGCAGATAACAACAATTCGGAGGTAGCCTGCTGGAGCAATTGAATTTTATCTAAACTCGACCGACTCGCGGTTTCTATGCCAAGCTTTAGCAAGGTTTGGGCGTCTATTTCTCTCGGCATGAACTGCCAAGTCTTCTCTGGATCAAAAACTTTTTCTCCGCCCCAGAAGAGACATGACGAAATATGCCAAACTCCATTGTGCCAATACTCACCTGCAATATGAGGGACAATCAAAATATGCGGCCATTTGTGGTCAAGAACGTAGTGTTCCAAGGTCCCGAATTCCATAGGTGAAAATGCTTCTTCAAGCAACTGAATGAGCTTTGCGAATGCCTCGAAAATAGCCAGAGAATTTCCCGCATTTAGAACAAACCATAGCCCTGGACGACCCTCCCAAAGAACTGTTTCATTGTGAATCGAGCATTCCACCCCCATGGAAGACAACGCATTCAACTCGCGCTTTATGTTGTCTCTCAATTTGTTCTGTGCTCGCTCAAAAGCTGAGACAACGCGAATATCGGCCGAATCATACTTAGCTTCCGGATGATTGACGAATTGATTCCATAAGGCCCAAGCAACCGGGAAAACGTGACTCTCACGGTTTTCTAGCCTTTGAAGCCGCTCCTTATCTATAAATCCGACCAATAATCCACGAAAACCAACCTGAAAAGCGGAAAGCGCTTTCCAAGCGTCCCCCAAATTATAGAGGCTCAGACGGTCAGTGCCAGGTTTGTAGCCAAGGCTTGAAATTCGTTTCAGAAAATGCTCTCGCTCATTACACGATTTCATCCGGCCAATTTTGCTGTTAATCATCATTGGCATAAGTGATTGGTTGAAATAATTTCCCAGCGAAGACAAATATTCACTCTTGGCTTTCAAATACGGCTGATATGCCTGAAGCACAAGAGATATTGACTTATCTTTCCTTGTTTGCATGGCGGATTTATCTTCAGATATTTTTGCACCTTCACCAACTAGCCCCCATTCATCGACAGCTGTTTTCGGCAGGTTTAGTTGCTGGTTAACCGCCCGGGAACTCATGTCCCATAACTCCTGTGGCACTTTTTTGCCCAGTGTTTCTGCTCTATTCGCTGCAAAGTAAATGGTCAAGCCTTTGACAAGGGTGGTGAGGGCTACTACAACCTGTTCACGAATCGCTAACGTTGCTTCTGCGTATTCCTGCCATGTCTCGCAACGAAATTTAAGATCTCCCAAGTTGCGGAAAATTGTGTTTATTTTGATCGGCCACTCCGGCTGTAAATATCTTGACTCAACCGGCCCTTTTTTGGTCGGATCAAACGGCAAAGGAACAAAGCGCAGATTATGTCCGTATCCCTGTACGCTATAAGCTCTCTTATTGGGGAAATACATGCGTAACAGGAATAACAACTTGACCGTGTCCGTCTCTAACCGGTTTTCTTTCTGGTATTGGGTCCTTCCATCCGTACTGTTGGCGGGCGACTCCATGGGAACCAGGTAATGGGCGCGAATAAATTCATCTGTTTCTTCGACTGCTATTGTTTTGGTTTCAGAGCAAAAACGCTCCATGATCCGGCGCTTCAACGGATGGATAAGCTGTGCATAGATTGTGTCAGGGGCATATGACAAACTGAGGATAACTTCACCGAACCCTCTGAACGACAGATGCTCCAAAGGCCAAGATAAATCTAACGAAACCAGAGAATCCACCATTCCCGTCTCAAGTTTGAGATGCCTGATCCAGAAATGGGCCTCAGCAAAGCTCGCCCACTCCAAGGCGGTTTCCGGGTTATGTGGGTGGCTATTACTGGCCTTGAACCACACTGTTAATCTGTCAAAAACGGTGTGCCTGTCCGTTTGTGTTGAACGCAGATTCTCCATAGTTTCGGTTGCAGTGAATTCCTTTAATGCCTCAAGAAGACCACCATCACCATCAGAAGAAATTCCGCTGATATCGCCCTTCAGCGCCATGTACCACGCATGTTTAAACGATGTCCGCGCTTCAACGATCAGCAGCATGTTTGCTTCCACATACTCCTTCACACCTAGCCACAACAGGGTTCGCATAACAGCCGCAACACCAGACCACGCCTTGTGGCGATACCGGCCAACGCATTCAACAAGAAATTCGACATCCTCCGCTCGCCGAGCAAATGCATACAGCAGGAATGGTTCTATGTCCGGTTCCGGCATATGCTCGATTGCTAAGATTGCAGCCTCCCGCCAAGGCTCAAATGCGGGATCAGTTAATTCGCGCGCGAGTATTTCAGACCGAATGGGATGGAGCGCTTCTACATACCGTCTATCTTGAGTCGAACGAAGCAAATACTCATCTTCAAGAAGTTGAAGGGTGCGAATAGGATTCTTTAGCTTAAGTTCTGCGGCGAGCGACGGTGCATCTATTCTGGCTTCGAAAGCGCTCGCGACTGCACATACCCTCATAAACACGAACTCTTCAGGCAGAAGGGTACTCTGCCTCACTTCCTCTCGGAGACGAAGCACCTGGTTGTGGAGGCGGTCTTGCAACGATTCAGCTTGTGTTATGAAATAGACGAACTCCAACAGCGGACCCTCTCCGCCAAAACGAGCCCAGGCATCGTCAAACGAAGGGAATGACGCAGCAGCGCCTTGTCCTAACAACCTCTCATAGATGTCACGTGCTTCGCTCTCATCGAAGGTAAGCGGAATGGTCTCGGGAAACCCAAGTTCGGCATCGGAAGTTGTATTTCTGGCGAGATCCTCTTCCCGAATAGTAATCAGAATTCGAATATTTTTCTCGTCCAGCAGATTTTTAACGAGTTCAGGCCACTCATGATCACGGGGCGAAACATCAAGGTGCAGATACAATGGTGCGTTGACGACGCGCAGGTGTCCTGCTAGGGCATTGGCAACCCTAGCTATCTGGTCTTTGTCTTGCAAATAGCGAATGGAGTAACGCCACTGTTCCGGCACGAAATCATGTAGGAAACGCAGGGCAAGGGTTGTTTTGCCTTGGCCGGACGCGCCGTGAATAATAACCGTGCGAGTGTCGGGTGAGAACGCCTGTTCTATCGGATTCAACCTGGCATGGCGAGGGACGTCAAAACCAGCGAGGATGTGTGAATAACGGGTAGATATGCCATTGTAGAATTCTTGGGCCAGTTGCTCATTACGGCTTGTATCAACCGGTATATCTTCAATGGGGATGATTGAGGTGAACCATTCCTGATGGTGAGCAGAGCGTTCGGCGCTATACCGGCCAATGGCGTTGAGCTTGTCGACTAGATCGGAATAGGTGATATGCTGTTTTTTTTCTGCGGCAAGATAGATCCATGCAGTAAGAAGGGAGAATGCTGATTCAGGATCACCCCCGACAGCTGAATCACGGAGAAAATCAAATACCTGTTTTTGAATAGAGCCCTCATCCACTCTTTGCCACTGAAGACGACGGAAGAGGGTATCTATCTGGCCATCGTTAAACTTATAGCCACGAAGCTTTGTCCTGACAGACGCTTGGTGTTCTGTTTTACCCGACCAAGCGCCTATTATTTCCATACCGATAGGGCCAAAGCTGATTACTTCGATGCTGAGGTCATCGTGTGCCGCAAGCTCATTGGCAACCCTATGAAAAAAGGATTTGGGTTTTTCTGGTGAAAAGCTGGAGAGTGTCAGGTTGTCGGAATAGGCCTTAACCTGCATGGTACGAAGTGGGCGCTGCCCGCGATATACTCCCAAATCCTCGATGCCTTCAGGCTGGAAAACGAAATCGCGCCCATCGGACTCAAGGATACAAGCAAGTGTATAGAGCGCTTGTTTTCTGTAACCTTCTAAAGCTGCTTTTGCTCCGGATGAGGACAAATAGGTTTCCTCTCTCTTGGCTTTTTCTTGCGGGGACTAAGAGGATGCAATCCGTCCATCTCTAGATTGAGGCGACTGCCAGACATCCACCTCTAATGGGTTTAAGGGTCTTGTTGGCTTTGTCGAATTCTACAAGAAGTCAACTAAATCAACAGCGCCCCCTTCACCTCAGAGCTTTATATTACCGCGTAGTCAGTGGCCAATATTAGGGGTCGGGTTTCTGACACCGCCCAGGGTTTTCCGCTTCGTTGTTTTCTTTACAGGCTTCCCTATCTAATTATTCCGCGGGTTCATCCACCTCAAGCACTATCTCTTTATGATCGAACCAACCATTTTCAAGGAGTTGCACCCTCACGGCTCCAGGATCGGTAGAGTACATAACAAGAGCGAGGCTTTTTTGCGCCCGGCTACAGGTCACATAGAAAAGCCGCCGAGTTCGATCAAGAGTTGTATCCTTGCCTCCACTCTCATTCTTAAGATCAGCGGAGGATCTCGCTTTTGCCCCAAAGAGCTTTTCAAAGCCAAACATAAAACCTCGGGCTTCCGAATCATCCATCAGCACCATTACTCGCTCGAATTCTAACCCCTTCACCCCCTGATGTGTATCATAGGGAGCATCATCTGAAACGTATCTCGCATACTTAACCATTTCTGAAAATGGGGCTTCGAGAAATCGTTCCAACGCGACAACCTCGTCCGGTAATGGGTCAGCTTGCTCATCTTCGGCGTTTTCCTCAGTAACGACTAATTTTCTCAGCTCAACCGATGGATTAAGACTATTTGGAATAGAGAACAAACCGCTCGCGGCAATATTCTCTAAAATCTCACCACAGGTGGGCTCTGCTTCGCTCCACAACGACATTAGGCCCTCAACTGCCTCCCTTGCTACCTGAAGCTGACGACGCGGGTCCGTAGCGTCCTTGAGACTCGGCATGCTCAGAAGTGGGGAGAGATCCCGTACGATCTTAGCTACTGCGAATTTATCGTTTCGATGTCGTGCCGCTACCAATGGCAAAACATTTTTTGTAAAAAACCGAGCCGCTGAGAGCGTTCCGTCAAGAAGTCCAGTTCGGAAATCTTCAAATGCGTAAAGCGGGTCGAATATCTTTTGAAACCCCATTCTTTTGGCTGCCATGTGGTGCTCAAGCGTTAGGATTTTACATTCCTCCCGGTCAGTCCACTTGCCATCTCCTGCCACATGGGCCATGTAGGCCCTAACGGCTTCTTCCTTTCCAGGTTTGTCCTGAGTATCCTCTGGAAATATAAAAAACCTCACGCAACCTTCGGCATTATCAGACCTTTGATCTTGGGCATGGTCATCAACTTGACTGCGAATTCCGTTGATCAATTGCACAATCCGCTTTGGGCAACGATGGTTCAATCTTTTTGCCGGTTTCTTCCAATTATCAGGTAGCTCCCGTTCAATTTTATCTTTGCCGTCGTTATAAATCCTCTGCATAGTGTCACCGATAAAACCCAGACTAAAGCGCTCACTGTGGACGGATTCGACAACTAAGAGAGCATCTACCAAATACTTATTTGTGTCTTGGCTTTCATCAATCAAAAGAAAAGGATATTGGTTGACCAGTATACGCTGCATGAGAGGCTTCTTTGAGATAAAGCTGGCACAAATCCCTATCACCTCGGAATGGTTCAGAGCATTTTTTTCCTTATTTTCACCCGTCGGGCTGTAGGTGAATGTCTTGACTTCATCCAAATGCGCCAACCGTCGGCGTTTTGATTCGATCTGAGCCTGACGTGTGATAGAAGCTTTTGTGCCGGAACGTCCCTTTGCCTCTTCCGCCGCAAGATTGCTGATATCCTGGGCCAAGTCCACTCTAAGCCACTCTCTAATGTCGGCATTGAATCCACCGATGAGGTCCCAGGCGAAGCTATGGATCGTTGCGACATGAAACAACAAATCAAACTGCATCCGTCTTTTGATCTCATCACAGGCCGCATTGGTGTAAGTGACAACTCCCACACGTTGGCCGCGAAGGTTCAGTCGTAAGCCATGCTCCTTCCGAATATGCTTCAATGCATTTACCAATGAGCGAGTTTTCCCAGACCCCGCTCCTGCAAACATGAAAAAGCTGCGTGGGGTTTCAAGGCTCAAACAGGCTGCGATTTCGTCATCGACATGGTTGTCCTGCGCGACGTTCGAATGCTCAATTGTAGCTTCCATCATGCGACCTCTTTGTATTCGCCCTTGACGGGAATGCCTGAAGCAGCCAGACCCAGTTCATTATGGTGTTGGCGAAGTTGGCTTGCCAGCCACAACAGTCCCTCCCGGATATACGCCGGGGGCCTAAGAGCCTTCGGGTCTTCAATCTCCAACAAATCCAAAGCCAGCTCGGCCTTTCCGCCACCCTTTAAGCTGCTGAACAGTTTCTCGCCGACTTCAGAAATAGTCGTGCTTTCTTCGAGTGCAGTTCTGATCTTCGCTAGCAACCCCTTCCCCTTAAGAGAGGCAAAGAGATCAATGTTCTGGAAGACCAGCGCATCCTCTAGGGTGTTTGCTAGTGCCTCGCTCGAGACGCCTTTGAACATTACTGTGATCGGATACTGATAGGCAGCTCTGACGGAAAACTGCTCGTCTTGATATGTTTTCGATTTCTCGCTTTCAGGTTTATCAATAAGTTCATCCAGAATTTCGGTGGCTGGGCACCAGGACTTCAATGTTTCGTTGCGAGATTTCTGTTTGCTTTCGCGTTTGGGTGTCGTGGTCTTCCCGTCTGAATCTACCGCATCTAAATCAGTGATAATGAGTGTAGTCAAGCCCAAACTCTCGATGAGTTCCTTCATGCGGTGGGCATGGCTGCCACCGATTTCCAACCATGTGATGTAGCATTCCGACAGGTCGCTGAATTCCTCTTGATACCGTACGAAATGCGGAACCAATATCCGTTCGGCTGGGCCCTCGATGAGTACAGCGCCATCAGCGAAGAAGAGATCACAGTGAGTAACTTTTAGATATCGCGTCACAAATCTTTGCGTATCGGTGTCTTTGCCGAAGACGTCGGTTAGATTGATAACACAGGATGTTGGGATGTCCCCACCATTGGCCGGCATCCGCCGAAAATATCGCAGAGACCCAAAATCACATTCATGTGCAATGTGGCTGGAATGGGTACTCACCACCATTTGGGTGGCAAGCCTTGATCCATCCTTTAGCTCGTCATGCGCACGGAGAATCTTATAGGCCTGGCGGATAAACACCTGCTGAACCTGTGTATGAAGGTGCGCTTCTGGCTCCTCGATGAGCACAAGATGGAGAGGAGGTACAAACGCCTCCGATGACGTGGTGATCTTTGCCTGAGCCTTGCCCACCCGCATCCAGGCGTCGCGAAAACTCATCAATCTGAAAACCATTGAAATCAGATTCTGATATCCTAGCCCGTTAGAATCTTCCGGCAAGTGCAGGTCCAAAGCACTTTCGCCATCCATCACCCGGATCACGTATTGAACAGCTGCATCGTGGTTAAGGCCATCCACTGGCCTCAATCGCGTTGAAATATTGAGTCTCGGATCGGTTACACCTGGATAACCAAGCTTTTCCATCTCCTTTAAGGCAACGGCAAAACCCTCTTTCAGTCGGCCATCGAAAGCTTTCTGAGCGTCTTCGATAGCTTTCAGCGCCAGAAGGTCCTCAGAATCACTGTTAACATAGGGATCAAGGTGGCTGTGATAGTACCGCCTGAGTTGCTCAGAGAGCTTTCGCGTTCCAGATGCAGCAGCGACGTCACTATCACTTTCTTCATTCTTGGCGTTGTTTGCCTGACCAAAACCGCGTTGCGCGCTAATTTCGTCGATCCTGATGAGCCCTTTGAACGGATCTACTTGGACTGGTTCGCTGCCCTCCGGGAGGACCTGCGACTGCGCCAGTCCGTATTCGGGGTTTTTGCATTTATCAGGGTCCAGTACGTAAGCTTTTACGCTAAAAAAACTGCGCAAACGTCTTTGCAGGAATTCAGTCAGGTTCTGTGGCCACAGAGAAACTGTGAATACTTCCCCAGCGCCACCTTCAGCCTTGTTCTTCTCAGCCATTTCAGTGCCTGCCACCAGCATGAACTCGGCATCGGCTCTGGCAACGAGGTACTCTTTTTGAAGATCCAGGGCGTCTTTGGGTTCAAACCGTAATCTCACACCGAGCAGACCTCCCTCCCAATCAAGAGATGGTAGAATCTTCTGGACATAGTGGAGTTCACTATCTTCAACGTTTAGCCACACGTCGAGGGACGGCAACACATCATCCCACGAAGGAGCAGGAAGCGGCTCGTCAGCACGCTTTGCCTTCTCCCAATGATCGCCCATTGAATTAATCTTAGGCCAATGTGAAAGAGTGAAATCGTTAAGCGAGAAGCTGGAGCGTTCTCGCTCTACTAGGAAGTAGCGTAAAGCAACCATAGCCGAAGTCTTTCCGCTATTGTTTGCTCCAACAAAAACTGTTTTTTCTTTCGAAAAACCTACACGGGTTGAACGCAGCTTTCTAAAATTAGCAATTTCGATGAATTCTATGCGCATAAATACCCTCGACCTGGGAAATAAGATGTTGTGAGAATATGGCTCAAGGTTCAGGACTTAATTCTCAAGGATGCCGGCTAAGCTTCTGCTTCTAAGATGTCCGTGAACTGCCTAAAGCAACTCCTTACGTCCACCCAACACCCAAGCTTCAGCCGATCGTTTTTACTTTTGTACGCAACCAAATGGCCATCCCTAATCATAGCTGCAACCTGGTTCTCAACCTTACGTTCAAACAGCTTGCGCGGTGCCCCCTTCGTCCTGATCCGGCATCTTTTGAGGATGATCGTTGGTAGGGCTCCTCTGACACATGAACAGTTGGGAAGCACCCTCATGGCCTCCAGTATCAGCTTACGCAAATCTGCGGGTCTAAGATTAAGAGCGGCATTGATCGTCAGAGGACAACCCTCAAGAGGCTCGGCAGGTTCGGCCGCTAATTCCTCCGCACCAGCTTCTTCATCATCTGCGTCATCACCCTCACCGTCAGTGTCACCGGCGTCTTTATCGTCGTATTCTTCCTCAAATGATTCGGCAGACTCGCCCAAGCCTGCGCCGAAATTTGGCTCATCTGGAGCCTCATTTTGATTTTGGCTGTTATTCGGGAAAATTCCCTTGGATTCGAGCATCCCCCAGAGAGGCCCCAGAGCCTTTTCAGCATCAATGATATAGTTGGCTTCCCTCACCCTAAAAAAGACCCAGTTGCAGCGTTCAAGCATCCGTTGCCGCTGCATATCTGCTTCAAACTGATCCCGGCCGTGCCAGTGATCCCCGTCGCACTCAACTGCGAGTTGTGCACTTCCCCCCTGAATTACCAGATCTATTCTCTTGCCCGCAAATTCATATTGGGGGATAACCGTGTATCCCCTCCCCGCTATCCGCAAGGCCACATCCACCTCGAACCAGCTGTCAAATGGCTCTGGAGCCTTTTCGCGCCAGCGGTTAGCCACATGCGCCATTCGCTGCAATTCATCAACTAAGATACCTGCGACCGAGTGTTTGGTGGTCTCATAGAAGTGATGCAACAGCTTTCTTCTAAAGCAGCTGGCACTTAGGTCATTACTGGTGACGGAGTGGAACAGCCACATCTGCTCCCTGGCACGACTTGCCGCAACATTGAACCGCCGCATATCCTTCTCTTGGACTAGCGCCCCTATGCGCTCGTTCGTTGCAGCAACCATGCTCAAGAATACGACGTCACGCTCATCACCCTGAAAGCTGTAGGGGTTTCCACACAGGAGACGTCTTTCCTGCATTTCCTCAGTCCCCAGCCGCCTGACCAGCATGTCTTCAATGATTTTAGCTTGTGCATCACCCTGCAGGACGATTACCCCCATGGTCATTCCATCATAGCGACGGTCCTTGCAGCACTCTAGCACCTGCTGAACCAGCATCTCTGCCTCCGGCCGGTTGACAGTAGCCTGACCAGAACCTTCGCGGTACCCGGACGACACGTGCATTGCCTTTAACGGTTCAAGGCGGTTAGGCGGGACCTGCTTCAACGGGATCAGCGGATTATTCCGGTAGCAGAGATCGTTGCTGAACCTTATGATTTCTGGAACGCACCTAAAATGCTCCCTCAAGGTGATCCTGCTGCCAAACCTGATTTGACCATGCCCAAAGAGGCTGTTTTCGATGTCAAAGGATGCAGCATGATGAAACCCCTTCAGATGGGTGTCTCTCAGGTTGAAGACGTGAGCGCGATCAATACCGACAGCTTCCGGGCTTATCTGCTTGTCATCGCCAACCACGATGATTTTCTTTCCAAGGTATAGTAACGGCAACGCTTCGAAGCCGCACTGTGACGCTTCATCCACTATAATCACGTCAAAGGCTCCGGGAGAAGCCTCTACCGTTTCATATACCCTGTGCAGCGGCATGACCCAAGCAGGCACTGCACCCTTGCATTGATTTAGACTTCTCTGCGCGTCCAGGCGATGCTTGTGGGCGTGTTTGCCCGTGCCCTTTCCGAGCCTGCGCATGGACTGGCTCCACGACACCAGATGCTGCTGGTGTGCCCTCGTCATCCGGGAAAAGCAGTGGGACCACGCCTTTTCAGCAGCGAGCTCCTCAAGTGCTTTCGCCGAAGCCGCCTCCAGCCTCTTGACGTTTCTCTCCAGCATCTGGTCATCGCAACTGAGAAAAGCGGACAACCATGAGGAAGCCTGGCACCATGCCCATGCATTAGCCAATTCTTTCAGGTGCTGAACCGCCAGCTGCACATCATTCTCATCATGAATTGTCGAGGCAAAGAGCGGGGCTCTAGAACCCAGGTTCTTGAGCAATGTCTGCTTGAGCAGAACTCGCTGGCACATGGCGCTTTTCAGACTCAGCCTGTCCATAATCTCGCAGTATCTGTCGGAATCGCGCTCCTTGAATGCTTTGAGCAGGTCTGAGCATAGTGGGTGGGCATTAGCCCGGGCAGCCACCCCTGATACCCTCGCCTCTTCAGACAGCAACTTTTGCGTTACCTGCCTCATGTTCGCCTGGACCAGCACTGTGCGACAGATCTGCGATAGGTCTTCCAGCGAGTCCTCGTTTTCAAAGGAGGGGCGAGACAGACCCGGTATAGCCGCAACGGCAGTAATCACCTCAGCTCTAGTCTCATAAAGCTCGATGACATGATGGAGAGCTTCAAGTTGTTCGTCGATCTCAGCTATCTGCATCAGCGGATGCTTTTCGCTTTCACAAACCGCCTTGCCTAGCCATAGAGACCAGATGTCCGCTAGCAGTTTTTTCACTTTTATGTAATCGAGTAACTTGAGGAGCAAGCTCTTTTCAAGGCAGATCTGGCCATTCAGCCGCACTTGGCGCACATTTTCGCCATGCTTTTTGATTGTCGGGTGCTCAAATATCCCGAACTGCTTCAACTTGCCACCGGCAGCAAAATGGTCATGCAAACATTGGGCGTCCCCACTCAATCGCACCAGATCAATGCCTGCAGGCATCTCGACTGTGAATGCCTGAGTCTGTTCCGCCAGAGCCTTGACCTGATCGAGCCGGTCAGTGCTCAGCTTACAAAGTTGCTTCCATGGGGTATCCAAGTCAGCGAGGACATCCCGCACAGCGGCACCAATCCATGGCAACGGGCGACGCTTGACGCTGTGAATTTCTGCCACCAAGCGGACCAATAGGTCCAGCAGTGCGGTGACAAGTTCGCAGCTTGCCCTCGAGATCGCTTGCCCCGAAAGAGTCTTCAGACTCTCTTCGCTGTATTTGATAGTCTCCTCAAACCCCGCAAGCTCCCGCCAAATACTACGCAGACATTCGCAATCTGGAATATCACGAGCCACATCCGGGACATACTGCTTCAACTCGGCTTCGGCCTCCCTGGGTACTTCCTGCAAAAGTACACAAAGTTCGTCAATCTCCGAAGCCGAAAGCGGCATCCGATCGATTTCTCCGATGGCATCTTCGAGCCACTCATAACGAGGTCCGTCCTCCAAGAGCTTGGTGGCAATTGCTGCGGCAGTCCCAAGATAGGCGCCGTCAGCAATGGAGTGCTGGAAAGTTTCTTTTTCGCGCAACGCAATCAAGGCATACTCTGCCTGAGCTTTCTCCTTCCTGCCCCGACTGAGTTTCTGCTCCAACTCCTCCAGCTTCCGTGCGGTTTCAAAATCATTTTTATTGTTCAGTTTGGTCAGTATGCCGCTTACACTGCGATCAAGGGACTCTCGCTCTTCAGTGCCGCTGCCGAGCATGCTGATGCACAGCGGGCTGACCGTCTGCGGAATCTTGTCATGCAGGACCTCAAGGGCCCTTGGACTTTTTGAAGTAACCAGAACCCGCTGCCCGGTGGCAAGGAGGTGACAAATAAGGTTCGATATTGTTTGAGACTTCCCGGTACCAGGGGGGCCTTGGACTAGGACCCCACGTTGCTTGTTGAGCTTGTGGATTATCTGACGTTGCTGGTCGTTGGCAGGCAGCGGGAAGTATATGTGGTCTGGAAGAAGCACCCTGCTCTCACCGGGGTCATCTTGCTCAACAGCTTGCTCAGCGAGGTCAACGGCTTCACACAGTTCCAGGAACTGCACAGGGATCTCTAGTCCGTTCTCCACTTGCTTTAGCATGTCAGCTAGGATGTTCAGCAATCCCTTCTGCGAACGCTTGCGCAGGATGAGCGCAGGGGCGAATTCTATCAGCGGAATCTCGGACGCCTTGGCTCCGGAAGGGGAGTCTACAGCAGGGTCATACTGCCCCCTACCCTGGCCTTCCAGAGAGTTTGAAATTGAAGCCAGAACGGAGTCGGATAAGGTCCGATCCCAGAAATTATCCCTCAGGCCCCGCCCCGCCATAACAAGTGAGTGTGCGTTAGTCGGAAAGCACTCCTGCTCTAGCATCTCAAATTCAACTTCTGCCTGGTCCCCATCTGGGGCAGGTTTTACGACAAACCGCCCTATAGCCGCCTCAAATTCGAGTGAAGCCTTCGCAACTAATAGATGCCGGCGCACTACCTGCCCGTTGGGTTGCTGCCAAGTCAACAGCCCAAGAGACATGACGAGCTCAAACTGCTCACCGAGGCGCTGCTGATCTTGGTAGGTGCTATAGAGGGCCCCGAACACCTTCTGTATCTCGATATATTTTTTGTAAGCAAGCGACCATGGCTGCCACTTTTGCTGCAGATAAGCATTCCACGCTGAAGCCACCAGCGGGTTCTCCGACAGAGATTTTTGTTGCGCCTCTTCATAGAGCTCGCCAGTTTCAGGGTCAACCACGGTGATCATCACCGTAATAGACTGTGGAAGCACCGGGGATGTGTCGGGAGTTCTCAGATTAAGTTCGCTGGCCCACGGCTCGCAGTTCTTAGGAACTGGAGCTAGCGACGGCTCGGGCATCTTCTTTATTTCAATCCATACGTCGTCCGGAACGCTTTCCTCTGCCCCCCATATTCGCGCATAGCAGTGCGTCGCATGCCGCGGGATCTCCGACAACCAGAGGACGCTCTGGTATTTTTCAAGGTCTGTGACCACCACGGAGTTAACCCTGGCAAGCGCTGCCAAATATTGTATGACGTTGATGACTTTCGCTCTGTTACCGTCGAGATCTTGCTTGGGAGGGGCCTGAATTGTTTCAAAGGTTAACTGCACCTGTGAAGATGCTAGGGAAGATGTTCGTTCTGATGGTGCGGCGGAGGGTGTGTCAACGGTAACCTCTTTTTCCGGTAATTTCTTCGAAAGCTCGGACCTGATGCCTTCAGGAGTATTTTTGCGTTTGGGGACCTCTTGACTATCTAAGGCAGACGCAATTTCTTCCCTCAATTCGGCAGCTCTCGGTTTCTCTCTGTGGCTCAGCTCGCAGACAAGTTGCTGCAAAACATTGACATTGTTGAGGTTCTGTTTAAACAACGTCTCTATCTCTGCTGTTGACTTGCTGAAGTACGGCCTTGCTCCCATGAAAGAGAACCCCTCCTTTGAATAAAGTCAGATTCTTAAAATTAAAAGGCTTCCGATAATACACTTCTAATTGAAGACAGACAAGTCAGAATCCTATTTTTTTAAGACTCCTGAACATTCTGTCAAATGCGGAAATCATAAGATTGAAAGAATGGCTTTCTAAGACCTCGCTAAGGGAAAAACGATAGAGATGCCCATCATTCTTGAACCGACACCTGAATCAATTTCCATACCTCCTCAGTGACGTCTTTTTCGTCTGTAGTTCCGTTTAGCCTTGACCAATGTCCCCAGACCCAGGCACCGTCCGAGTCGTACCCTGGCGGACCCATCAACTGGTATACCCTTCCAGAACGAGTAACGGCCATCCTCGTAGTTGGATCAAAGTGTTCAATAGCAGTACTTACCCGTCCCTCATGCTGGTCGACGTTGTAGCCTACAAAGTGCCGCTCAATTTCCAATTCTGCACTGCGGACCTCCAGAACACGCCACCTCGCCAGCAAGATCCTTGGTTGATCCGCGATCGGTGCTGTTTTCCAGAGACTGGCTCTGAGAATCTCTTCGATGCGGTTCTTAGCCATAATGCCTCCTTAGCTGAGTGTTTCTTGCCCGAACTGACTGAAAAACTTCAGGACAGAAAGCTGTCTAGCCACTTGTTGCAGGTTTTGGATATATTGAGGTAGTCATGGTTTTCACACCACTTACCGCAAGGCAATCTCATTACTTGGTGAAAATTTTTCAAAAAACCCTTAGCTTGTGTCCGTCCGGAAACTGCATTTTTGTGAACTTCGTAGCGACGAATTCGCCAAGCGCAGGCCAAATTCCCTAAGGTGTTGCTAACGCGGCCTCAAGGTGTCCGCTCTTTCTCAATTTTTGGTCGCAAGAACCCGCGACGGTGACTCGTTCGGGGTCCTTCAGGTATCAGGCTGCGGCTTTGGCTGCTTCCAGCCTGATCCTGGCGATAACCTGCAGGTTGTAGGCGAAGATCGAACTCCAGAGATAGCGCTTGAACCCTTCCCAACTCTTCCAGTTGCAACGGTCCAGGCCAAAGGCCCGCCTCAACGTCGAGATGTTCGCCTCAATGCCGGCCCGGAAGTTCTTGAGCTGCTTATAGACCCAGTTGCTCTTTGCCATGTCAACGACAGCGAGCCCCCGTTTCTTTGCGAAAACCACGTCCTTAATCTTCAGCTCTTTGGCATCGGACAGGTTCTTCTTGGAGGCGAAGCCGCCATCCGCACTGGTCTGACGCGGCAACTGGCCAAAGATACCTTCATGGCGCTTGAGCATCGGGATGTACTGTTCGGAATCGGCTGGGTTGCCCCGCTCGACCAGACAGTCCAGTATCAGGTTCGACTTTCCACTGGTCAGGAAGACCTTGTGGCCGTACACAACGTCCCGGCGGTTCTTGACGATGATGTCGGTGTGGTCCTCGAAGTAGGAAACCACCTTTTCCGAGACCGGAACCTTCTCTTTGCGGAAGACGCGGCGCTCGGTTTGACTGATGACCTTCTCCAGCAGTTCGACAGCCCTTTTCAACTGGGCACGGACCCTCATGGCCGTCATCATCCCTCCCGGGTCAACAGCTTGGTATCTTTCCAAGGCAGGGATAGCATCCTTGGCGTAGCCGACAACCTTGCCGGCATAGTGAACCATGTCCCGGTAGGCAGAGACGCGATCATCTTCCTTCTTGGCATTGACCACCGCGAGCAGGCGCTTCTTCGCCACCCGCAAATGGTCGCTGTATCGGTAGCCAGGGAGAGGATCAAGGGTGTGTCCTTCCTCAAGATAGCGGGTGATGATTCGCATGCCATCCCACAGAAGAGATGCGTCGGTAGGGTCATGGACGTCAGTCTCAACGGCGGTGGAATCGATGCGGAGTTTACGACCGTTTTCCAGTCCGCACTTTTGCGCGTATCGCATGAGGCAGATGTGAATCGCTTCCCAGCTCTCTTCCGAGATCGGCTTTTTATGTTCTCCTGGAGAGTCGATGACGACGGATACTGCCCCATCTCCAGGCGTGCGAAGGCTCTGAAGGAGTTGGAATCCTCAAGATGGAACGCGAGCTCTTCATAGGAGAGGCAGCGAAACTGCTTGAGTACGCAGGACCGAAGCACCTGTTCGGCGGTCATTCCCTCGCGCCCAGTTTTGTGGCGGCGATTACGAACCAGGTCGTTGTACACCAGGTCCAGCATCTGCGGTGTGTCATCAAGTGCCTTGGAGATCTCCTTGAGTTCCTGACCGATGTCGTGACGAGCCGTGACGGAAAACAGGCTCATCTGGCGGGTCTGTTTTTGCCTCATCTTTGCCGCTCCCGTGGTCATTGAATTAAACAAAATCAGTGACTTGCGGAGCTGATATTACCACAACCGGAACAAAAATCTAAGCGCTTTTTGCGAGATTCAATTGTAAATTCAACGCGTTATGTTTCCGGATGGGAACTAGCTAGTCCATACTAAATATTGATGAGCGATATTCAGAGATTTAACAGTATAACTCTGAAGCACGGCATTGATTACTAGACCAAGACCTCATCGTTCTACCAGAACATGCCCTGATACTCGGGTCTCATGAGGAAATCTAAGTTCCATCTTCTTTCCAATGAAAGCGTCTCTTTCCCCCTTATTTCAGTCGCATTCACTTCTACCGAGTCGCATCCTCTTGTGTCGAGCCGCATCCTCTTCTACTACCTACCAGTTGTCGTCGCCCTCCTACTTATCCGCCCCCTTGACTTACGACAAACTTGCGAGTATCTTCCTTCTCCTGACTTGACACTTCTCGCGGCAGGAATGCCGCTCCTACAGGGGAGAGGATGACGCCTAAACAAAAGAGGGTTCTTGATTTCATCCTGGGGTTCGTGGAACTGCAC